>Ga0307287_10000277_pt1 | contig 19038 bp, 18 predicted proteins | sample ER_DNA_141_FD_194485 | JGI IMG/M metagenome (GOLD analysis project Ga0307287, IMG submission 194485) | Bulk soil microbial communities from the East River watershed near Crested Butte, Colorado, United States - ER_DNA_141 | ecosystem: Environmental > Terrestrial > Soil > Floodplain | place...
CCAGGCCGGGCGCCTCCGCGAGCTGCGGGAGCGACGAGCCGTACTGGTACGTGATGTCGGGCGGCTCGCCTCCCTGCAGGGCGACCGTGAGCTTCTGCAGCGCCTTGTCGTTGTTGACGAACAGCGGGTCGATCGTGATGTCGGGATTCTCGGCATTCCACTGGTCGAGCAACGCGTTCAGCGACTCCTCCTCGGCCTGCGTGTAGCCGTGCCAGAACGTGAGCGTGACGGGGCCGGACGCCGTCTCGCCGGTGGTCGCGCTCTCGTTGTCGTCGCCGCCCGTGCACGCGGATGCCAGCAGGCCGAGCGCCGCGAGGAGCACCAACAGTCGTCGTCTCAAGGGGAACACCTCCGGTTCGATCGGGGCTCGGTCACGGGAGCACGACCGAGCGCGTCAGGTGCACGGGATGGTCGGGGTCCAGGCCCTTGGCCTCGGCGAGCGCGATCGCCATCCGGTGCACGAGGACGAGCTCGGCCATCGGGTCGAGCGCGGCCACGCGCACGGTGGCGCCGGTCGCCCGCACGTCCTCGGCCACGGCCGGGTCGGGCGAGCCGAGGATCCACACGAGCGAGCGCTCGCCGGCGAGGCTGATGGGTCCGTGTCGGTATTCCATGGCGGGGTACGCCTCGCTGTACGTCTGCGTCGCCTCGAGGAGCTTGAGGGCGGCCTCCTCCGCGATCCCCACCGTCCAGCCGTGCCCGAGGAACACCACGTGGTCGAACCCGGTCGGCTCCGGTTCGAGCGGCTGGGTCAGGGCGCGTTCGCCGTCGGCGATCGCCTGACGGAGATCCTGTCCGAGGTGGGCACGGAACAGCGCCAACGCCGACGTGGCGAAGCGCGTCTGCACGACCGAGCGCTCGTCGGCGAAGTCGAGGACGATCGTCGTCTCGGCGAGCGACGTCACCGGCGAGGAGGCGTCGGCGGTGACGACCGTTCGGGGCAAGGAGCCGAGACCCTCCAGGAGCTGGACCACCTCGGTGGTCGTGCCGCTCCGGCTGACCGCCACGACGCGGTCGTAGGAGCGATAGCTCGGGAACTCAGACGCGGGGAAGGCGTCCGTCTCGCCTTTACCGCTGCCCTCTCGCAGGGCCGCGAACGCCCGCGCGATGTGCAGGGAGGTGCCGCACCCGGCGACCGCGACCCGTCGCCCCGGCGCACCGAGCTCGTCCCGCAGGGGAGCAGCGAGGTCGGCCGCACGCGACCAGCACGCCGGCTGGCTCTCGACCTCCTGCGCGATTGCGCTCATTCACGAGCAAACTAGATCACGAACGAGCACGTGGTCAAGCGCGGCTCGGCCGGAAGCACGCATATCGGGGGTATGCTCGCGCTCGATGCGGCAGGCCGAACGGGTCGCGACGGTGCTGGAGGTCCTGGCGGCCGAGGGCACGGTCGACGTCGCCGCGCTGGTCGATCGTCTCGGCGTTTCTGCCGCCACGGTCCGGCGCGATCTCCAGCTCCTCGAGGAACAGCGGATGCTCTCGCGCACCCACGGCGGCGCCGTCGCGCACGACGTCCTCTACGAGCTGCCCCTCCGCTACAAGGCCGCGCGACACCAGGTGGAGAAGCAGCGGATCGCCGTGCAGGCCGCCACGCGCGTCGCCGACGGTGCGGTGGTGGGGCTGACCGGGGGGACGACCACCACGGAGGTGGCGCGGGCGATCCTGGACCGGCGCGGGATCACCGTCGTCACCAACGCCCTCAACATCGCGGGCGAGCTCGCGATCCGCGCCGACCTGAAGCTGGTGGTCACGGGCGGGACCGCACGTTCCGAGTCCTACGAGCTGGTGGGGCCCGTCGCCGAGCAGGCGCTCGAACGCCTGAACCTGGACGTCGCGTTCGTCGGCGTCGACGGCATCTCGCTCGAGGCGGGGCTCACCACGCATCACGAGATCGAGGCCCACACGAACCGGACGATGATCGAGCGGGCCCGTCTGGTCGTCGTGGTGGCCGACAGCTCCAAGCTCGGACGGGTCGCGTTCGCGCAGATCTGTCCCTTGGGCGCGGTGGACGAGCTGATCACGGACGAGGCCGCCCCCGCGGAGACGATCCGCGGGCTCGCCGAGGCCGGCGTCGCGGTGACCGTCGCGATCGGCGCCGAGGCCTAGCCGCGGCGGATCGGTTCGGGGATCAGCTCCCCGTGCGCGTCGATGAGCTCGTCCACCATCTCGACGATCGCCTCGACGGTGAGGGTGGCGGCCGTGTTCGGGTCGACGAGCGCGGCCTGGTAGACGAGCTCGCGCGAGCCCTCCACCACCGCGCGGACCGTGAGGTCGACGACGTTGAGGAACGTCCGGTTGAGGGCCAGGCATTGGGGCGGGATCGCGCCGAACCGCGACGGCTCGACGCCGTCACGACCGACCCGCACCGGAACCTCGACGCACGCGTCGTCGGGGAGACCCTCGATGGATCCGTCGTTGCGGACGTTCCCGTACAGCTCGGTCTCGGTCCCGGTCTCGAGCGCCCGGACGAACTGGCTCGCGAGCTCGTCGTTGCGATCGATCTCGAGCTCCTCGTCGGCGTCGAGCGCCCTCTTGACCGCTTCCCACTCCGCGAGGTTGTCCTCGGAGCGACGCAGGTATTCGTCGACCTCGATCCGGTACCGCTCGACCTGCTCGTCGTGCGACAGGAACCACGGCACGTACTCGGCGCCGTGCTCGGAGGACTCGGTCGGGAAGTAGCCGAACCGCTTGAAGAGCTCGACGCGCACCCTCCGCCCGAGGCCCTCGGGATCGCCCTCGACGATCGCCCGTAGGCGCGCGTACAGGTCCTCGCCGGTCTCGCGGTCGCGGAACACGTAGACGAAGCACTGGTGATTGAACCCTGCCGTTCGGAACTCGACGCGCGGCTCCGAGACGCCGACCGTTCGTGCGAGGAACGCGTGCGTGTCGCGGACGCTGTGGCACACGCCGACCACGTTGGATGCGGGCAGGCGCGAACCGCTCCAGATGCCCCAGGGCACCATCGCCATCGGGTTCGTGTAGTTGAGCAGGAGGCCGTCGGGGCATCGCTCGACCATCTCGTCGGCCATCTCGATCATGACCGGGATCGTCCGGAGACCGCGCATGATCCCGCCGATGCCGATCGTGTCGCCGATCGTCTGGCGCAGCCCGAACGTCTTCGGGACGTCGAAGTCGGTCCGGGTCGCCGGGTAGCCGCCGACTTGGATCTCGTTGATCAGGTAGTCGGCGCCGTCGAACGCGGACGCGCGCGACTCGTGCGCCGAGACGTCGTACCCCGCGTTCGAGCCCTCCACGATCTGATCGGCCGCCAGGAGGGCGTACGCGAGACGTTCGGCGTCGATGTCGTGGAGGGCGATCTCGAGCGACCCGTGCAGCTCCTCGTACGCGCACAGGTCCGCGAGGATCCCCCTCGTGAACTCGACGCTGCCCGCGCCGATGATCGTCACCTTCGCCACGATCGCGAGTTTCGCACCCGACGGAGCGGGGCGTCGACCTCGAAAGGTAACGTTCCCGGCGTGATCGTCTGCGTGGCGGCGAACCCCTCGATCGACAAGCTGTTCGAGGTCGAGCGGTTGGTCGCCGGCGAGATCCACCGCCCGCTCGGGTTCGTGCAGACCGCGGGCGGCAAGGGCCTGAACGCGGCGCGGGCCGCGCACCATCTGGGCGGCGACGTGCGGGTCGCGGCCATCCTGCGCGGACACGCGGGGAGGTGGCTCGAGGAGACCCTGCAGGCCGAGGGGATCTCCGGCGTGTTCGTCTGGACCCACGGCGAGAACCGGTCCTCCCTGTCGGTCGCCGACCGGAGCGCGGGTGACCTCACGGAGTTCTACGAACACGGTCCCGTCGCGCCGGAAGCGGCCTGGGTAGAACTCATGGAGGCCGCCGGCGGCCTGTTCCGACCTGGGAGCTGGCTCACGATCTCGGGTTCGATGCCGCGAGGGCTGTCCGAAGGGTGCTACCACGACCTGGTTGCGGAGGCCCGGGCCGCGGGCATGCGCGTGGCGCTCGACGCCGAGGGTGAGCCGCTCCGGCTGGCCGTGGACGCTCACCCGGAGATCGTGAAGCTGAACGCGGCGGAGGCCTCGGGGCTGCTCGGCGAACACGTGGCCCAGCGGGAGGACGCGTTGGCCGCGTCTGCGAGGCTCCGAACGCTCGCCGGCGGCGAGGGCCACGCCGGCATCGTGACCTGCGGCGCGGATGGGGTGGCGGTGGCGGCGCCCGACGGCGTGCGGTACGAGGGCGTCCTCTACGAGCGAGGCCGGTACCCGGTCGGCAGCGGCGACGCCTTCCTCGGCGGCCTCGTCGTCGGGCTCGAGCGGGGCGAGCCCTGGCCCGGCGCGCTTGCGCTCGCCCTCGGAACGGCCGCCGCGAACGCCGAGCTCCCCGGCGCGGGCGCCCTCGACGCCGTCCGGGCCGCCGCGTTCGCGACGCGAGCCGAGATCCGCGAGCTCTGATCGCGTCTCGGGGTCTCCCTGACCGGAGCCTCAGTCGCGGCGGGCTTCGAACAGATCGACGGGAGCCTTCAGGCCCTGAAGTTCGATCGCCCCGATCCCGACGAACGTCACGCCCGGAACCGACGCCAGCTCCACGACCGGCTCGCTCACGAGGACCTGTCCGCTCGCGGCGCGATCCGAGATCCGAGAGGCGAGGTTCACCGTTCGCCCGTAGTAGTCGCCTCCCTGACGGATCACCGGCCCGGCTGCCACGCCCACGTGGGCGGGCGGCAGCCCGGCCGCCGGGATCTCCTCCACCATCTCGAGGGACGACGCGACGGCGGCGCTCGGGTCTCGGAAGCGGAACATGACACCGTCGCCGACCCACTTCACCGCTTCGCCTCCGTGCGATCGCGAGCCCCGTTGGACGATGTCGGCGAGCCTGCCTGCGAGCGCCGCTGCCTCCGCATCACCGTGCTCCTCCGTGAGGCGGGTGTAGCCGGTGAGATCGAGGAAGCTCATCGCCGTCGGCGGGATCGCGGGGAACGAGACGCCGCCGTCCTCCAGCGCCTGTTCGACGTGCTCGATCTGGTGCTCGGTCCAGGTGAGCTCCTGTTGCCGTCGGTACGCGGCGTGGACGGCGTCATCGAGCATCCCGGTCAGCGCCGGGCTCAGGCTGGAGGCGAGCTCCATGACCTTGCTCTCAGCCAGGCCCGAGCGTAGCAGCGGCACCTCGACGCCTGAATGGTAGACCTCCGTCTCCGCCAGAGCGATCCGTCGGAACGCCTCCGTGTAGACGTGCCCGAGCCGCGCCAGGGCCGCCTCGTCGACGATCTCGAGCTGGGCGAGGCGCCCCGCGAGCAGCGCGATCGGGCATTCGGCCTCGGCGACGACGTCCTGCGGCTCGGGTCGGACGAACCCGAACGCCTCGACGAGCATCTGCAGGGACTGGAAGGAGAGACCGGCCTCCTCGGCAAGCTCGAGATGGGTCTGAGGCCTGCGGGAGCTCTGGGGCTCGAAGGGCCAGCTCTCGACGAACGCGAATGAGAGGAGACCCGCCCGGATGGCCTCGGCCATGCCCTCCATCGGCAGGCCGCCGGCCTCGCACGCCCGCGCGACCCGGATCTTCAGGGCATCGACCGCTCGAAAGGGCCGGCTCCCGTCACGCGGGACCAGGATGCCGAAGCTGACGAGGCGTTCGACCTCCGAGGGGGGGATGCCGGCCCTGGCCGCGAGCTCCGTAGGTGACAGCTCGTGGGGCTCGCCCGCCGATGATGGAGACTCGCCGCTCAGCACGCACCGATCGTAGTCGTGGTGGCGGTGCCCCGGGCCACTCACGCCGGGGGACAACGGTGGATCTTCGAACGCCACGTGCTACCGATCTCGGAGAGCGGCCGGCGTACGGGCGGAGCACTCACTCACTTCACCGTCAAGACCCTTTCCGGACTGAGCCGTCAGCCGCGGAGCAGCGGCCGCGTGAGGCAGGTTGGGCCGCCCTCGCCCTTGTGCGCGATCTCCGAGCCCTCGAACACCGAGACGTCGACGCCCGCCGACTCCATCCGCCGACGGGTCTCGGGGCTGCCGTCGACGGCCACGGCGACGCGAGGTGCGAGTGCGAGGACGTTCGGCCCCATCGAGCCGAACTCCTCCTCGGGCACCTCCACCATCGCGATCCCGCGCTCCGCGAGCAGTTCGAGCAGGCGGATAGGCATCAGCGGCGGGTAGGCGACGACCAGGTCGTCGTCGAGCGGGGACAGCAGCGAGAGCAGGTGGAGGCACGCGTCGGGCCCCCGCAGCCGCGGCAGATCGAACGCGAGCACCTCGACGCCCGGCAGGGCCTCGCGCAACGCTCGGATGCCGGCATCGTTCGTCCGGTAGCTGCGGCCCACCAGGAGCGTGCGCTCGTCGAGCCACATCGTGTCGCCGCCCTCAGCAGTGGCGGGCTCCTCCATCTCGAACGCGATCGGCACGCCGAGCGCCCGTAGGTCCTCGGCGATCGCCGCCGGTTCGCCGCGACGGCGCTCCTTGCCGGGCCGCAGGAGCAGAGCGCCGTCGTCGGACACGATCACCGGGTCGAACACGTAGACGGCGTCGGGATCGCCGGCCACGTCGCCGCGCGCGAACAGGACTTCAGCGCCGGCGCCGCGGAGGAGCTCGCAGAGCGCCTCGTGTTGTTTGGCGGCGATCGCGGGGGCGGGCTCGGCGAGCCACCCGAACTCGCGCCACCGCGCAAACACGGGGGGATCGGGCGCTCGCACCAGCACGCGGCGGAGCCGCGCGACGAGCGTCTGTCCCCCGAAGGTTCGTTCGTCGGTGGTTGCCATCTGTCCCGCACGTACCTCGATCCGCCGAGCCGACATCATCGCGACGTTTCCCGAGCCTACCGAACGCGGCTCCGTGACCGGGTGGACGGGTCGCGTCGGACCATCGTGGGTACCTCCACCCGGGATGGAGCCATCTCGGACGATGACGTCGGCGAGGGCAGAGCGCGCCTCGGCCGCCCTGCGTCGCGTCCTCGAGATCGCGGCGCGGGTGCTTCGCGGCCTTACGCTCCTCGCCATCGCGGCGGCCGCGGCCGTCCTCGTCGTGTGGCTGGCGTGGGCGGCGGACACGCCGCCCTCGCATACCGATGCGTGGCTGGAACGCGTGGTCGTGTTGGCCGCGCTGCTCGCGCCGTCGGCCGTTCTGCTGTTGTTCGTGGCAGGCCTCCGCGACCTCTCCAAGTTGCCCGAACGCACGCGCGCCATGCCGACCGACCTTCGAGCTCGCGCCCTCGACCTGCGGGACCGGGCGCGCCGCCCGTCGCCGCGCCGCAAGATCCTCGGCGTCATCGTTGCACTGTTCCGGCTCGGGCGCGTGGTGCTCGGATCTCGCGAGGTGCTGTCGCCCTACGCCGCGGTCACGATCGCGCTGCGTCCGGCGATCCTCGTGGCGGCGATCTCCGCGGCGCTGGCGGCCGCCGCCGAGCTCCCCGGTGCCGTGATCGCCCTGGTGGTCATCTCCATAACGTGACGAGCGGGGCCGAGGCACGGCCGAGGCGCGCCGGTCGGGAGTGGGCGGCCAGCGCGTGGCGGCAGGGACCCCGACGCTGCAGACTGGAGGAGGCAGCGACCGGCGGTCCGGCTGAAGGAGATCAGCATGAGGTACTTCGACGACGATGCGCTCGCGTTCCTCCGCGATCTGACGCGCCACAACGACCGGACGTGGTTCAACGAGCACAAGGAGCGCTACGAGCGATCGCTCCGACAGCCGTTCCTCGACTTCATCTCGGACGCCGGTCCCGAACTGCGCACGATCAGCCCCAACCTCGTCGCGGACTCGCGGCCGTCCGGCGGTTCGCTGTTCCGGATCCATCGCGACGTCCGCTTCTCCAAGGACAAGAGCCCGTATAAGACCCACGCCGGCGCGCACTTCCAGCTCGGCGGCAAGGGCGTCCACGGACCCGGCTACTACCTGCATCTCGAGCCCGGCGAGTGCTTCGTCGCCGGCGGAATGTGGATGCCCGAGCCGAAGGTCCTCCAGGCGATCCGGCAGCGGATCGCGGACAAGCCCTCGGAGTGGTCTGAGGCCCGCGGGAAGCTCGACCACTCCGAGGAGACGCTCAAGCGGCCGCCCCGCGGGTTCGACGGGGATCACCCGATGATCGAGGACATCAAGCGCAAGAGCTTCACGGGATCGGTCCGGCTCACGGACAAGCAGGTCACCTCGACGACCTTCATGGCGACGTTCGTGAAGGACTGCGAGCGAATCTCGCCGCTGATGATGTTCCTCGCGTCGGCCGCCGGCGTCGAGTGGTAGCCGGCGGAGCCGAACCGTCGCGAAACGGGTCAGACGAAGGTCGTGACGACCTCGCCGTCCTTCCAGCGAAGCTCGAGCCCGACGACCTCGCCGAGGCTGCCGGTTGGGACCCTCTCGCCGTTCACCTCGAGGTGGACCGCGCCGGCGCTGCCGAGCTCCAGCTCCAGAATCCGGTCCGCGTGGAAGACGGCCCGGGCGCCGGCCTCCAGGGTGGTGCCCGGCTCGACCGTCGCTCCGTCGGCCACGGCGACGACCCAACACCGGTCCCGCAGCTGGAGGGTCGCACGGATGCCCTCGATCCGCGGCGCGGGCGGCGGCCGTTCGATGGATGACGGACCGGGAGACGCAGCCGCGGCCGCCGGGGATGGGGATGCCGTCTCGGGGCCCGGTTCGGACTCGCTCCCGAGTCGCGCGACCGCCATCGACAACAACGCGAGGATCGAGGCGACGGCCAGCGCTCCGGCGACCACCCGTCGCCGCGGCCGGGGATCGGGGAGCGGCTCGAGGATCTGCTCGTCCTGAACCGGGTGGTCCTCATCGAACCGGCGGACGATGCCCTGCGTCTCGAGATCGAGGAACTCCGCGTAGGCGCGCAGGAACGAGCGGGCGTAGACGGGAGCGGGGAATTCCTCGAGCGAGGCGTTAGCCTCGAGCGCCCGGAGATATCGTTCCGCGATCCGGGTCCCCTTCGCGGCGTCCGACACCGTGAGGCCTCGCGCCTCCCTCGCCTGCTTGATCGTGGTGGCGACACGCTGGGAGGTCACGCCGGTCGCGCCGACGTCGGGGACGTCCACCAACTCGATGAGCTCGCCGGGTGAACCCGATGGTTCGGATTCGGGCTCACCGGCCGCCGAAGCCACGACGGCGGTCGACTGCTCGTAGGGCCAACGCAGTCCGCACAACTCGCAGAGCCACTCGCCGGAGGTCTCCCTTCGACCCATGGGAGCCGTGCTGCTCCGGAGCTGCAGCACGGACTCCGACGGACCGCCGGCCATGGCCGGCACGACCAACGCCGACTCACAGCGTGGGCATTCCGGGCCCGATGCCGCGGGGACCAGGTGGCGGGAGCTCACCAAGCCACGCCCCGAGCGACCCGGCACGCGCGGAGGCGTCCGGCGGACGTGCAGCAACGCATCGACGGCCACGCTTCGCGGAACCGCTTCCCTCGCATCTCCAACCCCGGCCATGGGGAACTTCCCATCGACCCTAGGCTCGTGCCGTGCTGGAAGTCAACGGCCTTCTACCGCAGCGATGAGTTCCGACGCGACGCACCGTCCGCATAGAAAGACCCGGGAACGGGGATGACCTGCTGAGAAGGGCGCGAGCCCCTGAGGAAGGAGGCGGCATGAACCTGAACAGCGTGCTGATCGGGAGCGAGGATCCCAAGCCCCTGGTGGACTACTACACGAAGCTCTTCGGAGCCCCGTCCGGCAGCGAGGGCGGCTACACCTGGTGGCAGCTCGGGACCGGCGGTTTCACCGTGAGCGAGCACAGCGGGGTCAAGGGCAAGAGCGCGCACCCGGGCAGGGTGATCTGGAACATCGAGACCACGGACGTCAAGGGCGATTTCGAGAAGCTGAAGGCCGCGGGCGCGAAGGTCGTCCAGGAGCCATATGCGCCCGATACGGGCGACGCTCCCGAGGCACCCGAGATGTCCGTCGCCACGTTCGCCGACCCGGACGACAACTACTTCCAGCTCGTCAGCCCGATGTAGCGAGCGCAGGCGCACGGCCGAACGCGCACCGCCGAACGGCCCGGCAGCACCGGTTCGGACGTCCGGGTACTGTTCGCGCACCCTTGTCAGCCAGCACCGGGACCGTCGACGAGCGTCCGCCGGAGCGTGCCGGTTCCCGCGCCGCGCGGCGGGGGCGCCGGCTCCGGCGAAGGCTGGTCCCGTACGCGCTGGCGGTGCCCGGCGGCGCGTGGCTCCTCGCCTTCTTCCTCGTCCCGCTCGGGATGACGGTCTACACCTCGCTGCAGAGCGGCGGCCTGCTGCTGGGTGGGTTCCATTTCACGTGGGAGTTCTCCAACTACACCGAGGCCCTCACCGATGGCCGGGAGTTCCTGGTCCGATCGATCGTGTTCGCCGGGGCGGTCACCACGATCGCGCTCCTCATCACCTTCCCGATGACGTACTGGATCGCGTTCTACGCGGGCCGGTGGAAGGCGTCCCTCCTGTTCTTGATCCTCGCGCCCTTCTTCGTGTCGTTCATCATCCGAACGGTGCAGTGGGGGTTCCTCCTCGCCGACAACGGCGTGATCCTCGGACCGCTCAAACACGTCGGCCTGTTGCCGGACGGCTTCCGGATCCTCGCGACGCCGGCCGCCGTCATCGCCGGCATCACGTACAACTACCTCCCCTTCACCGCGCTCCCGCTCTTCGTCGCGCTCGACCGGATCGACAAGGAGCTCGTCGTCGCGGCCAAGGACCTGTACGCGAGCCGCTGGCAGGCGTTCCGTCGGGTCGTCCTCCCGCTGTCGATCCCCGGGATCTTCGCGGCGATCGTGCTCACCTTCGTGCCCGCCACCGGCGACTACATCAACGCGGAGGTGCTCGGCGGACCGGGCACGACGATGGTCGGCAACGTGATCCAGTCGAAATTCCTGGTCGAGGGCGACTACCCGGAAGCCGCCGCGCTCTCGGTCGTCCTCATGGTCGTGATGCTCGTGCTCGCGCTGATCTACGCGAGGATGCTCGGGGCGGAGGATCCGTCGACCGAGCTGGTCCCGGCCTTCAGGGCGACGGCTCCGTCGACGGGGAGGAAGCGGTGGACGCGGCTGATCCTGCCCGTCTACACGTGCACGGTGATCCTCCTGCTCACGCTCCCGGTCCTCGTGATGATCCTCTACGGGTTCAACGACGTGCCCGGCGATCGTCAGTCGGCGAGGTTCTTCGGTTTCACCCTGCATTGGTACGTCAACCTCTTCACCGAGAGCGGCCTCACCGAGGCGCTGCGCAACTCGCTGTGGATCGCGCCCGTGAGCGCCCTCGCGGCGACGATCCTCGGCACCCTCCTCGGGCTTGCGCTCGGCCGATATCGGTTCGGGGGCCGGGCGGTGGCGGGGTTCGTCATCTTCCTCGCGATCGCGATCCCCGAGATCCTGTTCGGCGCCTCGCTCCTGTCGCTGTTCGTGGCGACGAAGGCCCCGCTCGGCCCGCGCACGGTGCTCGTGTCGCACATCGCGTTCAGCGTCGCGTTCGTCGCGGTGACGGTGCGCGCGCGGATCCACGGGATGGGACGGACGTTGGAGGACGTGGCCCAGGACCTGTTCGCGAGCCCGGTCGTGACGTTCTTCCGCGTCACGCTCCCCCTCATCTTCCCGGCCGTCCTCGCCGGCTACCTGCTCGCCTTCGTGCTGTCGCTCGACGACTTCGTCATCACCTCGTTCGTGCGCGGACAGATGAACACGTTCCCGATCTGGGTCTACGGCGCTTCACGGATCGGCATCCCACCACAGGTCAACGTGATGGGGACCCTCCTGTTCGCCACCGCCCTCGCCCTCGCCCTCGCGAACATCGCCGTCGTGCAGCGCGGATCGAATGCGCGGGCCGCGGCGGCGGAGCGGAAGCCCCGGCGTTAGCCTCGAGCGTCGGGCCAGGGTTCGACGCGGTACTGGAACACCTCGAGGTCGTTGCCGTCCGGGTCCTTGAAGTAGCAACACCATCCCCAGGTCTCGTCGAAGATGTCCGAGACGCGCGCGACCCCGCGCCGCTCGAGCCGCTCGACGGCTACGTGGATGTCGTCCGTGCGGAACGCGAGGATCGGCCCGGGGCGTCCCGCCGCGGGGAGCGGCGGCAGGGCGTGCATCGCCTCGTCCAGGAACTCGATCTCCGGTTCGCCGTGATCCGGATCGGGCGCATGCAGCTCGCTCCAGGTCTCGTCCGGCCGGTACTGCGCACCGTCACCCGGTCGCTCGCTCATCCGGAACCCGAACACGTCCCGGTACCAAGCCGCGAGCCGCCCGACGTCGGACGTTCGGAACGCGATGGTCGCGAACCGGAGCGTCCCGCGTTCGGGATCCGACCTCACGCCGTCGGCTCCGGCACGAGCTCGCCGGCGAGCTGCCGCATACCGGCGAACGTGCTCCCCGGGACACCGCCGAGTCCCCCGGCGTCCTGCTCGAAGCCGAGGCTCAGGACGTGCAGGAGCGCGTGCGTGAAGCCGAGCTCGACGGTGCGTGCGTGCAGCCGGTCCACGATCGTGCCGGGCGGGCCGACGATGGCTCCGAGCCACGTCTCCCACGTCGTCTCGAGCAGGCGCGGCTCGTACATCCCGGACCTGCGCGCGAGCTCATCGAAGACGCGGTCGGTGGGCGCGTCCCCATCGATGATCACGATGCCGAGGTGCCGGGCCGCGGTGAGCTCGGCAGGGTCGCGGTCGCGTCGTTCGCATGCCTCGACGAGCCGAGGGACGACCTGCGCCGCGACCTCGTCGTCTCCCCATTCCACGATGATGCCGTCGGCGAGCTCGGCGGCGACGCGCGGCATGACCACCGCGCTCGTGTTCAGGCCGATCCAGATCGGAGGATGTGGGCGCTGCAATGGTTTGGGACTGTTGACGGCATCGTGCAGGGAGAAGTACTCGCCGTCGAAGTTCGAGACGTCCTCGGTGTACAGCAGCTTCTGGACCTGCAGGTGCTCTCGGAGCAGCGCCACACGTTCGCGCGGCGTCTCGGGGAACGGCAGACCCCACTGCGTGTAGTGCTGCACGGTGGTGGGGTCGCCGGCTCCGATGCCGATCGTGAGCCGGCCGTTGGAGACGTGATCGACGGTGGAGGCCGCCCTGGCGAGCAGCGCCGGGTGGCGCCGAGGAGCCGGCGAGACCATCGAGCCGAGCCGGATGGTCGAGGTGGAGGCGGCGAGGGCCGACAGCGCCGTCCAGCAGTCCAGGATCGGCGTCCGTCGGTCGAGGAGCTCCGTCGGGTGGGGGAACACGTTGTCCTCGTGCCAGATGGCGGGGAACCCGAGACGTTCGGCCTCACGCCAGATCTCGCGCGCCTCGTCGAACGCCATCCCCTCGCCGAGCGGGAAGATGCTGATCTCGAGGGGTTGCGTCATCTGGTCACACCGGACGAAGCACGCACAGAACCTCGCGACGAGACGTCCCTTGCGGATCGGAGGCTTTCAATATAGAACAAAGTTGTTCATGGTATGAAACTCGTGCCCGTCGCGATGCGACGGTGCGATGCCCGCGATACCGGACCGGAGGACGTTGCGGGGCAACGTCGACGTCGGGGGGGACGATGACCGGACCGAACCATCCGCTGGATCCCGAGATGCTCGCTGCGTTCGCGCACCATCCGCTCACGCGCAGGCGGTTCCTGCGTGCGGCCGGCGTCGGCGCGGCCGGCGTCTCCTTGGCGTCGCTGCTCGCCGCCTGCGGAGGAGGCGACGACGAGACGGCGTCCGGTCCGTCGGCCGCCGCAGGGTTCGACTGGGGGGCCCAGAAGGAGACGGGATCGTTCACGTTTGGGAACTGGCCCTTCTACATGGACAAGGGGAAGGTCGACGGCGAGCCGGGGCACCCGTCGCTGGCACGGTTCACGCTGGACACGGGGATCGAGGTCGACTACCAGGAGGTCATCGAGGATTACGGCTCGTTCTTCACGCAGATCCAGCCGGTCCTGGCCGCCGGCCAGTCCACCGGCTACGACCTCATCATGATGAGCTTCCCGAGGTGGCTCCCGCAGATGCGCAACCTCGGGTACCTGATCCCCCTCGACCACACGCGGATGCCAAACTTCGACGAGTACGTCGACGATAAATACAAGGACCCGAGCTGGGATCCGGGGAACGCGTACGGTTCGCCGTATTTCTCGATCATGACCGGCATCGGGTACAACATCGACGTCACCGGTCGCGAGATCACCTCGCTCGACGACCTGTTCAGCGAGGAGTTCGCCGGCAAGGTCGGGATGCTGATCGGTGTCCCGGAGGACCTGCCGAACCTCGCGCTGTTGGCGGTGGGCGTCGAGCCCTCGGAGTCGACTCCCGAGGATTGGCAGCGCGCCGCCGATCTGCTGATCGAGCAGCGGGACGCGGGGGTCGTGCGCAAGTACTACGGGCAGGGCTACATCGGTGAACTCCAGAACGGGAACCTGGCCGTCTCGATGGCATGGGGACCCGACATCTTCCAGTCCAACCTGCAGGGGTTCGACAACCTGCGGTTCGCGATCCCGGACGAGGGCGGGCTGCTCGCGGTCGACACGCTGTGCATCCCGAAGGGCGCCGCGCATCCGCTCGATGCACTCACCTATGTCGACTACATCTACCAACCCGAGATCATGGCGATGATGACGAGCTGGATCCAGGGCGTGCCGCCCGTGCCCGCGGCGAAGGAGGTGCTCGCGAGCACCGGGTACCAGGACCTGGCCGACAGCCAACTGATCTTCCCCGACCCGGACACGTACGCGAAGCTGCACGACTACCGGTCGCTGACGCCGGAGGAGCAGCAGGAGTTCGACGACCTGTTCCTGCCGATCTACCTGAACTAGCGCCGCGCCTACCTCTCCCAAAGGGCGAGCGGGAGCGTGTTCAGCACGCGGCGACCCTCCGGCGTGATCTGGATCATCTGCTCGAGGACGACCCCGCCGACCCCCGGCACCCCGACCCCGGGCTCGATGCACAGGCACATCCCGGGACGCAGCACGACGTCGCCGTCGGGCAGACCGATCGGCGGCTCGTGCTGCCCGGCCCCGATCCCGTGAGGCATGTAGTCGCCCCACCACGCTCCTCCGAACCCCGCCTGGGTCACCGCCGCCCTGGCGGCGTCGTGGATGTCGCTGACCGTCGCCCCCGGCCGTGCCGCCTCGATCCCTGCCTCGATCCCGGAGCGGACGGCCTCCAGCATCAGCAGCTGGTCGGCCGACGGCTCCCCCACGACCGCCGAACGGCACATGTCGCCGTGGTAGCCCGAGACCCGAGCCCCGCAGTCAAGCACGACGAGGTCCCCGCGGGCCAGCGACCGATCCTCCGGCAGGAACGTCATCAGGCCGGTCCGGGGGCCGGCGCCCATCACCGTCGTGAACGAGAGCTCGGCGCCCGCCTTGCGGATCCGGTACTCGGCCTCGGCGACCACGTCGAACTCGTTCGCGCCCTGGACCGCCGCGCCGATCCCCGCGGCCATCCCCAGGTCAGAGATGCGTGCCGCCTCCTGCAGGAGCCCGATCTCGAGCTCGGACTTGATCATGCGCTGTTCCTCCGTGAGCCGCGTGGCGTCCTCGAAGACCACGCCGGGCAGGAGCGAGGAGAGCCGTTCGAGGATCGGGGCGGGGAGCGTCCGCATCCCGCTGATGCCGATCCGGTCGCCGTCACCGCCGTGGAGCCCGATCAGCTCCGCGAGCGTGTCGGCCGGCCGTGCGTCGAAGACCACCGACCCGGCGACGGCCTCCGCCCGCGCGCGCTCGAGATCCCAGGGAGCATCCGTGATCAGGGTCGTCTCGCCCTCGCGCGGGACGAAGACGAACGAGACCTCCTCGTCGATGCACGACCATCGAGCGAGGTACCACAGGTCGGCCGGCGCATAGTCGCGATGCGCGCCGAAGCATGCCAGGGACGACAGGCCGCGCTCGGCCATCCGCTTCTGAAGATCGGTCACCCTGCTCGAGATCTCCTCGGCCGTGATGGCGGGGACCGCGGTGGCGGCCGGCGTCTCGGTCACAGGGCGGCCGGCGTGATGATCCACAGGACGGTCGCCGGGGCGGTTCGCGACGGGTTCGCCCACGCGTGCGGCTCACGCGGCGAGATCAGGAAGGCATCGCCCGCCCGCAAGCGGTGCGCATCGTCGGCGATGGTCACGTCGAGCGAGCCGCGCAGTACGTAGATCAGCTCGGCGTCGGCCTCGAACGCGTGGGGGTCGTCGCCGCTGCGACCGCCGGGGGCGATCGTGGACTCGATCACCTGGAGGGATCGCTCCCAACGCGGGGTGAGGACGACGTCCTCGATGTCGAACCCGCCGAAGTTCACGATCTCGCGCTCGGCCCTGCGGACGATGTTGGTGCGCGGCCGCTCGAACAGGGAACCGATCCGGACGTTGAGGAGCTCGCAGACTCGCAGGAGCGTCCCGACCGAGGCGTTCGTCTCGTCGCGTTCGAGGAGGCTGATGAAGCCGTTGGACAGATCGGCGGCCGAGGCCAGCTCGGCGATCGTCATGCCGCGAGCCCGGCGGGCCTCCCGTAGCCGCGCGCCGATGCGGGGCGAATGGATGGCCCGCTCCGGCTCCTCGGCACTCGAGGTGCGGGCCGTCCCGTGGGGAGCCACGCCGGCTAGGGTCTCTCGTGGACGTCGATGCGGATCCCCTCGTCGTCCGTCTCGTGGAGGAGGGTGACCGCCTCGGGGCGCTGGACGAGCTCGATCCACGTCCCGTCGGGATCGACCGCGTAGAGGACCCTCGACCCGTACCAGGACCCCTCCTCGGTCAAGCGGATGGGTTCGGACACGACCCGAACCTCCGCCTCGAGCAGACGGGCGTGCGCCGCGTCGATGTCGTCGACCTGGAGGCCGATGTGGGTGGCTCCCGGATCCCACAACGACTTCGACACCGGGGCGCCGGCCGGATGCAGGAACTCGACGAGCTCCAGCACCGTGCCGCCGCCCAGATCCACGTCCGCCCAGCGGATCCGGACGCGATCCAGGTCCATCATCGCGGCGATCTCCCGATCGTCCGACTCTCCCCGAGCTTCGACGCGGAGCCCGAGCACGTCGGCGTAGAACGCGATCGACGCATCGAGATCGCCGCACGTGATCGACACATGATCGAGGCCCGTCACCCCTGACCGCACGGTTCTCGGGGCCCCGCGGTCCCCCTCACTGCGCAAGGTAGCCTCCGTCGACCACCAGATCGGATCCGGTCACGAACGATGACTCATCCGACGCGAGGTACAGGACCGCGTACGACACCTCGATCGGCTTGCCCGCACGAGCCATCGGCGTCATCCCGATGTCGTGGTCGCGGATCTCGTCCTCGAGCTCATCCGTCATCGGTGTCTCGATGAAGCCCGGGCAGATCGTGTTCACCCTGATCCCGTCCCTGACGTAGGACAGGGCGGCCGATCTGGTCATCTGCCGGACCGCCCCCTTGGACGCCTGGTAGGCGATGTAGTCGTCCGCCCCCACGACGCCCAGGGTCGACGAGACGTTGACGATCGAGCCTCCGCCGGCGCGACGCATCGCCGGGACGGCATGCTTCATGCCGAGGAACATGCCCGTCTGGTTCACGGCGATCACCCGGTGCCAGGCCTCCAGGTCCTCGTCGACCGCACCGCCCTCGTCGATGATCCCGGCGTTGTTCACGAGCACGTCGAGACGACCGAAGGTCGTCTCGGTCAGCTCGACCGCTGCGATCCAATCCTGCGGTCTGGTGACGTCGAGCACGATTGCCTCGGCGGGGGCGCCCCCTGCGCGGATCTCGTCCGCGACGAACCGGACCTCCTTCTCCAGGATGTCTCCCAGGACCACGCTCGCCCCCTCCTTCGCGAAGAGCTCGGCGTGCACGGCGCCCTGTCCGCGAGCCGCCCCGGAGATGAGCGCCACCTTGCCCTCGAGCCTGCCTCCCATTCAGCCCTCCCCCATGAGTCGCTCGGGTACGACGTCGCGCACGAACACGTCCTCGATCGTCTCCGCCCGCTTGACGATCTCCGCGTCGGAGCCCCGAACGAGCACCGTCGCCGGCCGGGGCAACGCGTTGAAGTTGGCGGCGCTCGCGTCCTGGTACGCGCCCGTGTCCAGGAAGGCGATGATCTCGCCGTCGTCGAGCTCGGGCAGCGGTTCGGAGGGCACCATGAGGTCGAACCCGCAGCTGATCCCGACGATGTCGGCCGGACCGGTCGGCGTCGCGTTCGCGCGCGAGGCGACGACGACGTGCCACCGGTTGTGCTCGATCAGCGAGTCGGGGAGGAACATCTCGGTAGTGTCGGTCTCGACCCAGCGCCACGGGACCGGCGTCGATTCGCGCTTCGTGTCGACCACGGTCGCCAGGTGGATGCCCGCGTCGGCATACAGGCGCCGGCCGGGCTCGAGCTCGAGCGCCACCCCCTGCGCCGGGATGCCGTGCCGCTGCAGCTCGGAGCGGAGCGACGTCGTGATCGCCTCCGCATACTCGTCGATCGACGGGGCGAGCTGCCGGGGATCGCCGGCCAAACGGGTGAGGAGGCGACCGGTCGGATCCCGTGGCACCGCGAAGCCACCCCCGAGGTCGATCTCCCGTGGGTTCCATCCATCCCATTCGCGCACGAGCTCGGCCACGAGCTCGATGAGCGACCGGATCATCCGGCGGTACAGGCCGGTCTCCGCCCGATGGCGCGGGAGGTGGACGTGGACTCCGGTGAGATCGACGTGGTCCGAGGCGATCGCCTTGCGCCCGAGGGGGATGACGTCGTCGGTCGGGATGCCGGCCTTGTACGCCCGGGTCGCCTCCGAGATGGGGATCTCATCCCCCGCCAGATCGGTGGGCTCGGCCTCGCCGGCGAGATCCGGTCGCAGGCGCACCCGGATGCTCGCCTTCCTGCCGAGACGGCGAGCCGCGTCCTCCACGAGCGCGAGCTCTCGCGCCGCGTCGATCGTGATACGGGCACCGGCCGCGACCGCGTCCTCGATCAGCTTCGCGCTCTTGGCGGAGCCGTTGACGGAGATGAGCTCGGGTGGGACGTTCGCTCGGAGCGCCGCGTGGAGCTCGGCCTCGCCGAACGTGTCGCATCCCATCCCCTCCTGCGTGAGCAGGTACCGGAGCGCGAGCGCGTAGTTGGCCTTGAGCGACGGAAGGATCCGAACCGGACCCTCGGACCACCGCTCGGCGAAGGCGGCCGCGAACTCCCTCGCATTCCTGCGCAGCTGATCCTCGGACACGAC
>Ga0307287_10000281_pt1 | contig 18869 bp, 16 predicted proteins | sample ER_DNA_141_FD_194485 | JGI IMG/M metagenome (GOLD analysis project Ga0307287, IMG submission 194485) | Bulk soil microbial communities from the East River watershed near Crested Butte, Colorado, United States - ER_DNA_141 | ecosystem: Environmental > Terrestrial > Soil > Floodplain | place...
CGGTCGAGGATGTCAGGCATCTCCTCCAGGTCGGGGCGGACAAGGTCGCGATCAACACTGCCGCCGTCGAGAACCCGGACCTGATCGGCGCGGTGGCGGCCGAGTTCGGCAGCCAATGCGTCGTGGCTTCGATCGACGCTCGGGTGCGTCCCGAAGGCGGCTGGACCGTGGCGACGCACGCGGGGACCGTCACCACCGAAGAGGATCCAGTGTCCCTCGCCCAGGCAGCCGAGGCCCGGGGGGCCGGCGAGATCCTCATCACCTCGATCGACCGGGACGGAACGATGTCCGGCTACGATCTCGAGCTGACCAGAAGCGTGGCGGAAGCGGTGTCGATCCCGGTGATCGCTTCCGGCGGCGCCGGCAGCTACCAGGACATGCTTACCGCACTCATTCAGGCAAAGACGGCGGCCTTAGCGGCCGCGAGCATGTTCCACTTCACCGAGCAGACTCCGCTCGAAGCGAAGCGGTTCCTCGGTGCGCACGGGATTCCGGTGCGGTCATGAGTGGGGTGACTCGTTGACGAGCTCCGAGCACGGGTCCCAGCCGCGCCGGCTCGAGGAGCTCTGGTCTGGCGGCTTCGGGGATGCGTACACGGAGCGCAACGAGGAGGCCGGTGCAGGACGAGAGACGTTCTGGCGCGAGCTCCTGGCCGGCCTCGAGGTCACCACAGCGCTCGAGGTCGGGTGCAACGTGGGCGCCAACCTGCGCTGGCTTGCCGAGATCCTCGCGCCGCGGGACGTCTTCGGCGTGGATGTGAACGAGGGAGCCCTGGCCGGCGTCCGGCGCACTCTCAGCGGAGTGAATGCGGTCTACGCATCCGCCCGTGAGCTGCCGTTCCGGGATCGGCTCTTCGACCTCACCTTCACCACCGGCGTGCTCATTCACCTCCCCCCGGCTGGACTCCCGGTTGCGATGGCCGAGCTCGTACGCTGCTCGCGACGCTACGTCCTTTGCGGTGAGTACTACTCGGCCGAGCCGGTCGAGGTGCCGTACCGGGGCGAGACCGGCGCCCTCTTCAAGCGCGACTTCGGGGCGTACTACCTCGAGCTCTTTCCCGAGCTGGCGCTCGTGGAGCAGGGCTTCCTCGGCCGGGACGAGGGTTGGGACGATGTCACGTGGTGGCTCTTCGAGCGTAGGTGAAAGCAGTCGCGATCATGCAGGCGCGGACGGGGTCGTCGCGCCTGCCGGGCAAGGTTCTGCTCGAGGTCGCGGGCGAGCCGATGCTCGCACACCAGATCCGGCGACTGCAGCGAGTCGAGGAGCTGGACGACGTCGTCGTGGCGACGACCGTCGACCCGGCAGACGACCCCGTCGTGGCCGTCGCGGAGGCTGAGGGTGCCCGCTGGTTCCGGGGCAGCGAGGACGACGTCCTCGACCGCTACTTCAGGGCAACGGAGGAGGCCTCGGCGGAGGTCGTTCTGCGCGTGACGGCAGACTGCCCGCTGCTCGATCCCGAGGTGGCGGGACTCGTGCTCTCCACGCTCGCGGCCCAGGATGGCTTACTCGACTACGCCTCGAACGTCGTCGAGCGCACCTACCCTGCCGGGCTCGATGCCGAGGCGCTGACCGCAGAAGCTCTTGCGCAAGTCTTCCGTCTCGGGCGTTCGCCGGAAGCGCGCGAGCATGTGACCTGGTTTCTGCTCCGCGAACGCCCTGACCTTTTCCGGATCGGGTCTGTCACGGATGACGTGGACAACTCCGACCTTCGCTGGACCGTCGACCACCCACGGGATCTCGAGCTCGTTCGGTGGCTCTACGACGAGCTCGATCTGGCGCGGAAGCCGCGCTCCTACCGGGAAGTCGTCGCCTATGTGCGGGAGCACCCGGAGCTCGCAACACTGAACACGTAGGCTGAGACCATCCTGCGTAGCGGCCGCTACTACCTGTCTCTCCTCAGATCGGGACGCGCGCTCCTTCGCGACCGCAAGGACGGAGCCCAGATCCGCCGGCTCCTGGCCACCCTGGCTCCCGACGCCAACTGCATCGACGTCGGTGCTGCGGAGGGAGCCGTCCTGGCGGAGATGGTCCGGTCCGCTCCCGGCGGCCACCACATCGCCTACGAGCCTCTTCCCGACTTCCACAGGCAGCTCGTTCCGCGGTTCCCGACCGTGGACGTGCGGAACGCCGCGCTGTCCACCGAGTCCGGGGAGCGGAGTTTCACGTACGTCCGCTCGCTTCCGACGCACAGCGGCTTCCTCCCGAGGAAATACCCGGGGCCGCAGGAGCTGGAAAGCATCACCGTCCGCGTCGAGGCCCTCGACGCGGATCTACCACCAGGGTATGCGCCGGCGTTCATCAAGATCGACGCCGAAGGGGCTGAGGCCGAGGTTATCGCCGGCGGCCTCGAGACGATTCGCCGCACGAAGCCGATCGTCGTCTTCGAGCACGGAAAGGGCGCGGCGGATGCGTACGGGACCACGCCGGACGACGTCTTCGATCTCCTCTGTGCCCAGGCGGGGCTCCGCCTCTACGACATCGACGGTGCCGGTCCGCTCAGCAAGCGCTCGCTGGCCGAGATCTACGATCGAAACCGCATCTGGACCTTCGTCGCGCGCCCGTAGCCGGGTCGGTTGGCGAACTAGCCTTCAGGCAGGAACGGCGAGCTCGTCAGGAAGAGTGAAGTCTCCGCCGTCGAGAATCCGCTCACAGACGAAGTCCAGGTACGGGTCGCGACCCGGCATCAGGTCTTCGATCGTCGACGGAACCGTTACCGGCCTGCCGTTGACCATCTGAATCACAGGGAACGGAATCATGGCGCGGAAGAAGAAGGTGAACGCGTAGCGGCGGGCTCGTTCCACCGTTTCCGGAGACACGGGCGGCGGCTCGGCGAGCGCGGCTTCCAGCTCGGAGTGCGACGACACGTCGAGGGTGAAGCCGCGCCCCCGGTAGTGGGTCAGCCCTGCGACGGCGACCGGCAGACCCCTGGTCGCGCCCTCGAGGCCGATCGTCGAGGTATAGGCGAGCACCAGGTCGCTCAGATCGAGCAGCGTGTATGAGCTGATCGCCTGCTCGGCCTCGATGAACCGCACATTCGCCGGCAGGTGGTCGATGCGCCGTTCGACGGTCTCCCGCACGTGTTCGCGCGTCCCCCAACGGGCCTCCGCTGGATGGATGCGAACGACGAGCACCGTCTCGGGCAGCCCGGAGACGGATCGGACGGCCGCCTCGACCCAGTCGAGCATCGAGCCATAGGCCGCGTCCTGGTAGAGCGCCGCGCTGTCCCAGGAGAGATTCGTATAGAGGCTGACGACGCGCTGGTTCGCCCCGATCCCGAGCTCGCGCCTGATGGCGTCGAGATCCTCCTCGGGGTCGTCGTAGTAGCTCTCGTGTGCCCCGATGCCGCGAGCGCGGTCGGTGAGGAGGCGGTCGAGGGCCGCCGCCTGCGCAGTCGCGAGCGGCTGGTCCGCAACCCGCTCCCAGACCGCGTTCGTGTCGAAGGCGGGCGCGACGACCTCCTGACCGAAGACGAGTGCGTTCTCGCGCGGCGCGATCTCGTAAGTCGGCGCTCTCGCGCCTCGAGCGAGCGCGAGCTCCCGGACGACGTGCTCGGCCGCGAAGAGGCCGTTGACCATGAAGACGACCGTAGGCTGGAAGCGGTCGAGCACGCGCGCCGCGGCCTGTTCGACGCCGGCCGCCGAAACGTCGAAGTCGGCTGCGACAGCGCGCGCCTCGGCGCTCGTGCCGGGATTGGTCGTCCGCAGGAACCAGGGGGCGCTGATCGTCGTCGCCTCCCGTGGGTCAACCAGGCCCGGCGCGTCCACTGCCTCGGCCGAAGCCGGTGCGCCGCGACCGTCGTCGCCCCAGTCGAAAGCGTCGGCCAAGCGGAAGCTCGGCAGGCGCGAGGCCTCGAGGATCCGGCTCGAGTAGTGGGCACACCGGTCGCAGGGCCTCGGATACGCCCGCCTCGACCACCCGAGCTCGCAGAGCGGCTGGCCGCCCCCGCAGGCGAGCAGGCCGACTTCGGCACCGCGCAAGGCGAGCGCGTGTGCGATCACGCTCTCGTACGCGGCATGGTTCGGCCAGCCGCGGAGCGTCAGGACAAGCACCCGCTCTCGCGCCCTGGCGGGCGCCGGGAGGAGGTTCTGCCGGCTCCGGCCGAGCTCGTAGAGGCTCGGAAGCCTGCCGTTACGCCGCAGGTAGGCACGATCGAGCGGTCTCCGGATCCGAGCGAGGACGTCGTCGAGTGGCCCGCCGTCCCCCCTGCTGTGGGTGTTGCCGAGCGCGCCTAGCCGTTCCCGAATCCCTGTGCCCCAGGAGCCGCTCACCGGCCGAGAGCCTCGCCGACCGCCCGACGCAGGCGCACGAAGGCCCGCCGGGTACTGCGGCGGACGCGGACGGGCGGCCGCCGCGCCGCGAGCTCTGCGCGACGTGCCAGGGTCGCCGCATCCCGGCGGCCCTCGAACGATTCGACGCACGCTTGGATTTGGTCGAGCGTTCGACACGATGCCAGACCGTCGAAGGGCCCCAGGTACTCGGTCACGATCCCCTCGCGGCGGGCTCGCCTCTCATCTGCCTCGTCCTGTTCGAGAGCGGCTTCGACCGTCTCGGCCAGTGCCTCCGGCCGCGTGACGACACTGATCGCGTCAGCCCACTCGGGGAACGGAATCAACTCGGCCGCGAGCCGTGACGACTCCGTGTCCCACCCGGTGTAGACGACGGGCCGGCCGACCAGCATGCCCTCGAGAAGCGCGGTCGACTGGAAGCCGACGACGACATCCGACGTGACAATCAGGCGGCGTGCGTCCTCGTCGGCGCGGACGAGGAATACGTCGCGGTCGATGAGCTCGCCGACCTCCTTTGCGATCCGCGTGCGCTCGCTGCGGAAGTTCTGCTGCGGGTGCGGTTTTATGAGCACGCGCCAGCCGTTTCGGGCTAGCTCCCAGAGGCCGAGCTCGGTCCGGCGATGGAGGTCGGCCCACACCTGGCGCCCGGTCCCTTCCGCCGGGTGGTAGGCGTCGATGAGGTAGGAGAAGAAAAGCACCGTCGGCCGGCCGTCGGCGTTCCGGGTGGGCCATTCCTCGGGCCGGGCGTAGTAGTCGAACCGCGGCTGCCCGGTGACCGTCACGCGGTCCGGGACAGCCCCTGCCCGCAGCTGGAACTGTCGGTGCCGCTCGCTGCACACGGTCATGTGGTCGGCAATCGGTGGCGCGAAGGCCCGTACGCGCTCAGCGTCCGCTGTCATAGTCAGCTCCGAGATCGTCGTCTCCTTTTGCGCCACGAAGAAGGGGATTCCGAGCCGGTGGCAGGCGCGCGCGGCGGGGCGGAGGTAAAAGAAGACGTCCGAGGGCGCGACGAAGGCATCGAACTGGCGTCCGGTGAAGAGATCTTCGAGGAGCTCGCCGAACTTCGTCTCGAACCTGCGCCGGTGATCCGCGTACTCGGGTCGGGCGAAGACCTCGAGGGGTCCGGTGACGTCGGGCGGAAAGATGCGCAGCGCCTCGGAGCGGAACAGGTCGTAGTCGACGATGTGCAGGTCGACGTCGGGGCCCGCAGCTTTGCGCAGGCTCTCGATGTCCTGCGCGAAGAAGTGGTCGAGAACGAGCAGCTTCACCGTTTGGAGGTGGGGCGACCTGTTGGGTTCTGGTCTGGGGGCGGAGGGTCGGTCGCCGGCGCAGGAGTCCCGACGGGGTGTCTCCCGATGGCGGAGCCGAGCGTAGCAAAGAGCAGGCGCCGATCTGGCCCCGGGAGCCCCACCCAAAGGAAGACCGCAAGCGAGATTGCCACGGAAAGGAGTCCGAGAGCCCCGACCTCGGCGAGGTTGTCCGCCCGGCGGCCGGCGTAGAAGATCAGCGGCGCGGTCGCCAGCTGCGCCGCGAGCCCGGGCAGATTCGGCACGACCGTGCGGCGGAACCACTCGCCGAGTGAGACGTCGAACTCGCGCAGGAAGAACCAGAGCAGCGGCGGCCAGGCGATCGCCTCGGCCACGAGCGTTCCGAGGACGACTCCATTGACCTCGAGCGGACCCACGAGGGCAACGGAGATCGCGAGGTTCAGGGCGAGGTTGGCCGTCGCGACGTAGAGGATGAAACGCACGCGTCCGAGCGCGACGCACATGGTCGTCCCGACGATGTGAAAGACCACGAAGGTCAGGTAGGCGAGGAAGATTCGACTCGCGGTCGTGGCCTCCGTGAGCTCCTCCCCGAGCCAGGTCCGGATCAGGGGCTCGGCCAGGATCAGCCCTGCGATCGCGATCGGCAGCGAGGCCGCGACCGTGTAGGCGCTGCCGCGGAGGTACATGTCTTTGAGGATCTCCTTGCGCGTTCGGACGAAGGCGGTGGCAGGGGTGAGCGCGGAGGCGGAGATCGACTGGAACATGAGCGCCGCGGTGTGCAGCTTGTTCGCGACCTCGTAGAAGGTGACGGCGGTTGGCCCGAGCGGGATTCCGACGATCAGCTTGTCCATCTGCCGGTAGAAGGTGCCCACGAGCCGCAGCGCGAGGAGCTCGCCTCCGAATGAGAGGAGGCTCCTGAGCACCTTCCTCGAGACGTTGCGAGGTGAGACACGGAGGCGGCGGTCGGTCACGAGCGCCGCAGCCGCAGCGAGGACGAGCACGAAAGCGGAGCTCGCCATCGTCGCAGCTCCGAGCCCGACAATGCCAGCATCCGTGACGAGGACGACGACGAAGAGCCCAGCCTGCAGCGAGACCCGAGTGAGCTCGATCGCCTGGACGAGCCCGAACCGCTGGGCGCCGGCGAGCACCGCGACGAAGGCCCGTGCCGGGAGCTCGAACACGAGCTGGCCCGCGATGAGTGAGAACGTCAGGGTCGCGTCCGAGCGGAGGTCGCCCTCGATCGAGAACAGGCTAGTCAGCCCCCCGGCCGCGAGAACGAGGATGGGGGTGAGGACGGCCGCGACGGCGAGAAAGAAGAAGAAGGCGCTCGAAAGCACCTTGTTCGCCAGCAGCACGTCCCCGGAAGAACGCGCCTCGGCGATGTAGCGCACCGCGGCAACCTCGACGCCGAGATCCGACAGGGCCATGTACCCGCCCACGAAGGTGAGCGAGAGCGCAAGCGTCCAGACGCCGTAGGCCTCCAGCCCGAGATCCCGAATCAGGAAGGGCGTGAGAACAAGGGAGATCGCGACGCCGGCGAGCGTGCCCAACCCGTTCGCCAGCGTGCCCTGCACGACTCGGGCGGCAGTGCCCTCCTCTGCCATCGGCAGTCACCTTAGCGGGGCCGGTGGCCGCCCCGTCCGCCGCTGGCGGCCGCGAAGTACGATCGCCGCGTGCCACCCACGACCGTCGCGATCCCAACGATGAACGACGACCCCGCCGTCTTCACGCGGGTCCTCGACGGTGTGCTCGATCGCCCTCCCGGGCCGCCCGTGATCGTCGTCGACATGTCGACCAACGACGACGTGCGCCGCGTCTGCGGGTCCCGCGGAGCCGCTGTGCGCTACGAGCCCTTCCCGGAATCGGGAGGTGTCTCCCACTCACGCAACCGGTGCGTGGAGCTGGCTGACACCGCGACCGTCACGTTCCTCGACTCCGACGTCTTCCCGGAGCCGGGCTGGTTCGAGCCGCTCGTGGCACGCCTCGAGGAGGAGAACGTGGCAGTCGTGGGCGCGCGGGCTCTGCCGGCCTGGGAGAAACGTCCGCCGCGCCTCCTGACGACGATGCCCGCCGCCGACTGGCTCTCGCTCTTCGACCTCGGCGATCGAGCGCTCGACGTCCCGCGCGTCATCGGCTCGAGCTACGCGATCCACCGAAAGCGTGCGCCAGATCCTCCGTTCGACGAATCGATCGGCCGCCGTCCCGGCTGGCCCTTGGCGATGGAGGAGAACGTTCTCTGTGACTGGGTCCGCGACCACGGCTGGCGCGTCGTGTACGAGCCCGCATCCCGCGTCTTCCACCGCATCCCCCCGAGCCGCGCGACCTGGCGGTGGATGTGGCGCCGTGCGTACGCGGCCGGTCGGGAGACGAGGGTCGCGGGCCGCTCCGAGCCGCTGCCGCGCGAACGGTATGGGCCGCGCGATCTGGCGTTTCAGGCCGCGGTCGCGCTGCCCTTCTTTGCCGGCGCCCTGCGGCCGCCAGAGGAGCGCCCTGGTGGCTAGTCGCCTCCGAGCTCGCGATAGAGCTCGTCGTGCTTGCGGGCGCACTCGTCCCATGTGAAGAGCGCCGCTCTTGCGATTCCGCGCGCCGTCCACTCGTCGGGCTGAGCCAGGACGTCGAGGACAGCGTCGGCAATGGCTCTTGGAGACGTCGGGTCGAAGTAGCGAGCGGCGTCACCGCAGACCTCGCGGAGGGCTCCCGCGTGCGAGGCGGCGACCGGGCAGCCGCAAGCCATCGCCTCGATCGGGGGCTGACCGAACCCCTCGTACAGACTCGGAAAGACGAGGGCCGACGCGCTTCGATAAAGCTCGAGCAGGTCGTCCGACGGCACGTGGCCGCGAACGACCACACCCGAAGGCACGGGCCGCCCGTCGTGCCCGGCTCCCGTGAGGACGAGCGTGAGATCCGGCCGCTCGCCGCGTATGAGCGCGAAGGCTTCGAACAGGCGCTCGTGGTTCTTGTGTGGCCAGCGGTTGGCCGGGTAGAGGAGGAACGGCTTCCTTTCGCGCTCCACGGGGCGAAAGCGCGCCAGGTCGACGCCGAGGTGGATGACGCGAACGCGCTCCGGCTCGACGCCCAGCCGCTCGACAATCGTCTCCTTCACATGTGCGCTGATTGCGACGATCAAGCGACTGGCGCGGACACTGCGCCGGTAGGCAAGCCGTCGGTACGCGAGCTCGGGGCGCGAAAAGAAGCGCGGGAAGAGCTCGTGCTGGAGGTCCAGGATGGTCGTCGCCGCAGGAGGCCGGCGCACGGACGGCACCATGACCGTGAGGGGGAAGTGGAGGCCGCTCAGGTGGTCGAGGTCGAGCTGGCGGCGTACGGGGCCGGGATGAGCGGCGGCAAGCGTCATTGCCGTGAGTCTTCCGGGGAGCGAACGGCGCGCACGGTACGCCGTCACCGTCGTCTGGGGGAGCCCGTCGGCGGCGTCTGCGGCAATCTCGGGCACGAAGACCCGGTAGTCGAGCTCGCCCACCCGGGCAAGGGCCCGAATCAGCTCACGTGCGTATGTCTCCGACCCGCCGACGACCCCCGGAACGAGCGTGAGCAGGCTGATCCCGACCACCCGCCAGACCCTAGCCTAGAATCGGCTGGATGCGACCTGGACGCCTCCCGAGGTCGCTCCCAGGACCGCTGCTCGGCCTTCTGCTCGCGGTCGGGGTGGTCACCGTGTCCTGGGCCCTCCTGCTGCCGCCCTGGCAGGTGCCCGACGAGAACTACCACTTTGCATATGTGCAATCGCTGGCGGAGAACTTCGAGCTCCCGACGGGATCGGGCGAGCCGCAGTCGAGCGAGCAACGCCTTGCGGCGGACCGCTCCAATGCCGATCAGACGGCCCAGGTTCTCGCCACGAAGCCGGAATGGAGCCGCTCAGCCTACGAGCGGTGGAAGCTGGATGACCGAGCACTTGCGCAAGACGCACGGGGCGACGGAGGCGGGCAGAACCCGGCTGGCGGGAATCCGCCGCTCTATTACGCCTACGCCTCGCTTGCATACTGGGTGTCGTGGAACGGGGATGTCTTCGACCGTCTCTATGCGATGCGCCTCTGGTCCGGGTTGCTCCTGCTCGTCACGACCGCGGCGACCTGGCTCCTCGTGGGCGAGGTCGTGCCCGGCGACCGCCGACTACAGCTAGCCGGAGCGGCGCTTGTCGGTTTCCAACCGATGGCGACGTTTCTGTCGGCCTCCGTCAATCCCGACGCGATGCTGTTCGCGCTCTGGGCACTCGTCTTCTGGCTGGGTGCGCGAGCGCTGAGGCGAGGTCTAAGTCCCGGCCTGGCAGCCGCGCTCTTCGGCGCCACCGGCCTTGCCGTGCTCGTCAAGGCAACGAGTTACGCACTCGTCCCGGCCGTTCTGCTGGTTCTCGCCGTCGCGCTCCGCCGCGCATATCCCGCCCGGCGCCGTGCGGCCGCCCTGGCGGCCATCGCTGCGTTGACGCTCGCGATCCCCATCGGCGGCTGGCTCGTGGCCGCCAGAGCCCTGGATCGGCCGGTCGTGAACCAGGCCGCCGCCACGGAGCTTGGCGCGGAGGGCGTCGATCTTCGCCAGTTCGGAAGCTACGTCTGGCAGTACTACCTTCCCAAGCTCCCATTTCAGATGGCGTTCCCCGCGGCCTCGAGCATCCCGGCGTATGACGTCTGGCTCAAGACCGGCTGGGCTGCGTTCGGCTGGCTTGAGGTCCGCTTCCCTGAGTGGGTCTATGCGTTGCTCGCGGCCGCCTCTGCGCTCGTCGCCGCGGCGGCGGCAGTCGCGGTCTTCAAGAAGGGCAGGCGCGCTCCTCTTGCGGTAATCGCCTTCTGCGGGCTAGCCGCGGTGGGTCTCATCGGCGGCCTCCACTGGGTCGAGTATGGGCAGATCGTCCAGACTGGCGCGCCCTTCAATCAAGGCCGTTACGTACTGCCGTTGCTTCCCGTCGCCGGCCTCTGCTTGGCGGCAGCTCTGACGCTCCTTGCTCCGAGGTGGCGTGGCGTCGGACTCGCGGTCGTTCTGGGCAGTTTGTTCACGCTACAACTGTTTTCGCTCGGGCTCGTGGCTGCACGGTTTTATGCGTAGGGCTCTGTACGTGTTCCTTGTGCTTGCGGGCGCGGGGATCGCTGGCGCCACTGCCGTCGCCGCGTCCGACTCGCGCTCGCTCGCCTTCACCATCGGCGTCGCACCCACACAATTGGCAGTTGCACTCGAGCCTGGGCAGGAGGCTTGCCAGGAGCCGATCGACGTGCCGGCTCAGTTCGACGCGGTCGAGATGATGATCGGGACGTACGTCCTTCCCGGGCCGAAGCTTGCCGTCGACGTGCGCGACGCCGCGACGGGCGCGATCCTCGCATCAGGTCTGCTGCCGGCTGGATACCTCGACAACTCGACGCAGTCAGTGCCTGTCGATCCGGTCTCCGCCGGACGGCGCATCGCCGTCTGCGTGCGGAACGATGGCGGGCGTCGGGCCGCACTCTATGGCGGCATCGCCATCGCCGCCCGAGGCAGCGAGGCGCGGGTCGACGGTCATCCGGTAGATGCGGACCTGACGCTCGTCTTTCGACGCCAGCGGCCGTCGTCGCTCCTGGCTCTATTTCCCGACCTGGCCGGCCGAGCCGCCCTTTTCCACCCGGGCTGGGTCGGCGCCTGGACCCTCTGGGTCCTGGGTGGAGCGCTCATCTTCGTCGTTCCGCTCCTGCTCGCTGCCTCGCTCACCTCCGCGGAGAGGGATCGCTGTGTCCATTGCAACGGACATTTGGGCGGACGCGCGCGAAGCGGAGATTGACGGGTTCGCGAGGAACTCGTGCAGAGCGTGCTCGACCTGGTCTCCCGCACGCTCCCAAGAGTGTTCCTGGACGAAAGCACGAGCGCGGCATGCCATTGCTGCGGCATCTTCCGGCCGATCCAAGACCTCCTCAACGGCGTCAGCGATCGAGATTGGGTCGGGCTTCGCAAGCATTGCCAGATGGCCAGATTCGCCGAGCGCAGATGACACGTTCTCACCGTCGAGCTCGATGAGCGGAAGTCCGCTGGCCATCATCTCCTGGCCGACGAGCGAGCGGTTTGTTAGCGAAAATGCGATCCCGGCTCGCGCCTTCCGATAGAGGATGGCGAGCTCAGCCGGAGGCACGACGCCGAGGTCGGTGCAGGGGAACGGCACCACGGGATCGAGGTAGGAGCCGAACAAGGCCACGCGAAGCGTCGGGCGGCGTTCTCTCAGCGTGGCCAGCGCAGCGAGTGCGAGCTGGACTGCGCGCCGCCCTGTCTCGCTGCGCCCGTAGACGACGACGAGCTCCGGCTCTCGGCCTTCGGTTCCTGCAAACGAATACGTCTCGGTGTCCGTTCCGCACTCGAAGAAGCGGGCCTCGAGACCGTCCCGTTCGCTGAGGACGTCAGCCATCCATTTTCCACATGCGATGCAGCGGTAGCCCATGCGGTACGTCTCTTCCGCCCAGATACGTTCCGCGGAGGTGGCATGGAATTGCGGCTCGTCGTCTTGGACCAGGTACACCTTCTCGCGACAGCCGGGCAGATCGCGGACAGGGTAGGCCGTCCACCAGTTGGTCGCGATGGCGACGTCGACGGGCACGAAGTCGTCAAGGCCGACGAAGACTCGGGCCTCTACCGGGATGAACTTGTCGCGGATCTGACGGTGAAGACGGGCCGGGTCGCGAGCCGGGCCCCCCGGATCGAAGAGGAAGAGCGCGCAGGAGTGCCCTCGGCGCTCCATCTCCCGAACGAGCCGGAAGATCGTCATATGGCCGCCGGAGCCAACCGTCCACGGGGGTATGACCCAGGCGATTGTCAGCGGGCCACCGCTTCGGCCTGCATGGGGCACGACAGTTATCGGTCGGCGAGGATGACCGCGGCGAACGAACTCCCACGGCCACGCCTCGACCGGTTGAATCGGCCTGCCCGGCCCCGACGCTGGCTCTGGGAGGAGAACGCTTCGTGGCACCTCGACAGGAGTGAAGGTCGAGCGGCCCTCGAGCGACAAAACCTTCCGTAGACGCGCAGGTACCCGGTCTGCCCGCGAGCCAACAATCGCTCCCGTCATTCGGATGGTGTGATGTCGCAGCGAATAAGCAAGAGGACGGATGAGCGCGGTCCCCCGGACGCCGCGGCGCAGAAGCCAGCGCTTGTCGGCACCGGCTAGCCCGCGGATTGTCCAAAGCGTCCGCTTGGGGCCGAAGGGTTCCCGGTGCCCGAGCACCTCCCTTAGACCCCGAAACTCGTCGAAGTACCGCCTAAGGAACGTGACGGGGCGGTAGTCATGCGAGTGGATGACCCGCGCCTCCGGGTGAAACACCTTGGCGAAACCGGCTTCGATCAGCTCGCGGCCGAGCAGCTGGTCCTCGGCGTAGCGCACGTCGCGAAAGGGGACGTTTTCCCAGGCAAAGCGCGCAACGCAGCAGTTCACGTCGGACAGGAAAGTCAGCTTGCCCGGGAAGCTTCTGTACCACGCGAGGCCTGCAGGCGAGCGGTCGAGCCGTTGCACGTCGATCTCGTGGCCTCCGTTCCCCCACTGCTCGAAGTGTCGCTCCATCTCGCATTTCGTGACGTGTGTTGCGTCTGGACGGGGGTCGTGGGGGCCGTAGACGGCAGCAACGTCGTCGGCCTGCTCGAAGCCCTCGAGCAAAGAGGCCAACCAGCGATCGTCGGCCGGCGTCGCGTCCTGCGTGAGGAAGGCGATGTGATCGCCACGCGCCAGCTTCATCATGCGGTTTCTCGTGCCGCCGTGCGAGAACTCCTCCTTCGGGATCTCGACAACACGGGCGCCAGAGAGCCGGGCGATCTCGAGTGAGCCGTCCGTCGAGCCTGAGTCGACCACGAGAATCTCGATCACGCGTTCGACCTTCTGGGCGCGGACCGCCGCCAGGACCTCCGCCAGATAGCGCGCCCCGTTGAGAACGGGTATCGCAACGGTTACGACAGAGCGGTCAGGGTTCACGTGGAGCGGTCAGCGAGGAGGCGCTGCATGCGTCTCACGATCCTTCGACGCTCGCCCATGATCCAGCGGGCGATCCGCAGTGGAGCCGTGATGCGCCAGGAGAGTGAACTCTTCATCCTCTCGACTTCGCGGCGGTAGTACTCGAGCTCGCGATCATGCGCTGTCCGTGACTGGAGCTCTGCCCAGAGGCGATTTCTCTCCTCGAGTGCCTCCTCGAGCGCCTCTTCCGCACGGCGCGCGCGCTCTTCCGCCCCGAGGGGCTTTCCCTCAGCGGCCGTCACAGGTCCTCAGCCACTGTAGGTGCGAGACGTGAAAACGTGAAAAGGCCGAGTGCGGCGACGCCAAGCGTGATGAATGCAGGCACCAGGAGAAGAATCGGCCTACCGATCGCATCGGCCGCGCTCGGCGCGCGATCGTCGATCAAGTGCCGCACCTGCTGAATCGCCACCGCCAGCGGATTGAGCATCAGGACCTCGCGCACCCGTTCCGGGACGGTCTCAATCGTGTAGATGATGGGTGTCCCCCAAAAGAGAAGCTGGAGGATCACCTCCCACATCGCCTGGACGTCGCGGTAGCGGACATAGAGGACAGCGAGAAGGAGTGAGACGGTAGTCGCCAATCCCAGGATGACCGCGAGAATCGGGGCGAACGCGAGCCACTCAGCTCGAACCTCCACGCCGTCGATGATCGCAAGAGTAAAAACGACCACGAGTCCAAGCAGGAGGTTGGCGGCGGCCGTCAGGCAAACCGCGACAGGAATCGCGGCGCGGGGAAATGCAACCTTGCGCAGGAGGTTATCGCGCTGAACGAGACTCTGGAGCGCGCCGTTCGTGGCATCCGCGAAGAAGCTGAAGAGAATGATCGCCATGAGAAGCATCACCGGGTAGTGCGGGATGCCGCCACCGAAACGGAAGACTTGTGTGAAAACCGTGTAGAGGATGCCGAAGAGCATCAGCGGTCGAAGCAGTGTCCACAAGTATCCGAGGACCGAGCCGGCGTACCGCAGCTTGAACTCCGTGCGCGCCAGGGCAGCCACGACGTAGAGAAAATGCCTTGCTCGCGGGGAGGAGGCTGCCGCCACGCGAGTTGGTATGTAACGGGCGGCGGTGCTCACTCCAGCCGACCTTTCACCCCGTCCTCGACAGCATGACGGGTAGGGATGTGATCGAGGCTCGTCTCATGCACGAAGTCGGCGATGCCGCCGGTTGGTCGCTCTGCACGCACCTCGAAATCGACGAGTCGCTCCCGCCAGTCGGCAAACCGAAAGGCATCCTCGTATGCAACCGCCGGAGAGGCGCTATACGCCCCGTCCGCCAGTTGGACGACTAGCCTGACCGAGTAGATGACCTCCGTGCCCGCGGCGATTACCCCCGTCGCGATCCTGTCGAACATCGTGTTCGTGACGAACACATGATGCCCTCGCTCGTTCTCGAGGATGACCCCGAAGATAGGGTTTACAAGCGTCTGTTCAAACCGAACCCGAGCACGGAACGTAGCAGGCTCAGCCTGCGTCAAGACGTTCCTTCGCTGCCCGTAGTCGTCTTCGAACCAGGCTGCGACGATTTCGGCTGCCCCGTCGCCCCAACGGGGCTTTGGCTCAGCTTCGACGTCGCTACGGCGCGTGCCGAGGTCGTGCTGACGGTAGATGTGGATGATCTCCTCGGGGTCGCCGATTGCGATCGCCTCGCCTGCCTCGAGCAGCAGTGCACGATCGCAGAAGCGTTCGATCGCGGCCAGGTCGTGCGTCACGAAGACGACCGTCCTGCCCTCACGCTTGAACCGCCGGAACGTATCGAAGCACTTCTGCTGGAACCTCATGTCCCCGACGGCGAGTACCTCGTCGACGAGGAGGACGTCGGTCTTGGCTTGTATCGCAGCCGCGAAACCAAGGCGCACGTACATCCCTGATGAGTAGTTCTTCAGCTTCAGCTCGACGAAGTCCTCGAGCTCTGCGAAGCGGATGATCTCGTCGAAGCTCGCCCGCGCTTCGCGCGGCGGGATCCCGAGCAGCGATGCGTTCACCATCACGTTGTCGAAAGCCGTTAGCTCGGTGTTGAAGCCGACCCCGAGCTCGATGAAGGGCGAAACGCGTCCCGCGACGGCGAGCTCCCCGCGCGTGGGACGATAAACGCCGGCCAGGCACTTGAGCAGCGTGCTCTTCCCGGACCCGTTCCTTCCGATCACCCCGAAGAACTCGCCCGGCGCGATCTGAAACGTCACGTCTCGAAGCGCGTGCAAGGTGCCGGCTGCGCGAGAGCGGCGTGGATGGATGACGCGCTGCTTCAAGGTATACGGGCGGTCGACTGGCATCCGGAACGTCTTCCAGAGGCCGCCGCACGTGACGGCTGCCTGTTCGAGTCGAGGCTCCTCGGGTGCCTTGTCGCTGGACTCGGGCAGCCGCCGCGCGAAATCCGTCTCCACGGTCACGCGCGAAACCGTACCAGCCTCCTGGTCCGAGTCAGCCGTGCGTCAGCCAGGCCATCAACTCGCTGTCGGGCACACGCTGTACCCTCCGCAAACGTTGCCGCTCGCGCAGCGCCCGCGGCAGAAGAATCAGGAACCCCGTGAACGCGCGAGATCTTCGTCCCACGCTCGTCCACAACGGTCTCTTGCCGTGAAGAAGCGGTTCGGCTAGCTCGCACCGAGCCTCGCGGGCAGTCCGCCGCAGAGAGCCGAGCACAGTCCGGACCGCGTAGGGCCAAGGGGCGTTTTTGACGTGTACGACCAGCCTGTTGCGCTCGACAAAGTGCTCGAAGAGCGCAGAGCCCTGGACGGAGCTCGCAGCATGCACGTGGCGCACAACGGAGTCGGGTATGTACGCGTAGCGCCAACCACGCGCGCGCCCGCGCCAGGCGAGGTCGAAGTCCTCGTAGTACAGGAAGAGAGCGGGGTCGAAGAGGCCGACGTCCTCGAGGTACTCGCGGCGGAGGAGGACGCTGCAGCCGCACCAAGCGAAGACGTCCGCCGGCTGATCGTACTGGCCGGCGTCGACTTCGAGGAAACCGCGGTCGGCACCGAAGCCACCCCGAACGAGTGCCGAGCCTGCATTGTTGACGACGTCCACGCCATGTTGGGGAAGCTCAGCCTCGACCCAGACAGGGGTGGTGCCGAGGTCGAGGGAGATGACCTTCGCCGCCTTGACGACGAGCCGGGCGGTTGAGTCAGCCTGGAGCCGCATGCGTACGAGGGATGGTCGTCCGTCTCCCGCGAGCGGAACCCTGAGGATCGCATTCCCATACATCCGAGGAGATCTTGCTGAGCCGTCGCCATCCTCGAAACCTTCGACAAACTGTGCGTCCCGCCAGCGGTCGGCGCGGTCCACCTCGACGGCGGTGATGTGTACGCGATTGGGCTTGGGAGCGCCCTGCGCGCTCGCCACCTCGATCGCAACTTCGGCGAAGGACTGGGCGAAGAGGATCTTGGGGCAGGAGGCGCCTAGTCCCTCATCCGCCTCTAGCGACCGGACAAGCGGTCGGAGCCAACCGGGGTCAACGACCGTGTCGTTGTTGAGGAGCGCAACGAAGTCCGCCTCGCCCAGGTCAGAAAGCGCGAGGTTGTTCCCGGCCGCGTAACCCAGGTTGCGGCCGGCCCCGATCACCTTTGTCTCAGGATGCTCGTGTTGCACCCGGTCCGGGCTCCCGTCGCTCGAGCCGTTGTCGACGACCACGATCTCGAGCTGCTCCGCCGGCCAATCAAGGTGCTCAACGCTGCGTAGGCAGTCGAGAAGAAGGTTGCCACCGTCCCGGTTGACGATCACGATCCGGACGCGCGGCTTGCCGCTGTCCGTAGCGGTCACAGGGCCCGCAGCCGTTCGGGGTGCTTGCGTATGAAGCGCAGCATCGACCGAAGGTGCCAGAGCGTGCGCCGGTCCCAGAACGTGCGGTCGATGGCCGCTGCGTAGTCGTGCGTGACCTGCGCTGCCGGGACGTACCAGCGCTCCCAGCCGGCCTTGGCGGCCCGGTAAGCGAGGTCGATGTCCTCGCCGTAGAGATGAAAGCCCTCGTCGAAGCCCTCGAGCTCCTCCATCATCTCGCGGCGGAGGAAGAGAAAGGCGCCCAAGAGCCAGTCGGCCTCCACCGGCTCGGCCGGCCGCTCGTCCAGGTGGTAGTGGGCCCGCTGGCGCTCGAGCGGCGGGAAGGGCGATCGGAGCGGGGTCCGGCGGACGAGGGTGCCCGAAACGGTCGGAAACCGACGTCTGGTGGGCTGCCAGGTTCCGTCGGAGTAGAACATCTGCGGGCCGGCGATCCCGCAACGCGGATGGGAGCCCGCGAACTCCGCCAGGACGCCGAGTGCGTCAGGGGAGGCTCGCGTGTCGGGGTTCGACACCGCGACGAGGTCGGCTCCAGTCGCGGCGATGCCTCGATTGATGTTCGCGCCGAAGCCGAGGCGCTCCTCGTTCCAGAGGATGCGGACTCCGGCCGGAACTTTGGGAGGGGGGCCGGGTGGGTTCGCGACGAGGACGGTCTCGCCGGCCTGCGGTGCGAGCGTCTCGAGGCACGGGCCCGGGTCCGGGTCGCCCGGGGTGAAGACGACGACCGCGGCGACGCTCACAGGAGCTCACGGTAGACGGCCAGCGTGCGCTCGGCAGACTTCCGCCAGCTGAAGTTCAGAGCCCGCTCGAGGCTGGCGGCGGCGAGCCTTTCGCGATCGACTAGCACGTCCTCGATGCCCTGAGCGAGCGCCGCCGGGTTGCCGGGCTCGACCAGGACGGCTGCGTCCCCCGCCACCTCGGGCAGGGCACTTGTCCGCGCCGCCACGACTGGAGTGCCGCACGCCATCGCCTCGATCACGGGCAGGCCGAAGCCCTCGTACCGGGAGGGGAAGACGAGGCAGGCCGCGCCGCGGTAGAGGGCGGCAAGGCGATCCTGCTCCACGTAGCCGAGTAGCTCGACCCTGTCCTCGAGACCCAGCCTCGCGACCGCCTCGCGCAGAGCCGTGGCGCCGCCCTTGTCGGGTCCGGCGACGACGAGCCGCAAGCTGCCGTCGAGCAGCGCAATCGCCTCGACCGCCGAAACCGGGTCTTTCCGGGGCTGGAGCGCGCCGACGAAGAGCGCGTAGGCGCTGCCGTCGGCCTTCGGCCCGTCCGGCCCGAACGCCGGGTCGACGCCGTTCGGCGTCACCACGATCTTGTTCTCGGGGAGCCCGTAGTGGTCGATCAGGTCGCGCCTGGTGCGCTCCGAGACCGTCAGAACACGCTCCGCCCGGCGGGCGGCCCTGGGAACGACCGTGCGGAAGATGATCCCGTCCCTGAGCCCCATCATTGCCCGGTCCCGCTCGAAGGAGAGGTCGTGGATCGTCACGACGGCCGGGGCTTGTAAACCGAAGGGGATGGCGTACTGGAAGTGTCCGAGCGCCGGCCGGAGCTTCCGCAGGCGGCGCGGCAGAGCGACGGCC
>Ga0307287_10000283_pt1 | contig 18652 bp, 13 predicted proteins | sample ER_DNA_141_FD_194485 | JGI IMG/M metagenome (GOLD analysis project Ga0307287, IMG submission 194485) | Bulk soil microbial communities from the East River watershed near Crested Butte, Colorado, United States - ER_DNA_141 | ecosystem: Environmental > Terrestrial > Soil > Floodplain | place...
CGCCTCGAGGTAGCCGCCCCTACCAGTGGCCGCGGTGCACGACCTCGTCGAACGGACGCCGCTCGGGCCGCTCGATCGGCGCGAGCGGGCGGTCGGCGGGGACCCCGAGGCTGACGAGCACGGCGCAGAACCGGTCCTCGGGGAAGCCCAGCAGCCGCCGAGCCAGCTCCTGGTCCTGCACACCCGCATGGGCGCTGCCGATGCCCAGGTCGGCGGCGGCCAGCATGATGCTCATCGTCGCCTGGCCCAGGTCGAACTGGACCAGGTCGCGGGCGCGGGCATCGTCGGAGACGGGGGCAACGAGCGCGAGCGTCGCCGCCGACCCGGCGACGTGGCGGGCGCCGCGCCACACCCCGGCCAGCTGGGCGAGCTGCTCGGGGTCGGTGCAGACCACGAAGTCCCAGGCCTGCTGGTTGCCGGCCGAGGGGCTCCGCCGCCCGGCCTCCAGGATCTGGTCCAGGTCCTCAGGCGCGATCGCCTGCCCGCCGTAGGACCGCACGTTGCGACGGGACCTGATGGCATCCCACGTCTCCACCTCGACCTCCCCAGCCTCTCCCCGCCCGCCCGGGCGGCCTGTCGTACCGCCGCCTACTCCGACGCCGCCACGGAGTCGCGGAGGAAGGCGGCAGTGTCCACCACCACCCGGACCACGCGCCCGCCGGCGACCGCCCGGTCACCGTCGCGGAGGCGCACGGCGAACTCCAGCCGCCGGCCGGCGACCCGCTCCAGCACGGCGTCCACCTCCAGCTCCGTCCCGACCGGGCTGGGGACCAGGTGGTCCAGCTCGACCCGGACCCCGACCGTGGTCGCGCCCGCGGCCAGCGCCCCGGCGACGGCGGCCACCGTGGCCCGCTCGGCCAGGGCGAGCACCCTCGGGGTGGCCAGCACGGGCACGTCCCCGCTGCCGACCACCGCGGCGGTGTCGGCCTCGGTCACGGTGTACCGGAAGGCCGCCTCCAGCCCGGGCTCCAGCGTCATCGGCCAACCCTACGCCGCCGGCGTCTCCTGGGGCGGCGTCAGCTGGTGGTGGCCGTCGCCCCGTGGAGGCTCGGCCCCAGCCGGTCGGCCAGGAACTCCTCCCAGGTCCGGCGGCCCACGGCCCGGTCCGGGGCCAGGTTCGCGCCGGCCCGGAACGCGTGGGCGGCGCCGCCCGGGACCCGGACGGGCAGGATCGGCCGGTGCCGGCCACGGGCCCGCAGGTACCCGCGGACCAGTGTGGAGATCTCGTACACCCGCGGCCCGCCCAGGTCGGACACCAGGCCGGCCGGCCCGCCGAGGGCGAGCTCCACCAGCCGGTCCGCCACCTCCCCGGGGTCGACCGGCTGGAACCGGAACCCGGCCGGGACCGGGACCACCGGCAGCCTGGCCAGCTGCCCCACGACCAGGAACAGCAGGTCGTGGAACTGGGTGGCGCGCAGCGTCGACCAGGGCAGGCCGGAGCCGGCCACGACCCGCTCCGCGGCGAGCTTGGACCCGAAGTAGCCGAACATCGCCCGGTCGATGCCGCTGGCCAGCGGGACCCTGTCGGCCCCGACGACCGAGATGTGCACCAGGTGCCGCACCCCGGCCCGCGACGCCGCCCGGACCAGGTGCCGCGCCTTGCCCTCGTCGCCCCTGGTGGTGCCCGCGCAGTGCACGATGACCTCGGTTCCCTCGACCGCGGCGTCGATCCCCTCGCCCGTGGCCAGGTCACCGGTGGCGAGCTGGACGCCCTGGCCGCCCTCGCGGCGGTGCCGGCTGAGCACCCGGACCTCGCGGCCGGCGTCCCGCAGTCGCGGGACGACCAGCCGCCCCAGGGTGCCCGTACCGCCGGTGACCAGGACTGGAGCGTTCATCGCATGTCTCCTTGTCACATCCGTCGTGTGGAAGGGGTCACTTCGATGACACCTGGCGACGGGATGATGTGACCGATGGACGAGCACGAGTGGCTGGCGGACCGCTTCGAGGAGCACCGGCCCCACCTGCGGGCGGTGGCCTACCGGATGCTCGGCTCGCTCGCCGAGGCCGACGACGCCGTCCAGGACACCTGGCTGCGCCTCACCCGGGCGGGAGCAGGCGAGGTCGAGAACCTCGGCGGGTGGCTGACCACGGTCGTCGCCCGCGTCTGCCTGAACATGCTGCGGTCGCGCGCCACCCGGCGCGAGGAGCCCCTGGGTCCCCACCTCCCCGACCCCGTCATCAGCCCCCCGGGGACGCTCCAACCGGAGGAGGAGGCGTTGCTGGCCGACTCGGTCGGCCTCGCCCTCCTCGTCGTGCTCGACAGCCTGTCACCGGCGGAGCGGCTCGCGTTCGTGCTCCACGACATGTTCGAGCTGCCCTTCGACGAGATCGCGCCCATGGTCGGCCGGTCCCCGGCGGCGGCGAGGCAGCTCGCCAGCAGGGCACGGCGACGCGTCAGGGGCGCCGAGCTGCCGGCTCCCGACCCCGACCTCGCCCGCCAGCGAGCGGTGGTCGACGCCTTCTTCCTGGCGGCACGCGGCGGCGACTTCGACACCCTCGTCTCCCTGCTCGATCCCGACGTCGTCCTGCGGTCCGACTTCGGCGCCAGGCGCCCCGCCGCCGCCAGGGTGACCCGCGGCGCGGCCGCCGTCGCCAGGCAGGCGCTGATCGGCGCGCTGCCGACCGCCCACCTGCACCCGGCGCTGGTGAACGGCGCCGCCGGCGTGGTCGTCACCGTGAACGGACGGCCCTTCGCCGTCCTGGGCTTCACCGTCACCGAGGGCAGGATCGTCGAGATCGACGCGATTGCCGACCCCGAGCGCGTCCAGAGGATCGCCGCGGCGGTCCTCGGCGACGGATAGCTCCTGGAGCCCAGACCCGGGGCGGGCTACCACCATCCCTGGCGCTTGGTCCAGCGCAGCAGGACCATCGACATCGCGGCCATCACGACCAGCACCACGGCCAGGTGCACGGGCTGGGTGCGGTCGTTGACGATCACGTTCATCCCGTAGATGGAGGAGAGCGCGGTGATCGGAAGGGTGACCGCGGCGATCACCGCCAGCCGCTCGGCGGCGATCGTCATCTTGGTGTTGGTCCGGGTCTGGTAGAACTCGATCACGCCCTGGAGGAAGTCCTTCTGGCCGTCGGCCAGGCCACTGACCCGCGCGAACTGGTCGGCGAGATCGACCACCAGCGCCTGGGACGCGCCCGGGACGAAACGTTCCAGGGTGACCATGCGCCCGTAGATCTCCCGGCTCAGCGCGGCCATCGTCCGGACCACGAGCAGCTCATGGCGGGAGCGGAACAGCTCCTCGAGGAACTGCTCGGCATCGTCGATCTCGTCGCCCATCACCCGTTGCTCCAGGAGCCCCGCCTCCCCGGCCAGGGCCGCCAGGAAGCTCTCCTGGTGGCGGGCCAGGGCGGTGACGATCGCGTAGGACAGCTCGAACGACGAGGACGGACGCAGGCGTCCGGACTCCAGCCGCTTGAGCACGGCGCGGGTCTCGCGCAGGGCGACGTCGGGGTTGACCGCCTGGTCGAGCGGCCCGTGGACGGTCACCAGGAACCCAGGCCCCACGAACTGGTCCAGCTCGACGTAGCGGACGCTGCCGCCGCGGCCGCGCTCGGGGGCGTGCAGGACGATGAACACGTGGTCCGAGTAGGCGTGGACCTTGGGGACCTGGTTGCGCTCCACGCAGTCGCGCACGGCCAGCGGATGGAAGCCGAGCACCTCGGAGAGCACCCGGACGCCCTCCTCGTCGCAGGTGGGGATGTCGACCCATACCAGCCCCTCCTGCAGGGCGATGAGCAGCTCGAGCTCCTCGACGGCCTTCTGCTCGATGCCGCCGTCGGCGATCACCCAGACGTCCATGACCCGCCACCTCCCTGCCCCAACGCTCCGGTCGTCAGATGCAGGGTATGCGGCAGGGCGGCTCGAGCTACTGCTGCGGCTCGTCTCCCTGCTGGTCGCCGCCAGCGAGGCCCTCGCCCCGCTCGCGGACCGCGTCGGCCGCCTGGTCGGTCTGCTCGTCGAAACGGCCACCGGTCCGCTCGTCGACCTCTTCCTCGCCCTGGGTGAGGGCCTCGTCCGCCTTGTCGCGGAACCCCTCCGTGTCCATGTCGACCACCTCCTCCGGGCAAGGCTCCCCCAAACCGCCCGACCCGGCAACTGCAACGCCGTGGCCGGCCGCGACCAGGGTCGGGGCATTCGCTGGTTTCGAGGCGGCGGCAACGTGGTAAAGAGCTTGGTTAGGTTGGCCGGTGGCCTCTGCGGGCACCGTCAACCAGCCGGGCTGGCTAACGCCCTGGGAGCGAGCTGTCCCCCGGCAGCTCGCTCCCGGCCCGGTCCGGGCTTGCTACTGATCCCCCGTGCCCTGCTCGGCGGCTGCTTCGCGGGCGGCTCTGCCGGCCTCGCGGCCGGCGCGTTCGCCGTCCTGGCGGCCGGCCTGCCCGCCGGCCTTGCCGGCGGCCTCCTCGACCTTGGTGCGGATGTCGGTCTCAGAGTCGGCGGAGCTGTACTTGCGCAGCCGCTGGGCCCAGCGAGCCCGCCGACCGGCCTGCTCGCCGGCGGTGCGACCGGCCTCCTCGCCCGCGGCACGACCGGCCTGCTCGCCGGCGGTGCGACCGGCCTCCTCGCCCACGGCGGCGCCGGCGTCCTCGCCGGCCTCGGCGCCTGCGTCCCCACCCGCCTTCATGCCCCATGCCCGGTCGCGTCGGCCCCCTCCCCGAGGGCGCGCACGGGCCACGTACCACCCGACAAGCACGACGAGGATCCCGATCCCGATCTTGATCAGCAGGTTCCAGATGGTCCCGCTCAGTCCGTTGTGGGTCCAGTCCCAGACCACGTAGGCGCCCAGGGCGATCGCCACGACGAGCGCGCACAGCCCGAGGCGCCAGCCCACTCCCCTGGCCTCCTCGGTGAGGAGACCTCCGGCTGAGACGCCGGCCAGCAGCAGCAGGACCCCGGCCAGGGTGAACGCCAGGGGCATGGCGGGCACGAAGATGGCCACGGCCAGCAGCACGGCACCGGCGGCAACGGCAAGCTCGACGACCCGCGGCCCGAAGTGGCTCTTGCGGGTGAGCAGGGTGACCATCGCCCACACCGCCAGGGCGTAGCCACGCAGGGCGGCCAGCACCGTCTGGACGACCTTGGGCCTGGTCGGCGCGCCGACCGTGCTGGCGGCCACGGCGGCGGCGTGGGCGGTGGTGCGGGCGAAGGTGTCGCTGCCGACCTCCCCGGCGAGCTTCTCCTCGCCCACCTTCCCGGCCTGCGCCCACAGGGACCAGAGCTGTTCCGTGGGGAGCGGACCGCCCCTGTTGGCGGTGCGGCTGGCGTCGTAGGACGCCAGCCAGACCCGGCTGGTGTCGGCGCAGTCCTCGCCCTCGCTGCGGATCGCGTCGGCCAGCGCGGGAAGGTCGGTGCGGAGGATGTGGGTCTGGATGGAGCGGGTGATCGCCCGGACGCAGGTCTCCAGCAGCGCCCGTTCGGTCGCCTGGGGGGTGGTCGGCTTCGGGGCGAAGAGCAGCGCCACGAACCTCGCGCACCGCTCCTGGACCCTGGCCCATTGCGCCTCCAGCCAGTCCCTGTCGGCGGGATCGGCGGTGGACACGGCGCACCGGTGGATCTCCTCGAGGAGCCCCTCCTCGGGGTCGTCGCCCGGCTCGCCGACCATGGCCGCGGCGCGTTGGCGGAGCCGTTCGGTGGACAGCAGCACGCGGACCAGGTGCGCGGCGCCGTCCATGCGGCCGTGAAGCCAGTCGTTCATGCGCCAGGACGACCGGTAGAAGGCACCGAAGTGGTGCAGCTGGACCCCGGTCAGCGTCTCCGGGTGGGCGGCGGAGAGCTGGACCAGCTCGACCTCCTGCTCCACGTCCTGGCTGGCGCCGGAGAACGCCAGCTGGACGACGTCCAGCTTCAGCATCCGGCGCAGCACCTCCTCGGGCCCGTCCGGCGCCGGCGCCGCGAGCAGGTAGGTGTAGAGCGCCCTGAGCCGCTTCTGCTCCAACCCCCCGGGGTCGATCGCCGCCCGGCTCCGAGCCACCGCGGCCGGCCCTTCGCGGTCGCGGGGACCGGCGTCGGCGCCGATGGGCACACCCGCCACCGCGGCAATGGCGCTGGCGCAGCCGTGCAGGTGCCTGGCGATGTCGAGCGCCCGCCGGTACAGCCACTGCGTGCGGGACCCGGCGCCCTCCTCTGGGACCCGGACCGTTTCCCAGTCGCGAAGGACCTGGTCGAGCCATTGCGCCAACGTCGCCGGGTTGGTGGCGCTGCCCAGGGTGTCGCCCTGCCGCGGAGCCATCGGGCCTGCGCTGGTCGTGCCCGCTGGAGCGGTGGACCAGTACGCGTCGAGGCGGCCCCTGTCGGCGCGGGTCTTCTCCAGGGTCCCGGCGAGGGCGGCGCGGGCATCAACGATCGCCTTCTGCCACGGTGAGTCCATCGGCGCCAACCAGACCGCCCGCTTGAGCAGGTCCACGGCCATGTCTCCCAGCCGCTGGACGGTGGTGGCCCCCCAGTCCCAGCTCTCCTCGGTCCGCTGGAGGGCGTCGCCGAGGGTGCCCCGGGGGATGAAGGACGGGTCGGCGGCCTCGGCCCGCCGGGCCTGGAGCAGGCCCTGGAAGGCGGCGATCAGGTCGCGTTCGCTCCAGCGGCCTGTCTCGCGTTCCTGACCTGCGGCCAGGAGCCGGCCGGCGGTGCGCGCGGCGAGGCCGATGCGGACCTCGACGTACCCCTCCCACGCCCCCTCGGCCAGCTGGTCGGCGGCCGTGGTCATGGTGGCGGCCAGCCGGTCCCGGATCCGGCGCCGTCCCTGGGTGTCGGCGTTGCGGTTGCGGATCTCGGTGAGCTCGCGCGCCACCGAGTCGGTGGAGCGCAGCCGCGTCAGGACCCCGAGCAGGACCTCGCGGGCCTGCGGCACGGGGGGGCGCTGGGCCGTGGCGGCCGGCCCTGGGGGCCGAGGCTCTCCTGGGACGTGCGGCTCCCCTGGGTGAGGGACCACGTAGGCGAGCACCCGGCGCACCAGGAACTCGCCCGTCTGCTGGTAGATCTCGTCCAAGGCGGGACGGATCGGCTTGTTGAGCAGCACGCCGCCGTCCACCAGGTACTGCGGGTCGCGGAAGTTGGCCGGGCCCGCGGTGGAGGCCCACGGCCCCTCCCCGACCTTGGTCCAGTCGGTGATCCCCACGAAGTGCGGCTCGAAGGCCGCCGGGAACGAGGACGTGCACCGGGCCGCGGCCGCCAGCTGATCCACCAGGCCGCCCCGGCTCCGGTCGTCGCCGGCGGGGTCGCCACCGGGCTTGAGGCTGAAGTGGAAGGTGGCGTCGTGGTCCATCTCGGTGATGGACGCACCCATGTCGTCGGTGAACGAGCTGGTCCGGCCCTGCCAGAGGGTGCCGGTGAGGATCAGCTCGACCGGGCTGTCGCCGAGGTCGCCGGTGGAGGGCCCGGGCGGGTCCTGGTCGAGCATCCGGTCCAGCGCGTCGCGGACCTCGGGCAGGAAGTAGTCGTCGCCCATCAGGAGCGACGGAGGACGACGATCGCGCAGCGGATCGCGCAGCAGCTTCTCCAGGCTGCCGTGGTCGCGCCACAGGTCGCGGAGCAGGGTGAGGTCGCGGTCGCGGGTGAGGCCGAGGGCCAGGAAGGCGCCGTTGAGCCCGCCGGCCGACGTCCCCGCGATCACGTCGACCCGGGCATCGGCGTTCATCAGGTCGAGCACGGGACCGTAGGTTGTCTCGTCCCAGCGGCGGGCCATCGCCAGGTGGTGCAGCTCCAGGGTGACGCCACTGATCCAGATGGCCAGGCTCACCCCGCCGTTGAGGACCACGGCCAAGCGGATGTCCTGGCGGCCGAAATCGTTCGTCATCCCATGCCCCCACCAAGCCGAGCAGGCGTCGGGTCCCGATTATGGGCCAGCCACCGAAGGGGTGAAAGGCCCAAACCATTCCTGGAGCCGTATTGCTAACACTCTCCCCAGAAGCCATGCGGGCTCCTTCGTTCTCATCTGCTTCGGGTGATGCCGCGGGCGGACCCCGGCCGAAGAATGGCCGGCGTTGCTCCCCCGCCTGCCCTGATCGATCCGGAGGTGGTCGTCGATGCGGACGTCTTGGCCGACGTCGCGGGCGGTCGCGCCCGCAGGCAGGGCATGGTTCCTGGCCGGGCTCGTGCTGGGTCTGGTCCTGTGGCTCAGCGGTTGCGGCGCCGGCGGTGGCGGCGAATCGGCGACCCGTCCCTCGACCGAGCGTTCCGGCACCCCGACCGCCCCGAGCGTGTCCGAGCTGCCGAGCGTGACGGCCACGGCACCGACGCGACCGCCGCGGACCACCGCCGCGACGCCGACATCGGACCAGCCCCCGACGACGGTCGAGCCTCCGACGTCCCGGACCAGCGCGGTGACGTCGACCCGGACCTCCACGTCGGTCGAGCCCACGAGCTCGCCCACGAACGCACCGGCGACGTCGGCTGCCGGCACGCCGGCTTCCGCCGAGTCCCAGGGGCTAGGAGCCCTTGGCTGGGCCCTGCTGATCCTGCTGGTGGTCGGGGTGATCGCCGCCTGGATGATCTGGAGGTCGCGCAGGAGGTCGGCCTGGGACGCCGAGGCCGGTGCGCTGGAGCAGGACACCCGCACCGTCACGAACACGCAGCTGCCGTCGGTCCTGACCGCCGAGACCGCGGGGCAGCGGGCCCTGTCGTGGCCACCACTGCGGGCCGGGCTGATCGACCTCATGCGCCGCTGGGACCTGCTGGCCCAGCGCGCATCCGACGACCGGCGGAGGGACCGGTCCACACGGATCCGCGGCCTGCTCCAGGAGCTGGTCGCGGCCGTGGACGCCGAGAACGAGGCGCTGGCGACCGGGCGGGACTGGCGGCTCCTGCGGCCCCGGGTGGACCAGGCCGGTCAGGCCCTGTCCGCGGTGCTCGCCGGTGGGCCGCAACAGCAGCCACCGCCGGGCGGGGACCCTGGGCGGCCAGCCCCCGGCGGATGACCGCCGACGCGATCCCGTAGGCGGCGAGACCCGGCTGGATCAGATGGGCTCGAAGCTGGGGTACTCGGGTCGCCACATGGCCTGGTACACCTGCTGGACCGGGTCGTCGACGGCGACTTGGGCGAGGCCCTCGTCCCGGGCCGCGATGGCGACGGCGATCCCGACGGCGGCCGAGACGGTGCGCAGGTCCTCGACCGGGGGCAGCAGCGGCGCCCCCGGCGCGGTGGCGTCGGACAGCTGGGCGACGGCGTCGGCGGCCGCGGCGATCAGCCGGTCGCTGATCCGGCGGGCACGGGAGACGACCACCCCCAGGCCGAGCCCGGGGAAGACCAGCGCGTTGTTGGCCTGGGCGATCCGGTAGGTCCGACCCTCGTGCTCGACCGGCGGGAAGGGGCTGCCGGTGGCCACCAGCGCCCTTCCGTCGGTCCAATGGAGGAGGTCCTCGGGAAGGGCCTCGGCCTTGGACGTCGGGTTGGACAGCGGCATGATGGTGGGCCGCTCGACGTGGGCGGCCATGTCCTTGACGATCGCCTCGCCGAACGCTCCGGCCTGGGTGGAGGTGCCGATCAGCATGGTGGGCCGCACGTTGGCGACGACGTCGGCGAGGCCGGCGCCGCCGCCGGCCGCGGTCGACCAGCCGGCGACCTCGCCGGCCGGGCGGGCGTAGGGCACCTGGAAGTCGTACATGGGCGCGGTCTGGCCTTCGATCAGCAGGCCGTTGCGGCCGAGCGCGTAGAAGCGACGGCCGGCCTCCTCGAGGGGGAGGCCCTCGCGGACCATGACGTCGCGCAGCATGTCGGCGATGCCCAGCCCGGCGGTGCCCGCACCGTGGATGACCACGCGCTGGTCACGCATGCGCTGGCCCGCCGCCCGGACCGCGGCGAACGCGGCCGCCAGCACCACCGCCGCGGTGCCCTGCATGTCGTCGTTGAAGGTGCAGACCTGGTCGGCGTACCGGTTCAGGATCCGTCGCGCGTTGCTCGCGCCGAAGTCCTCCCAGTGCAGCATCGCCTTGGGGAACAGCCTGGTCGCCGCCGTCACGTACGCGTCGATGAGCTCGTCGTACCGCTGACCGCGGACCCTGGCATGCCGGTTGCCCAGGTACATCTCGTCGTTGAGCAAGGCCAGGTTGTCGGTGCCCATGTCCAGCACGACCGGGATCACCCGGCGCGGATGGATCCCGGCCGCGGCGGTGTACACGGCCAGCTTCCCGATCGCGATGTCGATCCCGCCGACCCCCTGGTCCCCGATGCCGAGGATGCCCTCGGAGTCGGTCGCCACCAGCAGGTCGACGTCGTCGGGGCCGAGGCCGTAGTTGCGCAGGGCCGTCTCGACGTCCTGGGGCCGGTCGACCGACAGGTAGACCCCGCGCGGGCGCCGGTACTCATGGCTGAAGCGTTCGATCGCCCGGCCCACGGTGGGGGTGTAGACGATCGGGAGCATCTCCTGGATGCGCTCGGTGAGCAGCCGGTAGAACAGGACCTCGTTGCGGTCGCGAAGGTGGGCGAGGTAGACGTTCTTGGCCAGGTCGTCGGGCTGGCGCAGGTACTGCGCGTAGACCCGCCGCAGCTGGCCGTCGATCGTGGACACGCCGCCGGGCAGCAGCCCGGTCAGCCCCAGCGCCTCGCGCTCCTCCAGGGTGAACGCGGTGCCCCGGTTGATCATCGGGGTGGAGAGCACCTGGTTGCCGCGGGCGCGGATCCGGACCGGGTACCCGTCCTCGGGGCGACCCAGGTCGTACGGCCTGTCGTACATGTCGTCTCTCCTTCCTGGCTGCTCCGGGCTCCGGAAGCGTAGGCCAGACCGGGGTGGGGCTGGGCCGGACCCTCGCCCGCGCCTGGTCCAACTCGCCGACCCACCTGCCGATGATGACAGTCCCTCCCCAAGGGATGAGCGACGACACCCTCGCCGCGGTGATCCGCCTCCTCCAGGACGCACCGGACGCCTCGGGGCATACTCCTGAGGGGCGACCGACCTTGCGGGGACGGTGCCGCGATAGGGAGCACGGCCGCGGTCCGCCCTGATCGGATCGCTCATCGCCAGCGCCCGCGGCGTCGGCGAGACCCGCGGGATCGACGTAGTCCTTGGACTGGCGGAGGGAATGTGACACAGGAGCAGCGGACCAGGGTTGCGGTGGTGGGCACCGGGCCGTGGTGGGGACGCGAGCACGCCCGGGTGTATGCCGAGCGGCCCGATGTGGACCTCTGCGCGGTGGTTGGCAGCACGACCGAACGCGCCGCCGCCCGGGCCCGCGAGTTCGGGACCAGCCCGTATGTCGACCTCGAGGAGATGCTGGAGCGGGAGCGACCCGACCTGGTCTCGGTCTGCCTGGCCAACCAGGGCCACTTCGAGCCGACGCTCGCCGTCATCCGCGCTGGCTTCCCCCTCCTGGTCGAGAAGCCGCTGGTCTTCGACCTGGACCAGGCCGACGTGCTGCTGCGCGAGGCGGAGGCCCGCTCCCTGTTCTTCGCCATCAACTTCAACCACCGCTACGCCACGCCGGTGGCCATGGCCGCCGACGCCGTCCGCGCCGGCGACCTCGGCGAGCTCGTCTTCGCCACCTGGCGCTTCGGCGGCGAGCCGGGAACCAGCTCCCACCCCCACGCCAACCTCATCGAGACCCAGTGCCACGGCCTGGACATGCTCGAGCACCTGTGCGGGCCGGTCGACTCGGTGACCGCCCAGATGACCGACAAGACCGGCCGGGGCTTCTCGACCCTCGTGGCCGCCCTGCACTTCGCCAACGGAGCGGTCGGGAGCCTGCTCGGCTGCTACGACTCCTCCTACGCCTACCCGGCGACCCATCGGCTCGAGCTGAACGGCACCGGCGGCCGGGTCCTGGTCGAGGACACCGTCCGCCGCTACACCTTCACGAGGGCCGGGAGCGAGACCAGCAGCGTCTGGCAGGCCGGCTACTTCAACGACGCCGACCGCGGCTTCCACCGCACCTTCGACAAGCACGTCGACGACCTGCTGCAAGCCTTCCGGGAGCGGCGGCCGCCGCCCGTCCACGCCCGCGCCGGCCGCCGAGCCCTGGCCCTCGCCCACGCCATCATCCGCTCGTTCGAGACCGGTACCCGCATCAACGTCCCCCCGGACGCGGACCGCTGAGCCCGGGTGGTCCGCTCACACGGTGATGACGATCTCGCCATGGGTCGTCTGACGACTCCCGCTACCTTCATCGGTTGGTGGAACTGATGAAGACAGCAAGCTCATCGGCCTGCGCGACGAGGTCGGGAGCTCGGATGGCGGCCGCGCCCTGGCGCACCTGGTCGAGGAGCTGGATGGCTCGCCAGCGCTGACTGCCGGATCCTCGTCGCAGCAGGACCTCGGCGTAGGTCAGGCGGACAAAGGGGAGCAGGCCGTGACACCCGAACCCGGCCAGCACCCGGTCGCTCTCTTCGAACAATGCCACGGATTCGTCGAGGTCACCGGTGGTCGCCGCACACATCGCGAGGTAGAAGGTGATCGGCCCGAGGACCGTACTGTAGGGATGCGCCCAGCGGTCCCGGTAGGGCCGGAGCGTCACCGCGACCCGGCCTGCCAGCTGAGCGTCGTCGAGGTACATGGGGACCCACGCGAGCCAGGAGACCGCCATGAAGGGCATGACGTCGTTGATCAACTCGTCAGGGTCTGGCGAATGCCGGGTCAGCACTTCGCGAGCTTCTTGAGCTCTGCCGACCATGGCAAGGACGACGGCGTGGGTGACCCACCAGGCTGGGAAGTCGGGGTACTGGTTCGAGATGGCACCGATCGCGTCGACGACCGCCGCGATGCCGCCTCGCAACATCTCGAGCGCCATGGCGATCGATCCCCACCAGCTGGCTGCGTCGGGTTCTCCGAGGTCCTGTGCCTGTTGGAGGGCGTCGTCGTTGATGCGCTGCGCGTCATCGAACCGGCCCTCGGTCAGAGCCACCCGGGCTTGGAGGAACTGGGCGAACCGCTGAATGGTTGGGGCGGCATCGCTGGAGACAGCCAGCATCGTCTCGGTCACCGTCCGGAAGCCGGGGAGGTCGCCGGCGGTGAGGAGCGCACCCGACCAGTAGTAGCGGCTCAGGACCCGCTGGGCAGGGTCACCGGCGGCGTCCGACAGCCGGGTCGCTTCCGCACCCCGAGCCACGAGGCGCTCGACGCGGTCGGGGGCGAAGGCGGCATAGCCGGTCCGGTTGAGCACCCAGGCCAGCAGCCCACTGTCTCCGAGGTCCCGCGCGATGACCTCGGCTTGGTCGGAGAGGGTCACCCGTCGTCGGTCGTCGCCGGCGAAGCAGAGCTCGGCCGCCAGGTGGGCGAGCAGACGGGCCCGCTCCGCCGTCGGTTGCGGGCCGACCGATTCCAGTGCGGCTTGGGTGATGGCGACGCGGTCGGCGTCGACGGCCCCGATCACGCTCGGAAGTCCCCGCGAGTTGGCCAGCGCAGCCCGCACCAGCATGGGTACGTCGCCAGAAGCTTGAGCGGCCCGGCCTGCTTCGAGCAGGGTCGTCCGGAACTCCGCGTTTCCCTGGTCGCGCTGCGCCTCACCGAGGCCGCACAACGCCGCGATTCGCGCTGGAGCCTTGAGGGCGGCGGGATCGTCAAGCAGTCCGAGGACCTGCTGGAAGCGGGCCTCGGCGTCGCCCAACGCGCGGGCCTGCAGCGCCTGTTCGGCAGCGACCAAGCCGTAGCGCACCGCTCGGGACATCCCGTCGCCGTCGGGGCCGGCCTGGCCGAAGTGGTAGGCAAGGGCCACCACATCGTCGGGTCGGAGCTTCTCGATCGCCTCGCCCACCCGCCGGTGGAGACGCCGCCGGCGAGTCGCTGACAGCTCCTCCAACAGCGTGGCCCGGACCAACACGTGGGCAAAGCGGAAGCGGTCCGCCGCGGTCTCCTGGACAAGGCCTGCCCACACCGCATCATCCAAGGCATTGAGCAGGCTGTCCTCCGGGACATCACGCAATGCGGCCAACAGCTCGACGTCGAAGTCGCGGCCGAGCACGGCCGCCACAGACAGCGTCTGGTTGGTCTGCGCCGACAGGCGTCCCAGCCGCCGACCGACCACGTCGCGCACCCCTTCGGGCACCGCCACGATGCCATCGGCAGCGACTACCCAGCGGTCACCCTGACGGTGCACTGTCCCTGTCTCGACCAGATGGCGAAGCACCTCCCCCACAAAGAAGGGATTGCCTTCGGTCTCGGTATGCAGGCTCTCCGCCAACCGCCTGCCCTCGTCGTCGAGCGCATGGCCCGCCGCCTGGGACATCAGCTGGGCCACCTCGGCCACCGACAGCCCCGCCATCGCGAGCTGCTCAACGGCGGGCAGGCGCCGCACATCGCCCATCACCCCGGCCAGGGCATGGCTGCGGCCGAGCTCGGTGTCGCGGTAGGTGCCCAGCACCAGCAAGCGCACGCCGTCGCCTTCGGCCACCGCCGCCCGCAGCACATGCCGCAACAACAGCAGCACCGGTCTGGACGCCCAGTGCAGGTCGTCCAGCACCAGCACCACCGGCTGCTGGCGGCTCAACTCGACCAGCCAGGACCGGGTTGCCTCGAACAGCAGGTACTCCTCCGAGCGCGGATCCGACGACACCGGCGCCGCCAGCCCCACCAGCCGCGACCCGAGCAGCGGCTGGAGACGGCTCAGCTCCCCCGGATGCCGGCCCAGGACCGGTTGGCCGACGTGGCCCGTGTACCACTCCAGCGCCTCAGCGAACGGCTGGTAGGGCACGCCGACCTCCTCATCGCAGCGGCCGTACAGCGCGATCGCGCCCTCATCGAAGGCGGCCTGGGCCACCTCGGCAGCCGTGCGGGTCTTGCCAACCCCCGGCTCACCACACAGCAGCACGGCCCGGCAGCTCCCGGCCGCCGCCTGCCGGCGAGTCTGCTCCAGGCGCCCCAGCAACTCCTCACGGCCGACATAGCCGGCCGAGCGCTCAACCGTCAACAGCCCCGGAAACGGAACCGCGGATCGGCCTCCAGCCTCCGCCTCCGGTTCCGAGGCCGTCGGCTCGACCTCGCCGTCGCCCTGCACCGTCGCCGGGTCCAGGGCGAACAGCCGCCAGCGCTCGGCGAACCCCTTGAGCTCGCGCACTCCCAGATCGACGAACCCGAACCCACTGCCGGCCATCAGGTCGCGCACCGTGGAGGTGACGAGCACCTGACCGGCGCTGGCCTCGGCCATGACCCGCGCCGCCAGGTGGACCCCAACCCCGGCAACCCTGCCCCCGTCCAGTTCTACCTCGCCGGTGTGCAGCCCGGCGCGGATCTCGAGATCCAGAGGAGCCAGCGCCACCACTGCTGCCACTGCTGCCCGTACCGCCGGGGCCGGAGCGTCGAACCGGGCCAGGAACCCATCTCCTGCGGTGTCCACCTCCCGGCCACCATGTGCGGCCAGCACGGCGCGGATCACACCATGATGGTGGACCAGCAAGGCAGCCCAGGCCGCGTCCCCCAGGTTTCGCAGGCGGTCGGTCGATCCCACGATGTCGGTGAACAGCAGCGTCTGCACCCGACGAGAAACGGCGACCACCTCCACCCGCCCCCACGAAGCGGCCACATAGTATGCGACCCTCCGGCATACCCAGACAACGGTGCAACCTGTTCTTCATGAGCTCCTGCGCGGCAGCGTTCGGTGTTGGCGGCCTTGGCCATGCCCCCGCTGCCGAGCACGGCGAAGGTGTGCTCCACCGGGATCTGGTGGTCGGCCAGGAGCTTGGCGATGGCCAGGTAGTCGGTGTTGTAGGCGCGCAGGTGTCCATCGGTGTTCACGATCGTGACCATCGGTCGGATCCTCGCTAGATGGTGATGATCACCTTGCCGCCCGGGTGGCCCCTTTCGAGATGCCGGAGCGCCTCGGGGGTCTCGACCAGTGGGTAGGTTCTGTCGATGACGGGAGTGAGCTTGCCGGCCTCGATCAGCTCGCCCACGGTCCGCAGGTCCTCCTGGTTCACCCTCGCGTTCAACCCGCGCAGCTTCTGACCCACGAACACAGATACCAGGGGCGCCCGGAGGACCCCGCGGAAGAAGCCGCCGGTCCATGGCCCACCGCCGTCGCCTCCGACGATCACGAGGGTCCCCGTGCGGGTGAGGGCGCGGCGAAGTTGTGCCAACGGCCGGCGGCCCGCCGTATCGACGATCACCTCCCAGCGTCGCTGGCCGTCGGTGAAGTCCTCGCGCGTGTAGTCGATCACCCGGTGGGCGCCGATCGAGCGGACCAGGTCCATCTTGGTCGTGCTGCACACGCCCGTGACCTCCGCGCCGAAGGCCCCGGCGAGCTGGACCGCGAGCGAGCCCACCCCGCCGGCCGCCCCGATGATCAGCACCTTGTGTCCCGGCCGGACCCCTGCCTTGTCGCGCAGGGCCTGGAGGGCGGTGACACCGGAGATGGGGACGGCCGCGGCCTGCTCGATGGTGAGTCGGGCCGGCTTGGGGGCCAGCTTGTCCGGACGGGCGATGGCCAGCTCGGCGAAGGAGCCCTCGACGATGCCCATCACCTCGTCGCCGGGCTGGAACCCGGTAACCGCCGAACCGACCGCCTCGATACGCCCGGCGGCGTCCCAGCCCCGGACACCGACCTTCGGTTTGCGGAACCCGACCATGAGGCGCGCAAGGTACGGCTGCCCCGTCATCAGGTGCCAGATGTCCGGGCCGCAACCGGCCGCGAGCACCCGAACGAGCACGTCAGCATCCCCGACCACGGGCGCCGCGATGTCCCTGAGCTCCAAGACATCGGCCGAGCCGTAGCGGTCCTGGACGATCGCTTTCATCGTGCCGCTCCTTGGAGCACCAGCTCCGCGATGGATGGTCGGGTGAGCAACCCTGCACGTCTGCGCCATCAGGGACAGGATGAACGATACCGTGCCCTGGATCACCGCCGAACCCCGCACGCGATCAGACCGCATCTACGAGACGGCCGTGTCACTGGCGGGGAAGGGGGACTGGTCAGGCCACACCTCGTCCGGCAGTGCCGCCAGCGGATGCTCAGCGAGCACCCCCACCGTGCCAGCCGGCCCAGCTCGGCGCGGACGCTGCCCTGCCATCACCATCGGTGCTCCATGGTGTGTGGTGGGACTGGCTGGACTTGAACCAGTCGCCTCATCCTTCTCAGCAATCCCGGGCTCAGCGCTGTGCGCACCAGCCTTGTCCAAGAGAACCGGGAGCGATGGAGGGCGACGTTATCCGGCTCTTCTTACTTCTGCTGGGGCTGGTCGAGTCCGCGGCCGATGAGCAGCTTGCCTAGGAACCCGGCGGGCCACGTCGAGACATGACCGTCGGCCTGAACGCGAAGCCGCAGAGCCCAGTGGCCGACCAGGCGATTGCCAGCGGTTGGCGCCCGGACCCCTCAGCCAATCCGCTCCGCAAGCATGATGATGATCCCCTCCGGGCCGCGGACGTAGCAGAGCCGGTAACTGTCTTCGTAGCGCTCCACCCCACCAACAAGCTCCGCGCCGCGGGCTTGCAAACCGGGCTGGCGGGGCGTGGAACTTCATCAGTTCGAGCCGTCCATGGCCGTCCGAAGTCTCCAGCATCGCGAGGTCCACGCGGGCTCCCCATCGTTCGTCGCCGCCCCCATACGGCCGCCGTTTCGCTCTGGCCGGTCACGAGGGATAATCCCGGCGAGATGGGCGGTCGCGTGGCGAGCCCGATCTTCGTCGGCCGCATGGAGGAGCTGGAGCTCCTGGAGGCGGCCAGGAGGCGGGCCGCAGATGCCGACCCGGCCGTCGTCCTGGTGGGGGGCGAAGCCGGTATCGGCAAGACGCGCCTGGCCGCCGAGCTGACGAGCCGCTGCGTCAATGACGGGACGCGGGTGCTGGCCGGCGGCTGCGTGCCGGTCGGTGACGGCGCCCTGCCCTATGCCCCGATCGTGGAGGCAATGCGAGCCCTTGCCTCCGATGTCGGCGTGGGAGCGGTACGTGAGCTGGTCGGCCCCTCCTGGCGTGAGCTTGCCCGGCTGTTGCCCGCCTTGGGCGCGCCGGAGACCGGCGGCCCGCCCGACCAGGCTGCCCAGACGCGCCTGTTCGAACTGCTGCTCGGGCTCCTGGGACGGCTGGCCGAGCAGGCCCGGCTCGTCGTGGTGGTGGAGGACCTGCACTGGGCCGACAGCTCCACCCGCGACCTGCTGGCCTTCCTGGTCCGGAACCTGCGTCGCGAGCGGATCCTTCTGGTGGTCACCTACCGCAACGACGAGCCAGGCCAGCAGCGGCTCGGCCCATATCTAGCCGAGCTGGACCGGGCCGGCCGGGTGGAGCGCATCGACCTGCGCCGACTGGACCAAGTCGAGACGGTGCTGCAGCTCGCCGGAATCCTCGGAGCCGCCCCGACCACCGACCTCGTGGAGGTCGTCTTCGCCCGCTCGCAAGGCAACCCGTTCTTCACCGAGGAGCTGTTGGGAGTCGTGCGGTCCGGCTCGGACGAGCTTCCAGCAACCCTGCGCGACCTGCTGCGTGGCCGGGTGGCGGCGCTGCCAGACCGTGCCCGGGAGGTGTTGGCGGTGGTCGCGGTGGCCGGCCGGGAGGTCTCGCACCGGCTGCTCGCCGCGGTCGTCGGCCTGGACGATCGAGCGCTGGTCGAGGCGTTGCGGGCCGCCGTCACCAGCCAGCTGCTGGTCACCACACCCGGCGGGGACGGCTACGAGGTGCGGCATGCCCTGCTCCGCGAGGTCATCGACGCCGACCTGCTGCCTGGCGAACGGGCCCGGCTGCACGCCGACCTGGCCCAGGCGCTCACCGAGCGGCCCCAGCTGGCCGATGGCCCACCGGCG
>Ga0307287_10000287_pt1 | contig 18505 bp, 19 predicted proteins | sample ER_DNA_141_FD_194485 | JGI IMG/M metagenome (GOLD analysis project Ga0307287, IMG submission 194485) | Bulk soil microbial communities from the East River watershed near Crested Butte, Colorado, United States - ER_DNA_141 | ecosystem: Environmental > Terrestrial > Soil > Floodplain | place...
GCCCTCGGGGGCCAGGTCGCGCGCGTACGCGTAGACGGCCCCCGCGGCCTCGGCGGCCGGGCCGACGTCGCGCAATGGCCCGGTGGCCGGACCCTGGCCCGCGCGCCACGTGTCGTCGTTCCACGCGCCGGCGCCTCGGACGGTGATCGCCACGTACTCGCCGCCGGGGATCCACTCCACCTCCTCGTCGTCCTGGTCCGGTTCCACCACAACGTTGGACACGTTGAGGCTGAGGTCCCCGAGCTCGTTCCCGCGCCCGAGCCCGAGCGCGATCATCTGACCCAGCAGCGCGAGGAAGGGTTCGACCTCGGTCTCCGCCTCCCAGAGCATGGGCGGTCTCTCCACCTTCAGGGAGGCCTGGGCTCGGAGCGGCCCGTCGAGGTCCATCAGCCCCTCTTCGGCGCTCGGACCCCGCGGAACTCCCAGTCGCCGCCGAACGCGGTCGAGACGACCTCCTCGGAGGCGCTCGGCTGCGCGCCGACGTCCTCGCGGATCGGGACGTCGCCCTCGACGATCCGGTTGCGCAGTGTGCCGAGGCCCTCGACCTCGACCTCGACCACGTCGCCGGGCTCGACGGGACGCGAGTTCGCCGGCGTCCCCGACAGGACCACGTCGCCCGGGACGAGCGTGATCGTGCGAGCGATGTCGGCGACCAGGTAGTGCATGTCCCACATCATCTCGTCGGTCGAGCCGTCCTGGCGCACGTCGCCGTTCACGAGCGTCCGGATGCGCTTGCCGCGGAAGTCCCAGTCGTCCACCAGGCCCGGGCCGAGCGGGCACAGGGTGTCCGAGCCCTTCACCCGGAGCATCGATCCCGCGTCCGTATCGCGGAAGTCGTGCAGGCCGTAGTCGTTCGCGATCGTGTAGCCGGCGATGTGCTCGGCCGCCTCGTCCGGCGCGATGTGCGTGCAGGTGCGGCCGATCACGATCGCGATCTCGCCCTCGTAGTTCAGGTACCGGCACCGAGGCGGCCGCACGACCTCGCCACCGTGCGCGTTCAGCGCGCTGACCGGCTTGTGGAAGTAGGTGGGCGCCGGCGGCATCCGCGCCAGGAACTCCTTGACGCGGCTCTCGTAGTTCAGGTGGACGCAGACGATCTTCGTGGGCTCACTGGGCGCCAGGTATTCGGCGCTGCCGAGCGGGATCCGGGTCTGGTCGGGGGCGACGAGCTCCTCGCCGTCGCGCTCGACGGTGGTCGGGACGCCGTCGAGCAGGATCCGTCGTGTCTCCACACGCACCTCCGGGTCGTTCGGGACCGGCCGGTAGTATCTCGCCGTGGCCGAGCTGAAGGGCTTCGTTCCGCCGCTCTCGCCCGAGGGCCGGTCCTCCGTGGTGCCCGGTCCTCCGTGGCACTACTCGGGCGATCTGCTCACGATCGAGTACCGGGCGGCGCCGGGCGCGGTCGGGCGCTGGCTGCCGGACCCGATCGAGCCGGCCGAGGACGACCCCGACGCCGTCGCTGTGATCTTCGCCGACTGGCAGTCGTGCTCGGACTCGTTCGAGGAGCTCCTGGACCCGGTGCGCTCCCAGTACAAGGAGGCCTTCGTCGTGGTCCGCTGCCGGTACCGCGGCGAGACGTACTCGCGCTGCATCCTGATCTGGGTCGACAAGGACTTCGCCATGGTCCGCGGCTGGCACCAGGGCTACCCGAAGAAGCTCGGCTCGATCTGGATCACGCGTCCTGTGCGCCACGGCAAGGCCGGTCCCCATCTGGAGCCCGGCGGGCGGTTCGGCGCGAGCGTCAGCGTCGACGACCGGCGGATCGTCGACGCCGGCTTCACGATCACCGGACCCTCCCAGACCAACGGGTTCGTCAACGCGCTCCCGATGCTGCATTCGAGGTACTTCCCGAGCATCGAGGAGGGCCGGCCGCCGTCGATGGACGAGCTCGTCACGATGAAGAGCTACGACTGGGAGGGCTCCGAGGTCTGGACGGGCGAGGCCACGCTCTCGTTCGGCTCGTCGCCGGTCGAGGAGCTGGAGAGCCTCGCGCCGGTCGAGATGATCGCCGGCTACTGGCGAAGCGTCGGCGTGAGCTGGGGCATCGGCACGAGGCTCGCCTGAGCGGGTCGGCTCGAACGCCCCGAAGGATCGACCGCGCGACCGCGCGGCGCATCGCGATCGCGGTGCAGCGCCTCTCGGGCACGCCGCCCCGTTCGAGCCCGCGGGCCGTGCTCGGCGTCATCCGCTCGATCCGGTGCGTGCAGCTCGACCCGATCGCGGTCGTGGCGCGGAGCCCGCACCTAGTGCTCGGCGCGCGGGTCGCGAGGTTCGACCCGAAGCACCTGGACCGGCTGTTGTGGCGCGAACGCTCGGTCTACGAGTACTGGGCGCACGCGGCCTCGATCGTGCTCGCCGAGGATCACCCGATCCACGCCTGGTACATGCGCCGGTACCTCCGGGACGACGGGTCCGGGTGGAACCGCCGCCGTCTGGACTGGATGGCGGCCAACGCGCGGCTCAAGCGCTCCGTGCTCGGGCAGGTCCGCCGCGACGGCCCGGTGCTCGCGCGCCGGATCTCCGGCGGCCTGACGGGGGAGTCGTGGCGGTCGAGCGGCTGGACCAACGAGCGCAACGTCGATCGGATGCTCGGGTTCCTGTGGGGATCGGGCGCGATCATGGTCGCGGGTCGCGAGGGGATCCAGAAGCTGTGGGACCTGACCGAACGCGTCCTGTCGCCGGACGCCCCCGGCGAACGGTTGTCGGACCTCGAGGTCACGCGGAGGGCCGTCGACCGTTCGCTCCACGGTCTGGGGGTCGGGACGCCGCGGCAGATCAAGAACCACTTCACCCGGGACCGGTACCCGGAACTGCCGCGTGTGCTCGACGAGTTCGAGCGGGCCGGCCGGATCGAACGCGTGACGGTCGAGGACGACGGTTCCACCATGCCCGGCACCTGGTACGTGCACCGGGACGACATTCCGCTCCTCGACCGGATCGAACGCGGCGGGTGGGCGCCGCGCACCACGATGCTGTCGCCGTTCGACAACCTGATCGCCGACCGATCGCGTTCGGAGCTGCTGTTCGATCTCCCGTACCGGATGGAGATCTACGTCCCCAAGGCCCAGCGTCGGTACGGGTACTACGCGATGCCGGTGCTCGACGGCGACCGGTTCGTCGCGCTCGTCGACCCCGCGATGGACCGCGCGAAGGGGCGGTTGCTCGTGCGGGGCGTCCACGCCGCGCCGCAGACCGAGCCAACCGGCGAGGTCTGGCGTTCGGTCGCCGGGGCGGTGGGGGACCTTGCCGCGCGGCTCGGCGCGACCCAGATCGAGCTCGACGGCGCCGCGCCGGCGGCGTTCCGCACGGCCCTGCGCTGAGCGTTCGCCGGGCGCCAACGGGGGGTGCGGTAGCCTGCGGCGCGTGAGGCTCGTCCGCTTCCGTTTCGGCGACCGGATCGCGACCGGCGCCTCCGAGTTCGAGTCGGACACGATCCGTGTGCTGAAAGGCACGTTCTTCGAGGATCCCGTGCCGACCGGCGAGGAGGTCCCCTTCGATGACGTTCGCCTGCTCGCGCCGGTCCTGCCGTCGAAGGTCGTCTGCATCGGGAAGAACTACGCGGCGCACGCGGCCGAGTTCGGGATGGAGGTGCCCGAGGAGCCGCTGGTGTTCCTCAAGCCCTCCACCGCGGTGATCGGCCCGCGCGACCCGATCCGGCTGCTGCCGATCAGCCATCGCGTCGACCACGAGGGCGAGCTCGCGGTCGTGATCGGCCGGATCGCGAGGAACGTCCGCACCGTGGATGCGTTCAAGCACATCCTCGGCTACACGTGCGGGAACGACGTCACGCTCCGCGACCTGCAGAAGACCGACGATCAGTGGGCGCGCGCGAAGGGGTTCGACGGGTCGTGCCCGCTGGGGCCGTGGATCGAGACCGACCTGGACCCGAACGACGTGCGGGTCGAGGCGCGGGTCAACGGCGAGGTGCGCCAGGCGGGGCAGACCAGCGAGATGGTGTTCGGCGTCGCGACCCTGATCGAGTACGTCACGACCTTCATGACCCTGCTGCCGGGCGACGTGATCCTCACGGGGACGCCGGAGGGGGTCGGACCGCTCGCGGCCGGCGACGTGGTGGAGGTCGAGGTCGACGGGGTCGGCACGCTCGCCAACCCGGTGGAGGCGGGCGCGTGAGCCCGGGCGTCCGGACCCGGTTCGCGCCCGCGCCGTCGGGGTCGATCCACGTGGGGAACGCGCGGACGGGGCTGTTCTCGTGGGCGTTCGCGCGCCATCACGAGGGCGCGTTCGTCCTGCGGATCGAGGACACGGACGCCTCGCGGGTCACCGAGGAGGCCTTCCACGGCGTGATGGACTCGCTCCGGTGGCTCGGGATCGACTGGGATGAGGGCCCCGATGTCGGCGGGCCGCACGCACCGTACCGCCAGTCCCAGCGCCTCGGCCTCTACCGCGAGATGACGGAGCGGCTCCTGTCCCAGGGCGACGCGTACCGGTGCTACTGCACGGAGGAGGAGCTCGAGGAGCGCCGCGCGGCCGCCCTCGCGCGCGGCGAGGCGCCCGGCTACGACGGCAAGTGTCGCGACCCGGAGGTGCGCGCGGCCTTCGAGGCCGAGGGCCGCGCCGCGGCGATCCGCTTCCAGATGCCAGAGAGGGAGCACGTGATCCACGATCTCGTGAAGGGCGAGGTCCGGTGGCCGCCGGGTCAGATCCGCGACTTCGTGATCGTGCGTTCGGACGGCTCGCCGGTGTTCCTGCTCGCGGTCGCGGTCGACGACATGCTGATGGCGATCACGCACGTCATACGCGGCGACGACCTGCTGGCGAGCGCGCCCCGAAACGCCGCGGTGATCGAGGCGCTCGGCGGCACGCCACCCGCGTACGCGCACGTGCCGCAGGTGAACGGCGCGGACGGCAAGCCCCTGTCCAAGCGGCACGGCTCGACGAGCGTCGAGGCGTTCCGCGAGCGGGGGATCCTCCCCGAGGCGCTCATGAACTACCTCGCGCTGCTCGGCTGGTCCAAGGACGCGGAGACGACCTTCCTGTCCAGGCGGGAGCTGATCGGCGCGTTCGAGCTCGAGCGCGTCTCGAGGAACCCGGCGCGGTTCGACGTCGAGAAGCTCGAGTGGATGAACAACCACTACGTCCAGTCGCTGCAGGACGACGACCTCGCGTCCCGTTGCCTGCACTTCCTGTCCGCCGCGGGGTTGTCTCCGGACCTCGAGCTCCTGCGCCGCGCGATGCCGCTGGTCAAGGAGCGGATGAGGACCCTCTCGGACTCGGTGCAGCTGCTCCGGTTCCTGTTCACCGACGACATCGCCCCGGACGAGAAGGCGTCGGGGGTGATCTCGAAGGCGCCGGACGGCTACCTGAAGGGCGTCGCCGACGGGCTGGCCGACCTGCGGCCGTGGGAGGCGGATGGGATCAAGGCCAGGCTCGACGAGCTCGCCGCGGCAGCCGGCCTCAACCGCACGAAGGGGTTCCAGCCCGTCCGGGCCGCGGTCACCGGGTCGACGGTCTCGCCGCCGCTGCCCGAGTCCCTCGAGCTCCTCGGGCGCGAGCGCACGCTCGAGCGCCTCCGGGCCACCGCGTGAGGCGCGCCGCCGTCCTCCTGGTCTCGGCCCTGCTCCTGGTCGCGCCCGAGTCGGCCGCGATGGCGGTCGGGGTCCCGGACCCGGGCGACGTGAAGCCGCAGATCGTGTGGAAGAAGATCCCGTTCGGCGCGGCCCGCAAGCGACAGATGGCCCGGTACTCCCAGCGCCACTACGGTGAGCACACGTACGAGCTCACGGATCCCCAGGTGGTGGTCGAGCACTACACCGACGGGACCTCGTTCGACTCGGCGTGGAACCATTTCGCCGCGAACGGCGCGCATCTGGGCGAGAAGCCGGGGGTCTGCGCGCACTTCCTGATCGACACCGACGGAACGATCTACCAGCTCGTGAACCTGGGGATCCGGTGCCGCCACGCGATCGGGATGAACTGGACCGCGATCGGGATCGAGCACGTGGGGACGAGCGCCGGGGCGATCCTCGGCGACCACGACATGATGCGCGCGTCGCTCCGTCTGACGGTCTGGCTGATGTCGCGCTACGGGATCTCGTGGGGCAACGTGATCGGGCACGCCGAGACGCTCCAGAGCCCCTTCCACCACGAGCGGTACGAGGACTGGCGCTGCAGCACCCATGCGGACTTCAACCGAAGGGAGATGCGGATCTACCGCCGCAGGCTCACGCGCCTCGCCGCACGGCTCGAGGTGCCCGTCGGCGCCGGGCCGCGCTGGGTCGACTCGGGCTGCTAGGCGTTGGCGAGCGCTCGCCGGAGCGCGTCCGCGGCGTCCTCGGGCGCGACGGTGTTGATCGCCATCGCTGAGCCGATCTCGAACCCCGCCTGCGTCGAGATCCGGGGGATCAGCTTGAGATGCCAGTGGAAGACCTGCTCCGCGTGGCCGCCGTTCGTGGGCGCCGAGTACATCACGAGGTTGAAGTCCGGATCGCCGCACGCGCGGCGCACCGCCGTCAACGTTCGGATCAGGATGCCGGCCAGGTCCTCGACCTGCTCGTCGGCCAGGTCGCCGAACGATCCCTGGTGGAACGTTGGCGCTATCCACGTCTCGTACGGCGTCTGCGCCGCCCACGGCTCGAAGGCTACGAACCCACCGGCTTCATCGACCATGCGCACGCCCGCGCGGCGCTCGGCCTCGATCAGCTCGTCGTAGACACAGATGCCATGCTCGTCGAAGTACCGCGTCGCCACATCGAGCCTGCGGAGCAACCGGGGGAGGAACACCGGCGTCGCCACGATCTGTGAGTGCGTGTGCGTGAGCGAGGTTCCGGCCAGGGTTCCGAAGTTCTTGAACACCACTACGGCGCGGACGTCGGGTGTCGCGATCAGCTCGCGGTACCGTTCCCGCCACACCCGGACGACCCTCGCGACCTCCTCTTGGGGCATCTCGTCCATCCGGCCGTCGTGCCGGGGGGTCTCGATCACGACCTCGTGGCTCCCGATCCCGGGCATCTCGCGGAACATCGGCTCGCCCGAGCGGCCGGCGGAGCCGTCGCCGGAGAGCGCCGCGTACATGTTCGGGACCACCCGGACCTGCCACTTCGGCCCGGGCGGCTCCCGAAGGATCTCCGGTGGCGTCTGGTCCTCGTTGCCCGGGCAGAAGGGGCAGGCCGGGTCGCGTTCGGGCAGCTCGGGGCGGGGCATCACGACGGGTTCGTGAGGCCGCTCCTCACGACGGGTGGCGAGGATCGCCCACTGACGGGTGGTCGGGTCCTGTCTGAGCGTCGACATGAAGCTAAGGAGGGTAGCGAACGGCCGGTTCAGGCGCGACGGCGCTTCGGCGACAGGGCGCGGCCGAGGTAGGCGATCGCGACAGCGAGCCCCACCGGGAACACGGCCACCGAGAACACCAGCAGGGTCAGGACCACGCCGGTGTTCGCGGTGTCGGAGGAGAACGTCGTCCCCTTGGTCAGCGCATAGACGTTCGCGACGACGTAGAAAGCGACCGGGACCAGGAAGGGGAGCATCACGAGGACCCCGAGGGCGGCCAGCCCGATCCCCAGGCCCACGAACCTCGAGCCGAACGGACCCGTGGCTCCGGTGCTGGTCTCGGGTTCCACACCGCGCATCCTAGCGTGGCCGGATCTCGACGACGCCCTCCGTGACGCGCGTCTCGTACGTTCGTGCGGGCTCCGTCGCGGGACCGCGCAACACCCTGCCATCGACGAGATCGAACGTGCTGCCGTGCAGCGGGCACTGCACCGTCCGGAGCGATCCGCCGAACCGCACCGGCCCCTTGTGCAGCGGGGCACCCTGATGCGTGCAGCGGTTGCCGATCGCGAACAGCTCCTCGCCGTTGCGGACGAGGAGGACGTCCGAGCCGCGGGCGTCGATCCGCACCGGCTTGCGGTCCGTCAGATCGGACACGGGCCGAACCGCGATCCAGCCGCCGTTCTCGACCTCGGTGTCGACGTCGTCGCTCAGCTCGCCCGTCTCCTCTGTCCGGACGGCGCATTATGGCCTGCCGGGCGCCCGAGGCACTTCCTCTTTCCGGTCCATCTTCCGGATGGCGCCCCATGAGCGCACAATCCGGGGCGGGGTGAAGGCATGACGACATGGACCGCTCGGAGGCTGGCCTGGTCCGTCGGGATCGTCTCCATCGTGCTGCTGGTCGCCACCCTCGTGCTCATGTTCGTGGATCGCGGGAGCGACCTGCCGAGCAACGTGGGGATCTGGAGCGCCGCCGACGTCGCCGACGTGCTCGTGAACATCGGCGTGCCGATTCTCGGCATCGTGATCGTCAACAAGCGTCCGCGGAACGCGATCGGCTGGATCTTCATCGTCGCTGCGGGCGCGCTCGCCCTCGCGAGCTTCGGGCAGGCCTACGCGCTCCACGTCCTTGTCGCCGACCCCGGAGTCCTCCCGGCCGGACGGGCGCTGGCGTGGCTCAGCAACGTGCTGTGGCCCATCCCCATCGTCTGCCTCACCCTGCTGTTCCTCCTGTTCCCGACCGGACACCTCCCGTCTCCACGCTGGCGTCCGGTCGTCTGGCTCGTCGGGGTCATCCTCGTCCTGCTGACGATCGCCTCCCTGATCCTCGCGACGGCCAGTTGGTCGGACCCGTTCGAGGGGATCAACGTCGCCGCCGGGTCCGCCGGCGACATCGCCCGAGTAGCGATCGTGATCGCGGTGCTCGCGGAGATCGTCGCGCTGCTGCTGTCGGTCGTTTCGCTCGTGTTCCGCTACCGGCGCTCTACGGGCGCCGAACGGCTCCAGCTCAAGTGGTTCGTCTCGGCCGCGGCGGTCGCCGCCGTGGCGTTCAGCGTCGGGTTCTTCTTCGACTCGGCCGTCGTCTCGGCGATCGTCTCGATCTCGTTGGTGTTCCTGTACGTCGCGATCGGCATCGCGATGTTGAAGCACAACCTCTACGACATCGATCTGATCATCAACAAGACGATCACCTACGGGGCGCTAGCGGCGTTCATCACCGCGATCTACGTGATCGTGGTGGTGGTGATCGGTGCGTTCATCGGGGTCACCGAGGGCGTCTCGCTCGTCGCGACCGCGATCGTCGCCGTTGCGTTCCAACCGATCCGGCGGCAAGCGCAACAGATCGCCAACCGGCTGGTGTACGGGGAGCGGGCGACGCCCTACGAGGTCCTGTCCCGCTTCTCCGAGCACGTCGGCGAGACCTACTCGGGCGAGGACATCCTGGTCAGGATGGCGCGGCTCCTCGCCGAGGGTACGGGCGCCACGTCGGCTGTCGTCTGGCTCCGGGTCGGCGACGAGATCCGGCCGGCCGCGACATGGCCGACGAAGGGGGCGATGGCCACCGCGATCCCCCTGGTGGCCGACGATCCACCCGTCGTCGACGGGGCGACCGCGTCGATCCCCGTCCGGCACCAGCGGGAGCTCCTCGGACTGCTCACCGTCACGAAGCCGCCCAACGAAGCCCTGTCACCGGTCGAGGAAAAGCTCGTCGCCGACCTGGCCGGCCAAGCCGGCCTCGTCCTCGCGAACTCCAGGCTGATCGAGGATCTCCGCGCCTCCCGCCAGCGGCTGGTGGCCGCCCAGGACGCGGAGCGACGACGCCTCGAGCGCAACCTGCACGACGGGGCGCAGCAGCAGCTCGTCGCCCTTGCGGTCCGGCTGAGGCTCGCCCGGTCGACCGCGTCGAAGGACCTCGCGGAGGCCGATCGGATGCTCGAGCAGCTGGAGGGCGACGTGACCGACGCGCTCGAGAACCTCCGCGAGCTGGCGCGCGGCGTCTACCCGCCGCTCCTGGCCGACCAAGGGCTGGCGGCCGCGATCGATGCGCAGGCGCGACGCTCACCCGTGCCGGTACGCGTCGAGGCCGACGGGATCGGTCGCTATCCGCAGGAGCTCGAGACCGCCGTCTATTTCTGCACGCTCGAGGCCCTGCAGAACGCCGCGAAGTACTCGGAGGCCAACGAGGTCGCCGTGACCCTCCTCGAGGACGACGGGGAGCTCGTGCTCTCGATCCGCGACGACGGCCGGGGGTTCGACCGCGCCACGACACGCCTCGGCGGCGGCCTCCAGAACATGGCGGATCGTCTGGCCGCGCTGGGCGGCACGCTCACGGTCCGTTCCCGCCCCGGCGCCGGCACGACCATCGAGGGACACGTGCCCGTCCGGACCGGGTAGAAGCAGCGGCGGCGCCGGTTACGGAGCGGTTCCGTTGAGGCGCGAGTTCACGACGTAGTCGAAGAGGTCGATATCGGCCGGCTCGACGTCGATGGTCGCGAACCTCCCCTGCTCGTCGTACCCGATCCTCACACCCAGGTTCATCTCTATGTCGTGGCGTGGGCCGCTCACGTTGATCGCGTGTCTCACGACCATCTGGTCCCCTTCGTGGAGGAACGTGATCAACCTCGTATCCGAGTTGAGCACCTGGCGGAGCGCCACGACGCCGCGACCCACTTCCTCGAGACCCTGGTAGGTACCCGCCACCCAGGACGACCCGGGCATCTCGAGCGTGACATCCGGCCGCATGGTCTCCTCGATAACCCCGAAGTCCCGACGGATGAAGGCGTCGATGTTCCGGGCGAACTGCGCCTCGCGCTCCTCCTGAACCCGGGGATCGACCGGGTTCATGGGCCGCCGAGTCCCAAGCCGTTTCACGAGAACGAAATCGGCACCAGGGAAGGGGACTTTAGGACCACTCCGAACTCGCCCTCCCACGACTCGCTGTCCACCGTTCGGTCGTGCCCAGATCGGGCGATTGCGCGCGACCGGCCGGCTCCGTACCGTCGCGTGTACGTCGCGCTACATCGCTCACCCGTCGCTGTGCCCACGATGCGCCCAGCAACTCGCGCGTCTATATCTCAGCGCGTTCGTCGGTGGCCAGGCGATCGTTCGTCCCGACGCACTCTGTCCGACGTGCCAGATCCGCCTCCAGGAGTTCGCCCAGAGCCACCGTCGAGAGGTGGCGTAGCGAGCCTTCCGGTCACGACCCCCGATGCGCGGAACAGCGTCATCGGGTTCGCGACGCCTTTCATGGACAGTCATGGCGGCAACATCTGGAGATCCGGCAAGGGTGGATCTCACATCGGCTAAGCCTGCCGACACCGGGCCTGGCACCGCCTTGGTTCGGCGCGTTAGTTGTTCGGCGGTGCCGCGCTGATGTCCGCCAGCACGCCGCTGGCCCTACGTGATGTCGACAGGTCTCCGAGCGAGATGACGCCGATGGGCCTGCCGGTGGCCTCCACCACGGGGATACGGCGGATGTCGTGTTGGCGCATGACCCCCATCGCCTCCTCGACGGTGGCGTTCGATCCAACGCTGACGGCCGGTGACATCACCTCTCCGACCTGGACGCTTCGCGGATCCTGACCCTCCGCGACGACACGGATCGCGATGTCCCGGTCGGTGACGATGCCGCGGAGCACGCCGCCGGAGTCGACGACCAGGACGTCGCCGATATCCGCACGAGCCATCCGCTGAGCCGCCTCGACGAGGCTGGTGTCGCCCTGCACGTTCTCGACAGAGGTGGACATGACCTCGGTCACCGAACGGACATCGACCGCTGAGGCGTCCCCAGTGCGACCACGCATCTGTTGCGTGGTCTCTCGCAGCTTCTCCATCGGCTTGTCGCCGAGCTTCATGCCGGTCGCGTAGCCGGCTCCGAACGCGAGCGCGGTTCCGAACAGCCCCATGCGAACCTCCCATGCGATCGATTGGACACGTAGACAACTCTGGTACCCCGTGCGGGCGCGATCTATGCCGAATCAGCGATTCCGGATCGCGCGGACCGCCGGCCGGAGCACCCGGTACAGCGCCCATGCGAACAGGGCGAGGCCGATCGCCGTCCGGATCTGCTGCTCGGACCAGCGTGTTCGCTGGGAGACGGGCTTGGCTACCGCACCACCGACCTTCCCAGGCAAACCGGTCAGGGCGGATTCTCCCAGCGCGGTGACGACCGTGCCCTTCTTCGATTCCTTGGTCTTCGAGGCCATATCTCCGCCATACCCTTGTCTTCGGCCCTCAACCACCGTTTCGCGAGTGGCTTCCCTCGGAAGGCCCCGGCCAATGCCGGGGCGCTCCGGAAGAACCTAGAGATCAGTTCTCGCAGCCCTTGATGTGGTCGTTGCCGGGGCCGCCTTTGCAGGTGTCCCTGCCCGGGCCGCCACGGATCCTGTCGTTGCCGGTTCCGCCACGGATCCTGTCGTTGCCGGCGTCGCCTCGGAGCGCGTCCTTGCCACCTGCGCCTCGGAGCGCGTCCTTGCCGCCTCCGCCACGACCCGCATCCCTGCCGCCGCCGAGCCTGACGGAGTCATCCCCGGCACCACCGCTGCCGTTGTCGTCACCGGCCCCGCCGCGGAGCGTGTCGTTGCCGTCACCGCCGTCGAGAGAGTCGTCGCCGGCACCGCCGCCCAACGCGTTGGGTCCGCTGGTTCCGGTGAGCGTATCGCCGCCGCTACCGCCGGTCAGGTTCTCGGTGTTCGTGATGGTGTCCGTGCCCGCCCCGATCGTGTTCTGCGCGGTCGTCACGGAGAGGTTCACCGCGACCGCGCCCGTTGTCCCTGCGTAGCTCACGGCGTCGGTGCCGTCGCCACCGTTGATGGTGTCGTCCCCGGCACCACCGATCAGCGTGTCGTCGCCGGCATCACCCTGCAGACTGTCGTTTCCGTCGCCACCGGTGATGGTGTCGTTTCCGTCGCCACCGTTGATGGAGTTAGCGACGCTACTTCCCGTCAAGTTGTCGGCAACCGATCCACCGGTGAGGTTCTCGAAGGTCGAGATCGTGTCGGTTCCGCCGCCGCCGGTATTCTGCGCGGTCGTGGTGGCGAGGTTGACGGTCAGCGCCGCCGTCACGCTCGCATAGGTCAGCCTGTCCGTGCCGTCGCCACCGGTCAGCGTGTCGTTTGCCGTGCCCGTACCGCCGTTGATCGTGTCGTTCCCGGCGCCGCCGTTGACGGTGTCGACGCCGCTCCCGCCAGTGAGGGTGTCGTTTCCCGCTTCGCCGTTGATGGTGATGGCCGTCGCGGAGGACCCACCGCTCACGGAGTCGTTGCCGAGCCCGGTGTTCACGTTGAATGCCTCGACGGATCCCGATGCGAGCGTGATGTCTGTGCCCCCGCCAAGCGTGATGCTCGTTGCGGATGCGAAGCCGATCGTGTCAGCACCGCCGGACCCGACGATCATGAGCGTGTCGGTGCCCGTTCCCAGATCGATGTTGAAGTCGTTGTTCGATGTGAAGGCACCGCCAGACAAGACGACGACAAAGGTTTGGCTGGCGTTGCTCCCATCCACATCGATCAGATTCGTGTTCGTCACGTCCGCGTTGCCGCATTGTGCGGCCCCCGCAAGCGTCGTGTCATTGTCGAAGATGATCTCGTCAGGTGTGGGCGCGGTGTTCACGCCGATCACCGCGGAGTTCCCTGGATCGATGGTCACCGTCGCAGTGGTGCCCGCGAAGGTACATTGCGTTACGGCGCCGGCTGGAGGTGCCAAGAACAGCAAGATCAGCAGCAGCGAGAACGCGACGACGAAGAGCGAAGCCAGCCGCCCCCTCTTTGCCGCCACACACCCCGCCTTCTTCCATCGACCGAACATCCCTCCCCCTCCCTTCACGCGCGGAACGTAGTGACGAGGAGCCTCCCTCGGCCAGAACGGGCCAGGTCGACACCTCCTCGAGTGCCCCGCAACAGAAGTAAACGGGAGTCAGGCTCGAAGGTTGCCCCGGAGGTCACTTGCCGTCCTCGCCGGTTACGGGTCAAGCACGCCGAACTCCGGCGCCCGATCGACGAACGAAGGATCAGGCTGCCGCCGTGACCGGACCACCTGTGCCAAGCTGATCAAACTCGTCGGAATCGCGCAGAACGACCTTGATCGGAGTGTCACACAGGTTGTGGATGGTGAACTCGTAGCCTGGGTCACAAGCCGTCAGGGGAGAGACAGACAGCTACCATGAAACCCCGAGTTGCCTTCATACCTGTAGATGCGTGGTCGACCCCTCGCGCCGATGACGCTCTCTTGCTCTGAGAATGGCTGCAGCATCTTCGAGCTTCTCGCCCGGGCCGCCCGTCAGTGCGTCCGAAAGGCAATCCTGGCTTGGCCCAAGATCGGGCCTGTAGATCACGACGAGCACGTCGTCGAGTCCGCGTCGGCTTCGCCGGCGGGTACCGATGAGTCTTTGGCGCGTTCCGTGTCTCAGCAGATCGGGGAGTGAAAGGAGGGGTTATGGAGAAGGTCATCTCGAAAACCACCACGAGAGAAAGGACGAGGCCATGAAGCTCGCCACCACCACGATGGTCACCGTCGACGGAGTGATGCAGGGACTCGGCGCGCCGGATGAGGATCGGCGCGGCGGATTCGAGCGCGGCGGATGGGTCGCGCCGCTGTTCGAGGAAGAGGCCGCGACGTTTCTGAACCAGGTCTACGAGCGCGCGGACGCGTTCCTGTTCGGCCGGCGGACCTACGAGATCTTCGCCGGCTCCTGGGGGACGTGGGATGATCCGGGCGACAGCCCGATCTGGACGGCGCTGAACACGACGCCCAAGTACGTGGCATCGACCACACCCTTCGACCCTGAGTGGGCGAAGACGACCGTCCTCTCCGGTGATCTCGCGGCCGCCGTTCGCGAGTTGAAGGCCAAGGCGGGAGACGAGCTGCAGGTGCACGGCAGCGGGGTCCTGGTCCGGTGGCTGCTCGACAACGACCTCGTCGACGAGATCAATCTGCTCGTCTGCCCCGTCGTCGTCGGCCAGGGCACGCGGCTGTTCCCCGACACCGGCCCGGACATCGCGCTCGAACTGGTGGAATCGCGGTCCACCCCAAAGGGGGTAGTGATCCAGGTTTACCGACCCACCGGGCGCCCGGAATATGCAATCGCCACGGCCTGAAGAACGTGATACATGCCGAGACGACCGAATAGGAGCTGCGAGATGTCGAGGAATACCAGGCATCGCACAATTCCGATCCGGCGTTGGTTCACCATCCGGCAGGAGCTACTGATCAGATCCCTCTTGGGCCTGCTCGAGGATGCGTCGCGCTTGCCCCTCGGAACTCGCCGGGACGAGGAGCTCCACGGGACCGACCGGGTAGGGGCCTTCGCCGCCTTCACCTCGAACATCGACGGTGATGCCCTCGGCTTCGAGTCTGCCCTTGGCGATCTCTGCCTCGACCCATGACAGCGCCGAGAACACCGGCACGAACTCGTTCCCCACGGGCTCATCATGTCACGGATGGGGATCGCGATGGACCCACGCACCGACCGAGATCCTCATCCGGGCGTAGCGTGGTTGCCGTCTCCGCCGAAGGGAGGACACATTGAGCAAACAGCGCACGCTGCCCCTCGAGCCGCTTCCGGCGCTCGTCGCAGCCTCGCGGGTCACCGACCGCCCATCGGCGCAGCATTCCCCAGACTTGCGATCTCCCTGAAATATCGGCGGGCGAGTCAGATCGCGTGACGCCGGTCACGCGACGGGAACGTACGACTACAGGAGCGACTCGACTACATGAGGCCCGGTCGACTTCCACCGAGCTAGGCGACATCATAGGGCGATGGTGGCGGACGCTCATCGACGCCGTGGGCGAGGCTCCAGCGTCGGTTACGTGATCGTGCTCCTGGGCGCGGCGCTGTTCTTGACGAGTTGTTTCCTGCCCTATTACGGGTTCCCGGGAGGGCACTCGGTTTCGCTCTACGACCAGCTGTTGGTGGCGCAGGACGGCGGCTTGGAGTTGGGAGCGAAGCTGTTCCTGTTCGGTGGGGTTGCTACCGTCGTGGTCGTCGCCCTCGTCGGTCTTATACGAGGCGAGCGCCAATCGGGGCGCGGCTTCCTCGCCGGCGCGGTCTCAGCGTGGTCACTCACCTGGATCGGTTCCCTGCTTCAGAGCGCCGGCCTGCGCGAGGGCGCGACGATCCCCGGAGGGCTCTCATTGGAGACCGGCTTCTGGCTGCAGGCCGTGAGTATCGGCGTAGCGGTCATCGGAACCATCCTGGTCGTGAGCAAACGGACGCGAGCACACGAACACGGTGCGCCGGGCATCGAATCGAGGGATGGCACCGGCATCGGACGCGAGGATGATGGTTCGCCAGCGTAGGTTCCGCCCGGAGAGGCCGCGCTCTGCCCCGCTCCCCGAGCTGCTCCACGTCCTCATGCTGCCCCACCTCGAGCGAGCCGACCGGATCGGAGAGTTCTGGGGCTACCCAGAGAGTCGCATTCGCCGAACTCTTGATCGACTGCGAGGAGGCCGAACGCTCCGGGCGGGGATGGGGCTTGTCTCCCTTCTCTGACGTACCCGAGTTACCGAAGCCGCCTGATGTACGGGCCGGGTGCCTGCGTAACGATCCAGATTGCGATCCGGGCACCGGCTGCCCTGCCAGCCCCCCTGGCATGGCAAGAAGGTGTGATTCTCGCTTGGACCCCAGCCCGTCTGGGGTCAACAAACCCGGTGTCCCGGGTCGCCCATTCAAGGCCCGGGGGCAACCTCGGGCACCGCCGTGCATCAAGGACGGCCTCGGTGGGTCGCGTACTGCCTCCGTACCGTCGTACCGACCGTCCCGGCTGGATTGGGAGAAGGGGTGACTAGATCGAACGGGGGTCGGTCAATCCGCTGATTCCGCTGGGCAACCAACCTCCATAGGATCGTGGCTGGACCTCCTCCGCTGAGTCGGGTCCGAGGGAGCCCCGCTGCGGCAGCCCGTTGCGGGGCTTCCCCCATCTGTCGACAGACCCTCGGGCTAGCCATCTCGGCAATGGCTCGGCGTGAGCACGATATCCTCGAACGTGCCGTCCACACCATCGCCGAGCAGGCGGCGAAGGCCAGGAAGTCGTCGACGAGCTTCAGCGCGACGCCGCGATGCGGATGGATCGCCGCCTCGGCGGGTGACCTGTCACCCGGAGTGTCACCCGGCGAGGGTGAGAGTGCGCCGACATAGTCTCTGACCTGGTAGTCCCAACGGGGTTCGAACCCGTGTCTCCACCTTGAGAGGTTGAGCCGAGCCGATCCCGTGACCTGCGGCGAACGTTGGAAAGCGCCACTGACCTGTGGATTCCGTTCCTGGTCGATTCTCGTCGCTACCCGTCGATTTTCGATGTCGTGCGGGATAGTTACGGGATCAAAAGGGTGCCCGAGGCTACAACCACCTTTTGCATCGGTCTTCGGACGACGCGGCCGCGCTGAGGGCGTCCGCGAGCCAGTTCTGGCGTAACAGCGGCGCGACGTGCGCGCAGATACGAGCGCCGGTGGCCTCGAAGGGCGAGCATGCCTGCGATGTTTTCGCACGCATCGGGAGCAACCGTTCCCTGGTCTGGCGGCGATGCGCGCCCTGAAGGTTGCGCGATACGGTGTGGAAGATGGAGACGTTCGAGGCGCTCCGCGAGCGCGTCCTCGACCGGTTCGACGCACTCGGACCTATCGAACTGAAGGGCGTGGCGGACCGGTGCCGATGTTCCGAGCGGCATCCTCGTGATGGCCGAGCTCGCGCTCCGCGAGAGGATCGACGCCGACCTCGGCACGCTGTTCGAGTTCCAAGCCGACCCTGAAGCGAGCGCGATGGCGGCGTTCCCGTCGCGCGACCTGCCCGCGTTCCTCGAGCACGAGGCGAAGATCAAGGCCGACCCATCGGCGATCACGCGAACGATCGTCGCCGGCGGGGGAGTCGTCGGCTCGATCGGGAGCTGGGAGGTCGAAGGCGAGCGCGACGTCGGGTTCTTGATTGGTCGCGATCACGCGTTCCTCGACGTGGAGCTCCACAGGCCGTTGCACGCCCACGTGGCCGACCACAACGTCGGTTCCAGGCGCGTGCTCGAGAAGTGCGGCTTCGTACTCGACCACTCGGCGCAGGAAGAAGACGTGCTGGAACACGTGCTCGTGCTGACCGATTGACGCGGCAGGCGATGTCGTTCATGCAGGTCAGCATCCCGTTCGTGGAGGAGCGAGACTCCGGGCGTGGGTCACGTGGTGCCCGACGACCTCGCCGAGCGCTTGCCCGGGATGCTCGACGCCGTGCTTTCCTCGCGAGGGGGCGTCCGTAAGACTGATCCGCGGAGCAGCTCGGCAGGCCGCTCCGCCACGAGGTGAAGCGGTCCGAAATCGTCGGCGCCAGCGCTCATCCCTAGACTCCCGATATGGCCGATTCCGCGCCCCGAGGCGGGGATGCTGGACTGGCGACGAATCCCGGAGGGGAGTCCCGACCATGATCGCGTCTGGGCGCCGCGCTGGTGTGATCTCGGGCGTCCACGTTGTTAATCACTGAGTGACACCTCGGGAGCTTATGTGCAGACCGGTTCCGATCCCTTTCGTGACGTTTCCCGTTCGTTCGCGGGACAGCGAGCTGGCGGTAGAACCCGCATGCTGTAGGGATTCTGGGGAGTAGACCTTCGGCGGTGTGGCTCCCCAAATGATCCGACTGTGTAGATGGCTTCAAGGATGCAACGATTCGCTGGTTATGGCGGTCATCGAGAGGATCGGAAAGCCAGAGTCACGCCCATACGTCGTGGCCTGGGGACGGTTGACGGAAGAAGATGAGGGGCGCCTGCTCGCACGTGTCCTCACTTCGCGCCATGTCGATGTCACGGTC
>Ga0307287_10000291_pt1 | contig 18416 bp, 23 predicted proteins | sample ER_DNA_141_FD_194485 | JGI IMG/M metagenome (GOLD analysis project Ga0307287, IMG submission 194485) | Bulk soil microbial communities from the East River watershed near Crested Butte, Colorado, United States - ER_DNA_141 | ecosystem: Environmental > Terrestrial > Soil > Floodplain | place...
CGGGTGCGCATCGCCCAGGTGGTCTCGTCGACGGCGCCTGAGGCGCCGTCGACCGAGACCACGTGGGCGATGCGCTCGGCGATCCGGTCGCCGTCGGGCAGGTGCCCGACCAGTCGTTCGAGGGTCGCACGGACGTCTGCGGACGTCTCATCGCCGGTCAGTCTCGCGACGCGTTCGACCAGCTCCTCGATCGGCCATGCCCCCACCGCACCGACCGTGGCCGGCTCGCACGCGAGCCGGACGATCCGGACGTCCGGAGCGGACGCGTTCGCGAACTCGGCGAGCAGCCTCGTCCTGCCGGCGCCGACCTCGCCGATCAGCGCAACGCACATCGCGCGGCCCTGATCGCGGACGGTGCCGAGCCTTCCCGTCAGCTCGGCGAGCTCACGTTCGCGACCGACGAAGGGCGTCCGGCGGGCGCCGACGGGATCTGCCCGGCCGGCATCGACGGGTCGCGTCGGAGGCCCGGTGGGAGCAGCCACGAGGTCGCGGATCGAACGCAGCGACGGCGTGCCCTTCCCGTCCTCGAGCGGTTCGATCACGGCCGCGCCCTCGGTGAGCGGCAAGATCTCGTCGCCCGGGACGATCGTTCCGGGCTGCGCGAGCGCCTGCAGCTCGGCGGCGCGATCGATCAGGTACTGCCAGATCGCATCCTGGTCGGACCGTTCGGTCACCTCGGACGCGTCGATCCCGAGCCGGACGTCCGGACAGGCCGTCGCCGCGTCGAGGGCCGCGCGCGCGGCGGTGACCGCGGCGTCCTCCTTCGGCGGGAACAGCGCCACGAGCGTCGCCGGTGCTTGCGAGACGCCCTCGAAGACGGCCCCCAGCGACTCGAAGATCCCACCCACCTCGTGCAGCACGTCGTAGGCGCTCCGGCCCGAGATCGCCGCCGCGACCGCCGCGAACACGGGCGGTCCGGGCACCCGCTGATGGACGAGCGCCGTGCCGCAGAAGGCGCAGAACGCCGCTTCGACTTGGGAATGGCGTCCGCACGCGGGGCACGCAGGGGACCTCGTCGCGGGCTCGTCGAGACGGTCGCCGGCGTACGGGGTCCCGAGATCGCTACTCATCCGAGACGGCTCCGTGGACGACCAGCTCGTCGAGCGCCGGGGTGGGCTCGGTCGCGGCCGCACCGAGCGCCAGGGCGAAGTCGTGGGGGTTCGTGGCAACGACGCGCGCGTCCTGTTCGGAGACGACCCCGGTTCGGACGAGCTCGAGCAGGGACTGGTCGAACGTCTGCATGCCGTCGTAGCCGCTCTCGGCGATCACATCGGGCAGCCCGGAGGTCTGTTCGGCGTCGAGGATCCGCTCGTAGACGCGGCCGGTATTGAGGAGCACCTCGACCGCGGGGACCCGCCCGAGGCCGTCCGCGCGCTCGAGCAGCCGCTGTGAAACGACGCCCCGCAACGCGCCGGCGAGGGAGACGCGTGCTTGCGGCTGCTGCTGCGGTGGGAACAGCTCGACGACGCGCGAGATCGTCTCGGTCGCGTCGATCGTGTGGAGCGTCGACAAGACGAGGTGTCCCGTCTGCGCCGCCTGGATCGCGGCGAGCGCGGTCTCGTGGTCGCGGATCTCGCCGAGGAAGACCACGTCCGGATCCTGTCGGAGCGCCTGCCGGAGCGCGGATCCGTACGAGCCGGTGTCCCGCCCGACCTCCCGCTGACGGATCACGGACATGCTGTCGGTGTGCACGACCTCGATCGGATCTTCGATCGTCACGATGTGCGCCCGGCGCGTCCGGTTGATGAACCCGATCAGCGCCGCGATCGTCGTCGTCTTGCCCGCGCCCGTCGGACCGGTCACCAGCACCAGCCCACGCTTCGTCTCGGCGAGCGAGCGGATCGTCTCGGGCAGGTGGAGCTGCTCGAACGTGAGGTCCTCGGGGCTCACCCAGCGGATCGCGAGCCCGACCGTGTCGGACTCACGGAGGACGTTGACGCGGAACCGCCCGACCCCTTCGAGGGTGTAGGCGAAGTCCGCCTCCTTGGTACGTGCGAACTCGTCCGCCTTGTGCGACGGCATCAAGGCGTCGGCCGCTGCCCGTGTCTCAGCAGCGGTGAGCGATGGGAATGGGGCCGGCAGCAACTCGCCATCCACCCTGATGAACGGGACGTTCCCCGCCTTCAGGTGGACGTCGCTCGCCCGCCGCTCCACCGCGTAGCGAAGCAGTTCTGCTGGGTCCATGGACCAGGCCTTCCCGGGAGATCCTTCCCGAAAGGCTTCGGCTGCAGGGCGGACCGCTTGAGCGGACCGGCCGGCGGGGCGGGTGGACACGTACGGAGGGGTTGCGCGGCAAGCGGAACGCGGTCAGGGCGCAGGCCGCGAGCGGTCCTCGATCTCCCACGCATGATCGAGCACGTGCCAGGCGGCTCGCCGCATGAAGTAGCGGGGTGTCCACAGCACGCCCGACCGCGGGGTCCGCTCGGGAGGTTCACCGCGCGCCCTGGACGCGAGGACGGCCAGCAGCCTTACCCTCGCGTCTCCCGCTGACGGCCGCGCTCCGAGCTTCGATAGGTAGGCGACCTCTGCGTCGGCGACGTGCTCCACGATCGCGGCGAGCTCGCGGCCGCCGCCGCGCGGCCCCGTGCGGAGCACGAGGCCATCGGCGGCGGCCGCCGCCCGGTCGAGCGCCGACCAGCAGGCCTTCATGATCGCGGCGAGCCGCTTCGCCTCCTCCTCGTCGACCGGCCGGTCATCCGATCTCGGCGCGACCCCGGGCGCGCCGAAGTCGGTCGTCGCGTTCCCCGTGAGCCGCTCGACGACGCGGAAGCGACCGACGTCCGGCGGCGCGAGGTATCCCAGCCGGCGCCTTCCCATGGTCTTCGCATACCGCGGGCCGTAGGTGAGGAGCGCCTCGAGCGCCCCTTCCTCCGTTCGTTCACTGCGGCACCAGCCCGGCCACGCGTTCGCGCCCGCGAAGACGCGCTTCGCTCCGCGCTCGATGGTGACCTCGAACCGACCAGGCATCCGTTCGTTCTCTCCCATCGTCGCGCCGTCGCCTCACCGTTCGGCGGAACGGTGCGACCGGTCTCGCCCGAAGACCGAGCTCTCGATCACCCAGAAGAGCGCGAACACGCCGAACCCGATCGCGCCCGCAACGGGATCGATCGCAGCCACCGCCGTGAGAGCGAGGTAGAGCCACGGACCGAACACGAAGGTCTTCGAGATGCCGCGGACCGTTTCCGGATCCGCGTCCGGGCGCAACAGCCGTCCGCCTCGCGCGGCGTAGAACCAGATCGCGTTGAACAGCGCCGCGGTGAGCGTGAGCGTGATGCCGTACGCGATCGCCGCCGCCCGCGCGCCGTCTCCTCGGATGTTCTCGGCGACGAGTCGCGTCGGGAAGGGGATGAACGCGACGACCATCAGGAAGCCGACGGTGATCATCAGGAAGGTGCGGTCCGCGTGATCGATCTGATCCATCACGGTGTGGTGGTTCACCCAGATGATCCCGATCGTCAGGAAGCTGACGACGTAGGCCACGTAGGACGGCCACGAGCACTCGAGCTGATGCGCGAGCGTCGCACCCGCAGGCGCGCAGGATCCGAGGTGACTGTCGACGCTCAGGATCAGGAGCGTTGCCGCGATGGCGAACACGCCGTCCGCGAAGGTCTCGAGCCGCCCCGTGTTCATCAAGGCTCGGTCTGGCCGGACGGCTCGAGCACGACCACGGGGATCGTCCGCGAGGTCTTCTTCGGGTACTGGGCGAACGACGGCCACCGTTCCGCCTGACGTCGATAGAGCTCGGTCCGCTCGGGTTCCGCGGTCACCCGCGCCTTGGCATGCAACCGCCGGTCCCCCACCTCGATCGTGACCTCGGGGTTGGCCGCCACGTTGTAGTACCAGTCGGGGTTGGTTGGAGCCCCGCCCTTGGTCGCGAAGACGACGAACCGCTCCCCGTCGGCGAGGTAGGCGAGCGGCGTCGTCCGCTCCGCTCCGCTCTTCGCTCCTCGCATCGTGAGGAGCAGGAGCGGACGGCCCTCGAAGTACCCGCCGACCTTCCCGTGGTTCGCTCGGAACTCCTCGATGATCCCCGTGTTTCGATCTTCTGGATCAGCCATCTGCTCCCTCCTCGTGCGATCGTCGACGTCAGCGAACAGAACCCCACGAATGCGGTCCGTGTTCCTTACGGTGGTGTCCCCGCGTGGGGACGAGCCTTTGACCCGAACGGTCCTTGAAGGGCGGCCTCCGGTCACGGAGGCCGCCCCGTCGTTCGCGCCTCTCGTCAGGTCAGCCGGACCCTACGGGACATGACAGAACTGTCACCCTGAGAGCGATCCGGAGGCTCTACCCAGGTTGGTGCGACCTGGCTACGCTGGGGCCTGAGGGAGGCCCGTGGACCCATCTGCTCGAGTAACCGGGGGCGAGCCGGCGCTGGCCGGCAGGGTGCTGCTCGTGGACGACGAGCAGCGCATCGTGAACTTCGTCCGCCGCGGCCTGGAGGCGGAGGGTCTCGAGGTCGACACCGCGGGAGGCGGGGAAGAGGGTCTTCGGCTCGCGCGGTCACGGACCTATGACCTGCTCATCCTCGATCTGGTGATGCCCGACGTCGACGGACTCTCGGTCCTCCAGCAGATCTTGGAGCGCAAGCCCTCCCAGCCCGTCCTCGTTCTCTCGGCGCTCAGCGACACGGCTTCGAAGGTGCGATCGCTCGAGCTCGGCGCGGAGGACTACCTCTCGAAGCCGTTCTCGCTCGAGGAGCTGCTCGCCCGGGTGCGGGCGCGCCTGCGCACCGCAGCGCGAGCCGACCAGACGAAGTTGGTGGTTGGCCCGACGACGCTCGACCTGATCCGGCGCCAGGTCGATGACGGTCGCGGGCCGGTCCCGCTCGCCGACCGAGAGTTCCTGCTCCTCCAGGAGCTGATGCGGCATGCAGGACGCTCGGTGTCGAAGGAACGGCTGCTCTCGTCGGTCTGGGGTTACCACTTCGACCCCGGATCGAACGTGGTCGACGTCTACGTTCGCCGCCTCCGCGCGAAGCTCGGTCCGGACGCGATCACCACGATCCGCGGGGTGGGATACCGGTTCGATGCGTCCTGACGCGCTCGAATGGCCGAACCGGGAGCGATGGATCGACGTCGCGTGGGTGTTGTTCTCGCTGGCCAATCTCGCCGCGATGCTCCTCATCCCCTCGTGGGAGACGGTGCCGTTCCACTTCATCTGGGTGAGCCTGACGGTCCTGTACGGCTTCCGCGTCTGGCGGACGAGACCCACCTTGACCGTGCTCGCCGTCGTGATGCTGACGACGGGTGCGTTCATCGGGATCGACTACGCGAAAGGAGCGCAGCCGCTCGACGAGATCACCGAGGTGCCGCTGATGGCCGCGATGTTCGTGGCCATGGTGTGGCACGCCCGACGCCGGTTGTCCGCCATGGAGGAAGTCGAGCGCGTGTCCATGGAGAACCTGCGGCTCCTCGAACGTGAGCGGCGATTCGTGCAGGATGCGTCCCACGAGCTCCGGACGCCGATCACGGTGGCCCTCGGCCACACGGAGCTGATCCAGCGTCGTGCCACGGATCCGACGATCGTCGAGGACGTCGACGTGATCGCGGACGAGCTGGCGCGCCTGCGGCGCCTCGTCGACGGTCTGCTCCTGCTTGCGGGGACCGAGGACCCTCAGCAGCTCCACCTGGTCCCCGTGGACGTGGCGGAGATCGTCGTCGACGCGTTCCGGCGGTGGGCGGCGACGCCCCGTCGGTGGGTGCTCAGTGCCGCCGAGGAGGCGATCGTCCTGGCCGACCGCGACCGGTTGGCCGTGGCGTTCGATGCGCTGATCGAGAACGCGGTGCAACACACGCGCGAGCAGGACACGATCGAGGTCGCCGTCCGTCGACGCGACGGCGCCGCGGTCGCCTCGTTCCGCGATACGGGGACGGGGATCCCGGATGAAGACCTCGATCGCATCTTCGACCGTTTCGCCCGAGCGGATCCCGGCCGCAGCCGGCACACCGGCGGGTTCGGATTGGGGTTGTCGATCGTTCGCGCGATCGTCGAGGCACACCTCGGCACCGTCCACGTGATGAGCCGGGTCGACGTCGGGACGACCTTCGAGATCGATCTTCCGCTCGAGGCGAACGCCGATCGGGCGCATCCCCTCGCGAACGTGGCCGACAGGAGCTCTGAGCGCGTGACCGTCGAAGGCGGGGATCGTGGTCATCGCGGGTGATCCCGTAGGGCTCGGTGTCGTGGCCGCCGCCTTCGGATACCTGGTCGCGGACGCACAGGTGAGGCGGGCGCGGGGTCGCGTTCCGCGATCCCGCGCCCGCCTCGCCTTCTTCGCCGGCCTGGGGGTGCTCGTCATCGCCCTCACGGGTCCCCTCGACGCCGCCGTCAGCACCTCGTTCTCTGTCCACATGGTCCAGCACCTGCTCCTGACGATGATCGCCGCCCCCCTCCTGTTGCTCGGCGCGCCCGTCACGCTCGCGCTGCAGGCGTGGCCGGGCACGCCGCGCCGGTGGCTCCTCGCGACGCTCCGGAGCGCACCGGCGCGTGTGCTCGGCAACCCGCTCGTCGCCTGGGCGCTCTTCTTCGTGGTGCTCTGGGGCATCCATTTCACGAGCCTCTACGAGGCCGCGCTGCGGAACGACGGCGTGCACGCGTTCGAGCACATCGCGCTCCTCGTGACCGCGCTGCTGTTCTGGATGCCGATCGTCCGGGCCGATCCGGTGACGTCCGGGCTCTCGTATCCGGCGCGGATCCTCTACCTCTTCGTGGCCATGCCCGCCATGGCGTTCCTCGGTCTCACGATCGTGACGTCCCGCCACGTGCTGTACCCGGCGTACGCACAGGCCGACGGCGTCGCGCGCGCTCTGGCCGATCAGCGGGCAGCCGGGGCGATCATGTGGGCCGGCACGATGGTCTTGATCGTTCCCGCGTTGGGCCTCGTCTTGCTCGACTGGATGCGCGCGGACGAACGGGAGGCCGCGAGGGTCGACGCCCGGCTCGAGCGGGCGACGGCGAGAGGAGCATGATGGGTTCTCGTGAACGATGCCTGCGGTGCGGTGGCCCGGTGGCCGACGGCGTGGCGATCTGTCACCGCTGTAACCCGGCGAGCCTTCCGAGCCCGAGCCGCACGCAGTACCACGCCACGGTCTTCCTCGTGGTGCTCGTGACGTTGGTGCTCGCGGCGGGGGTGCTGATCGCCCGGGGCTGATCCGTTACTGCGCTTCGCCTGCGTGCGAGCGAGCGACGTCGCGGAGCCACCCCGCTGCCGAGAACGCCGCGACGAGCCCGCCCAGGATCACGATCCACTGGCTGACGATCAGTCCCACGGCCAGGATGACCCCCGAGATCGCGAACGCGAACGGCCAGATCGTCGGAGCCACCTGGATCTCGGCCTCCTCCTCCGGCTGGCCCTCGGCCTCGCGGGCTCCGACGAGCCGCAAGATGACCCCGAGGAAGCAGAAGGTCACGGCCGACACCAGCAGCTCCGTCGTCCCGGCGTGCTCGTGGCTGGTAAGCCCGTAGACACCGCCGGTCACCACGAGGAAGAGCGCCAGACCGAGACAGATCCGCGACAGCGTGCTCATCGGCTCACCTCGGCGTCAGCAGGTAGAAGGTCGTAAACAGGCACAGCCAGACGACATCGACGAAATCCCAGTAGATCGCCCCCGCCGCCAGAGGATCGTGATGCGTCGGCGAGAGGCTGCCCCGCAGCCCCTGCCCGAAGACGAGGGCGAGGAAGACGACCCCTCCGATCACGTGCGCCATGTGGATCCCGGTCATCACGTAGAACAGCGTGCCGAAGACGCCATCCTTCAACCCGAAGCCCAGCTGCGAATAGTCGTACAGCTGCAGCCCCAAGAAGAGCACGCCGAGCCCGATCGTGGCGCCGAGCCACCACAACGCCTGCCGCCGCCTCCCGTCACGGGTGGCCCGCAGCGAGAGCTGAACGGCGACGCTGCTCGCCACTAGGACCACGGTGAGGATCGACGCGATGTCGATCTTGAGGTGGGGAACATCCGGAGGCGGCCATACGGGGGCGTTCGCCCGGATCGTGAAGTACCCACCGAAGAAGGCGGCGAAGAACATCGCCTCCGAGGCCACGAACAGGACCATCCCGAGCACAGGCCCGCTCATCTCCGGCCGCGCGCGTTCCCTCTGCGTCGTGACGTCGCTCATGTCGTCGGCTCCTGCTCGGCCATCCGCCGGTCGTACGCCGGACGATCCGAGCGGATCGTCGGGAGCACGTCGAAGTTGTGGGCCGGCGGCGGCGAGGACGTCATCCATTCGAGCGTGTTGGCGCCCCATGGGTCGTCGGGCGCCGTTCGCGGCTTCCGGAGGGTGAGGAAGATGTTCAGGAAGAAGATGATCATCGCCGTCGCGATCACGAACGCACCGATCGATGCCAGGAGGTTCAGGAAGCTCCACCCGAGGTCGGGCGGGTAGTCGGCGATCCGCCGAGGCATCCCGCGCAGGCCGAGGATGTGCATGGGGAAGAACGTCAGGTTGAACCCGATCAATTGGAGCCAGAACTGCCAGATCCCCAACGGCCGGGAGAGCATCCGCCCCGTCATCTTCGGGAACCAATAGAACATCGCCGCCATCACGCCGAAGAGGGTGCCCCCGAAGAGGACGTAATGCAGGTGGGCGACGACCCAATAGGTGTCGTGGATCGCGAAGTCCATCGCGGGAGAGGCCGCCCAGACGCCGTCGATCCCTCCGATCAGGAACATCGCGATGAAGCCGAGCGCGAACAGCATCGGGGGTTCGAACCGGAGCTTCCCGCGCCAGAGCGTCGCCAGCCAGATGAAGAACAGCACGCCTGTCGGGATCGAGATCAGCTCGGTGGTCACGCTGAAGAACGGCAGCTCGACGGCTCCGGTCGCGAACATGTGATGCGCCCACACGCTGAAGGACAGCGCCGTGATCAACAGGAACGCGAGGATCACGCCCCGATAGCTGAAGATCGGCTTGCCCGAGAACACCGAGATGATCTCCGTGACGACGCCCCACGCTCCGAGGATCAGCATGTACACCTCGGGATGGCCGAAGAACCAGAAGACGTTCTGCCACAGGATGACGACGCCTCCCCGGTTCGGGTCGAAGAAGCTCGTACCGAGCTGACGGTCCGAGAACACCATGATCAGTCCGGCCGTGAGGACGGGCGCGGCGAGGAGCACGAGGAGCGAGGTCGCGAGGATGCTCCACGTGAACACGGGCATCCGCATCATCGTCATGCCGGGGGCCCGCATCCGAAGGATCGTCACGACGAAGTTGATGCCCCCCAGGATCGATGCCGTGCCGACGAGGATCAGGCCCACGATCCACAGGTCTTGCCCCGTGCCGAGCTGTTCCGCGAGCGGTGGGTAGCCGGTCCATCCAGCCGCCGCGGCCCCGCCGTGGGTGAGGAACCCCGCAAGGATCGTGAGCCCGCCGGCGGGGAGCAGCCAGAAGGACAGGGCGTTGATCCTGGGGAAAGCCATGTCGAGCGCGCCGATCTGCAGCGGCACGAAGTAGTTCCCGAACCCCGCGAGCAGGGGGAAGATGACCAGGAAGATCATCAGCGTCCCGTGGAGCGTGAACAGCTGGTTGTAGGCATGCGGGGCGAAGATCTGCGTACCTGGCCGGGCGAGCTCGGTCCGCATCAACAGCGCGAAGAGCCCCGCCACGGCGAAGAACGCGAAGCTGTTGATCAGGTAGAGGAGCCCGATCTTCTTGTGGTCGGTCGTCGTGAGCCAGTCGAGGAACCGGCCGCGTTCGGGTTCCGGCGCGAGCGCCGCGGTCGGTGCCTCTTTCACCGCCATACCGTGACCTCCGTCGTCATCCTGGGCTCGATCCTGGGGCCGCGACGACGAACGATCCCGACATCGCGGGCCCATGGACATCGCATTGGAAGTAGTAGTGCCCAGCCGGCAACCCTCCGACGTTCAACGTCTCGCTGGCCGGCCCGGTCAGCTTCGGCGAGGTGAAATAGGTCTTCTTCTCGAAGAAGCTGTCGTAGATCGAGAAGTTGTGCTGGATCCCGTCATCCTCGTTCGTGACGCTCACGGTGAACGGCTGTTGGGCGGGAACCGCGAGACAGTTCGTGTTCCACGAGATGTTGTGCGCGATCAGCGTCAGGGGAGTCCCGCTGGGCGCACACGTGACGCTCGCGGCGGCCTTCCGTTCCTGCAAGATCCACGCCGAGTAGTCGGGCGGGGAAACGACGTGCACGTCGAACGTCATCTTCGAATGGAACAGGCCGCAGAACTCCGCGCATTGGGCATGGAACGTCCCGAGCACGGTCGGGGTGAACGTGAACGAGGTCGTGCGCCCGGGAATCGCGTCGCGCTTGAACAACAGATCCGGCACGAAGAAGGAGTGGATCACGTCGCGAGACGTCAGGTCGACCTCGACCGGCTCGTCGACGGGCAGGTACATCTGCGCCGGTTGTTGCGGAGCCTCGTCCGAGGCCGTCTTGCCGGAGACGAAGATGCCCTCGTTGACATAGAGGAAGGTCCATTCCCACTGGAACCCCTCGACGTGGATCTTCACCTGCGGGACTTCAGCCTTCTCGATCTTCATCAGCGTCGCTTCCCCGAAGGGGAAGAGCGTGGCGACGATGACGGCCGGGATCAAGAAGAACACCCCGAGGGCCCGGTTCCCACCGACCGTCTGCGGCGCCGGGGCGGTATCACGCTTGCGATAGCGGACGACGCTCCAGATGATCAGCCCTTCGACGACCAGGAAGACGGGCGCGGCCAGGAGCATGATGACGATGTAGAGCTGATGGACGTCCTGCCCCTGCGGGGAGATCCCCTCCTTGGCGCAACCGCCGAGGAGGAGAAGTGATGCTCCCGCGAGGTACCTGGTTCCTCGAGGCCGGCGGTCGGCTCGGATGGGACGCACCCCCGGTCAGGTCACGCTGGAGTCACGGTGAACTGGGCGACCATCCCCTTCGCAGCGTGCGGTGGTCCGTTCTCGCCGCCGCTCTGGGTGCCGGTCTGCCAACACGCGAACGCGTAGTCCCCCGGCGGGAGATAGAGGGTTTCGACGACGCTCGCCCCGGTGTCCGCGGGCCCGAAGTCGCCCCCGATGTGCAGCCACAGGTCCTCGGAAGCCGTTCCGCCGGTCGGCCCGCTCGCCTGCGCCGCGGAGATGACGTCCTGCGCGGTCTTCCCGGTGGGCAGCGCGATCGGGATCATCTCGTGCGTGATCGGGAATGACTCCTTGTTCTCGAACAGGAAGGTCACGATGCCCGAGGACAACGTCGCCGGGACACCGTTGTATCGGAAGTTCTGAACGAAGACCGTGGCGGCCGGCGTGACCCCGCCGCCCCCCGAGCTGGATGACGACGAGCACGACGACGCCACGATCATCCCGACCGCGACGAGTACCGGGAACCTCCACGCACCACGTACCGACCGGACCGACCGGAACGACCGCAACGAGCGCACCATCCAACCCCCTCGTCCAGACGCGCAAACGTTCTGACGCCCAACGATGGTCCGCAGATCCCGCTCGCTGCAAGCGTCATGACAGGACTGTCACCCTCGTGCGAAGGCGCCTGCCTGCTCTGCCACCATCGGGATGTCACGACTGTCATCTGGCCGAAGCTCGCGTTGGGCTCCGATCCGAAGGTGCTGTGCCAGGAAGCAACGGGATCTGATCAGGCGGTGCGGCGGGCCCCCATGGGCCGTGGCCGTCTCGGACGCACGTCAGGGAGGGATCGCACCGGACGCCGGGGACCTAACCTCGCGGCTCCGGCCCGTGCCAGCTGCTCGTACAGACGCTCGTACTCCCGATCGAGCTTCGCGTTCCAGTCCCGGCGTGGCATGACTCGTGACCTCCTCGCGATCCGACGAGTCCCGCATACCCCGAGCGAACACTCGACATGCGCGCGGATCGACGTTTCATGCCGATCGGTTCGGGGAAAACAACGACAGCGGTTCGTATCCAAAGCTCCCATGCTGAAGGAGGGCGAGCGGATGCTCCTGGTCCGGAACGTGATGACGGAGGACGTCAAGACGGTCTCTCCGGAGATGGATGCCTTCGACGTGGCGGGGGTGATGCGTTCGCACGACGTCGGATCGGCTCCAGTGGTTGACGGCGATGGTCACCTCGTTGGCATCGTGACGGACCGGGACCTGGTGATCCGGGTCCTCGGAGACCGTGCGGATCCCAAGGGGGTCCGCGTCGGCGACGTCGCCACTCGCCGGTCGATCTTCACCATAAGCCCGGACGCCCAGGTCTCGGAGGCGCGCGCGCTCATGGCGGCGGAACGGATCCGGCGCTTGCCCGTCGTGAAAGGCGAGCGGCTCGTTGGCATCGTGTCGCTCGGCGACGTCGCCGAAGCAGACAGCTCCGCGCGCGCCGTCGGGGAAGCGCTGAAGGAGATCTCGGCATCGCCCGCAACGCTCGAGCGAGCCTTGCGGCCGGATCCGGGGACGCCGGACCGAGTGATGAAGCATCGGGGCTAGCGGCGGTTCCCTTCCGGTTCGCTCGCGTCGTGGCCTCGAGCCTCGGTTCCTCGGATCTCGCTCCGGACGCGCTCGAGGCTCTGGGCGATCAACCGCGAGATGTGCATCTGCGAGATCCCGATCTCCTGCGCGATCTCGGTCTGGGTCATCCCTTTGAAGAAGCGGAGGTACAGGATGCGGCGCTCTCGGACGGGTAGCTTCTCCAGCGCCGGGGCGACCGACGCCCACCCTTCGGCGATCTCGAACGATGGGTCGGTGTGACCGACGGTCTCGCTCATCGCCGTCCCGTCCTCGGAAACGGCGGCGTCTAACGAAGCGGGCGAGTAGGCCTGGATGGCATCCATCGCCTCGATCACCGCTTCCTCCGTCAGGTCGGCCTGTCGGGCGATCTCGGTGATGGTGGGCGACCGACCGAGGTCCTGCCACAGCGTCTCCAACGTCCGATGAACGAGCAGCGCCGACTCTTGCAACGACCGAGGAACGCGTATCGACCAGCCACGGTCGCGGAAATGGCGCTTCAGCTCGCCGGTGATCGTCACCGCCGCGAAGGTCGTGAACTGGACCCCACGCTCCGGATCGAATCGATCGACCGCATTCAGCAGGCCGAGGTCGGCGACCTGGATGAGATCGTCGAGGGATTCTCCACGTCCCGCGAACCGTCGGGCGAGGTGGCGGGCGAGCGGCAGGAAGCGCTCGACGAGCTCCTCTCGAGCGGCAGGATCGGGGAGCCGGCGGAAGAGTTCGACGGCTCCATCTGCGTCGCTGGCCGGCCGGTCTTCCTCGCTCACGGCGTCTTCATGGGAGATCGTGTCCGGAACCGGATCGCCGGTCTTCCGTCGTCACCGGAGACGAAGCGCGGGTTCACGGTGAGTCCCTGGATCACGGTCCAGGACCAGCTCTCGCGGTCGCTCGGTCGCGGCCACTCGGTCGCGGGGACATCCGTTCCCAACGTGATCAGCAAGGACCCGTCGCTCGTCGTGATCTCGAGCTGCAGAGCATCGGCATCCGGCGAGGAATCGAGCAAGAGGATCCCCGCCTCATCGACGGCGATCCGCACCTCGTCAACGGCGTCGAAGGGCAACTGGAGCAGCGCGGCCGCACTTGCAGCTACGACGCGCAAGATATGGAGCGCATCCGGCCGCGCCGCCACATTCACGGTGATGGGTGTCGAGAGGTCGTCCACAGGGTCCACCTATACTAGGTCGGCGTTCGGCGAGGACCTCTGTGCTGGTCGAGGAAGGGGCGGTTCGTATCGAGCTCGTGATCGAGGGTCGCACGATGGGGACGTGGATGGTCCTCGAGGTTGCTGGCGAGCTCGACCTCGCGACCGCGCCGGGACTCCGCGAGCGCGTTCGGGAGATGACCCCGGACGGACCGTTGAAGGTTGCCCTGGACCTCACCGCGGTCGGTTTCGTGGACTCGAGCGGACTCGGTGCGATCGTCGCCTGCCTCAAGCATGTTCGAGAGCTGGGAGGCGAGCTGGTGCTCATCGCGCCGGACGCGTCCCCGGTGGCGAAGCTCCTCAGCCTGACCGGGCTCGAGCTCTCGATCGCCCGCGTGCTGACCGTCGACGACCTCCGCTGAGGGTCGCGGGATGAGCGCCGCCGCTGTGGACGTTCCGACGGACCCACGGATGGGAGTCACCCTGCGCGCGTTCGTGACCGCCGTGGCCAACGATCTTGGCGTGCCGGCCGAGCAGGTGGAGGACCTCGCCCTCGCGGTGTCGGAGCTCCTCGCGAGCGCGGTTGAGGGAGGTTCGCAGCGCCTCCGGATCGAGCTGATCGCGGACGACGAAGGCTGGACGCTGCGCGCCGACGGGATCGGCGATGTCGGAGCCGAACCTGCCGATCTTCCGTACCGTCGGGTGGACCTGCTCATGGGTCTGTTCCCCTCCGTCAGCGTCGACGGATCGAACGCGACGATCAGATCCACCGCGACCGCCTGAGCGAAGCACGCGCATACGCGCATGCTTCGCATGTCCGCGCCGTCTCCGTCGTTCTCCCTTACGTCTCGTACACGACCGGCTCCGGCGTCGAGAGGAACCCCGCGATCAGCACGACCACGGATCCCGCCAGCGCGAGCCACGCGCCGATCTCGATCCTGGTGTCGAGCCCCTCGATGTTCTGGCCGCTCGCGCGGAACACCTGGATCGCGAACAACACGAAGCCCGCGATCCCGAGGGCGCCCGCGAGTCGTCCGAGCCCGCCGGTCCGTGCCGCGAGTCCGACGATGCCGAGGAGCGCAAGCACGATGAACACGAACCCCACGCTCTCGACGAAGCTGTGGGCGTGCCCGAGATCCGGGGAGTAGAAGGCCTTCCAATTCAGGTTCGTCCCGAGCACGTCTCGGACCCAGGGCATGAAGGCGCCGAACACCATCATCCCCGCTCCAACGAGCGTGAGCACGATACGCATCACGGTCCCTGTGGTGTTCCGTGTGGGAGTGGTCGTGATGGTCATGATCGCTCACCTCCATGCCGGACGTACCCGATCCGGTGGCGCGCGAACCCTCGTGCGGATCCCGGGCTTCGGCCCAGGACGGACGCGTTTGCGACGCCGTCCGAGCGGGAAACGGACGCCGTGTAACGGTCGAGGAGGTGACGGAGATGGCGACGCGGAAGCAAACGGCCGCGGCCGAGCGGAACATCAAGAAGGCACGGACGGCAGCGAAGCGGCAACGGACGATCGCGCATCTTCCCGCCGCGGTTCGGAAGGATATGGGCCGGCAGGCCGCTCGCGCTCGGGCACGAGGCGGTAAACCGGGTCGTGGGCTGGAAGACCGCACGCGGCAGCAGCTCTACGACGAGGCCAAGAGGCGGAACATCCCTGGTCGTTCGAAGATGGGGAAGTGGGACCTCGTCGAGGCATTGCGGAAGAGCAGGTGAGGCATACCGAGCGCCGCGAGCGCTCCTTCCAAGGATCCTCGTTTGCCCCCCGTCTGAGAGGGGTAGCAACCGGCTGACACCAGCGAACGGAGGATCGGGCGATGAACGCGATGCAGGGCCGTGGCCTGGGCGACGTCAAGACCTCAAGGAGGTATGCGACCGGCCGCGTCTGTCGGGCCGACGGTTGCGAGACGCGCCTCTCCGTCTACAACGGGACGACTACCTGCGCGGTCCACGAGGAGCGCCGGCCCTTCTACCAGCGCTCGCGATCCGGGCGGGTCGTCCAGGACGCTCCCAAGCGCCCGATGGAGGAGCGAGACGTCCTGCGCGACTGGATCCGCGGAGTCGCGGGCGCCGTCGACGCGTCCTAGGCGCCGTCGACGAGGAGGTGCTGAGCGCGCATATCCGGCATCGCTGATCTCAGTCGCCGAGGTGTGCGACCGCGACTCGTTTCGGCACGACCATCCGCCAGGCGTCGATGACGATCTCCTCCATCTCGGTGTCGTCGATCGCATCGAGCCGAACGTCCACCCAGTTGTAACGCAGGTCTGACGGCGACGGCATCTGGAACGCGGAGGGTTTGGACGAGACGAGCGCCTCGCGTTCTTCCTTCGGGAAGGCGAACCCCATCGCGGCCTCGTCGCGGGAGAAGGCGAGATAGACGATACGCCCGACCCGGAACTTCACGCGATCGCGGACAAGCGCTTCCTGGGTCCGCGGAAGGCTGAGGGCCAAACGCCGGACGTCGTCGATCGTCGTCATGACGGGGTCCCGCTCGCGTCAGACCTTCTTGAACGTCAGCGTGTACCGTCCACCCGAGTACCACCCGTTCACCTGGATGTAGAAGATGCCTGTCTTCGGCGCCCTGAAGGTGACCTTCTCGTCCGCGGTCCGTCCGCCCGAGACCGCCTGTAACGCCGGGCACCGTCCTCCCTTGACGAAGCAGCCCGGCGTGAACTGGAAGATCTCGGTCGTCCGCGGTCGCCAGACCCACAGGTCCATGTCCACGCCCGGCGGGCCGTTCAGCACGACCTGGTAGCGGGTGCCTTTCCGGAGCTTCCGCCAGTACACGTCGTTCGCGTCCGCCGGCCAGGACACGAGGCCGACCGTCGGTGATGTGAAGGCCTTGGCGCCGCCGATGTTCCCGTCGGTGAGCGGCGTCGCGTTCGCGGTCGAGCTCGTGAGTGCACGCAGGGCATTCACCCGGCCCTGCGTTCGCGTGAAATGCCCGGCGAGGAGCTTCTTTCCGACTCCTGCCTCCGGTCCCCACGCGTCGTAGAGCCTCAGGGATGCGGGGTGGTTGACCGAATGCATGATCGCGTTCTTGATCTTCACCGCCCCGTAGCCCGGATGCTCCGAACGGACCAGCCCCGCGATCCCGGCCACCATCGGCGCGGCCATCGACGTGCCATCGAAGAACTCGTAGTTCGGATAGGTATGCCCCAATGACAGACCTGCTTTGACGGTGCTCAGGATGTCGACGCCCGGCGCCGCCACGTCGACCGAGTCATGTCCCCAGCTCGTGAACCCGCATCGCCACAACGGGATGTGTTGGCTTTGGCACTGGGACACGTATCCGTACTGGTCGCGGTCGTTGCTGGCCGCCACCGCGAGGATGTTCTTCAGGGTGTAGCTGGCCGGATACGACGGGGCCCAGCTCGGCGGCTGACCTTGCGGGTGCTCGTAGAACTGGATGTCGTTGTCCATGCTCGAGTTTCCGGCGGCGACCACCACCAGGATGCCGGCCTTGCCAGCCCTCGCGATCGCGGCGCGCTCCGCCTTCGACCACACCGGGTCACCGAGGCTTAGGTTGATCACGTTGGCGTGGTTGCGGATCGCGTAGTTGATCGCCTTCAGCTCGTTCCCGAGCGTGAGGGACGCCGCCGTGCCGATCCGCAGCGCCATGATCGTACAGTCCGGACAGACGCCGCTGATCCCCTCGTTGTTGTCGTTCTCCGCCGCGACGATGCCCGCAACATGCGTGCCGTGCGAGTCGTCGAGCGAGTTGGCTGGCGTCGGGTTCTTATCGTTCCCCTGGAAGTCCCAGCCGTTCACGTCGTCGACGAAACCGTTCAGATCGTCATCGATGCCATTGCCCGGGATCTCTCCCGGGTTCACCCACGACCGGTTCGTGAGGTCCGGCTGGTTGATGTCGACGCCGGTGTCGATCACGGCGACGACCGCGGGTCCATGAAGGGCCTGCGCGTCCCACGCCTCGGGCGCCTTGACATCGGCTCCGGCGGTGCCGTGCCGGGATTGGCCGAAACCGAAGCCTTGGTTGGTCATCTCGTGGGACTGGCCCGTGTTGTGGAGTGCCCATTGCTGAACGAAGCGCGGGTCGTTTGGGATGACCGCGACGCTGGCGATCCGGTCCGGCTCGGCGAAACGAACCAGCGGGGATCGCTGGTACCGCCGGATCGTCGCGGGGACGGACGTTCCACCGCCGACCTGCACAACGTCGACGTTCAGCCCCGACGTCGGGGCGACCGTCCGCGTGCCGAGGCGCGCGTTCAGCGCCCGCGTCGCTTGACCGGGTGCGTTCTCCTTCCACACCACGACGACATGACCGGGAACGAAGCGGGCGATGCCCGACCCCCACGGATACTTGTCGTTGCCGGGGGCACGTGCATGCTCCGCGGACGATCGGCCCATGACGATCGCGGGATCGGCGGATGCGGCCGAACCGACGAGGGACGCAGCAACCAAGGTGGCGAGCGAAACCGTGAGTCCGAACCGGGCGAGCACGGCGACTCCTTCCGTTCCTGAGGCCGTCCCTGCGGGGCCCAGGTCATGTGGTCAGTGCCGCGGTCGAGCGAGGTCGCGGGCAGCGATCCGATCGGGCACGGCTCAGGCGGACGCAACAACCTAGCATGCCGACAAGCGCAACGGGCGGGCGGACGCCGCTCGGCCCTCTCCTACGGGTTCCCGCGTGAGCGGAACCGACCCGACCTCGCATCGAGGAGCCCACCGGACCCTTGGGGGTCTTCACGGGGATCGGAGACCTCTTGGCGCAGCCCAACACCCCGTCCGACGTTCGACGTGGTCTGCTCGAGCTCGCGGCCGAAACTCCCGGGGTCACGTTGCGGTCGGGCATCACGGACCCGCTCGGGCAGCCCGGCGAGGGGTTCACCTTC
>Ga0307287_10000292_pt1 | contig 18398 bp, 16 predicted proteins | sample ER_DNA_141_FD_194485 | JGI IMG/M metagenome (GOLD analysis project Ga0307287, IMG submission 194485) | Bulk soil microbial communities from the East River watershed near Crested Butte, Colorado, United States - ER_DNA_141 | ecosystem: Environmental > Terrestrial > Soil > Floodplain | place...
TGGACTCAGCAACCCCGAGATCGCGGAGCGGCTGTTCATTAGTCGCAAGACCGCTGAGCACCACGTTGCCAACGTGCTGTCGAAGCTGAACCTTCGAACCCGGAGTGAAGCCGCGGCGTACGCGGTGCGAGCGAAGCTAGGCACCAAATAGGTAAGTTCACCGATCCCGACAAGTCAGAGCCAGCCGATGATTTCCAAGGATGGCAGACCATTTCGGAGGTTCGGATGAGTGATCAATACGATGCGATCGTGGTCGGCGCGCGATGCGCAGGCGCCACCACGGCGATGCTGCTGGCGCGGCGGGGTTACCGCGTGCTGGTAGTCGACCGGGCAAAGTTTCCTAGCGACACGCTTTCAACCCATGTCATCCACGCTCCCGGCGTCGCCGCACTCGATCGTTGGGGACTCCTGGACACGGTGTTGGCAACAGGCTGCCCACCGATCGAGCACTACAGTTTCGATTTCGGTCCCTTCGTGATCAACGGCACGACCCGGCCGGCCGAGGGTCAGACCGCAGCGTACGCACCACGGCGGACGGTGCTCGACGAGATCCTGGTCAACGCTGGGGCCGCCGCTGGCGCGACGGTCGAAGAAGAGTTCAATGTCGATGGTTTGATCTTCGACGACGGCAAAGTCAGCGGCATTCGCGGGCACTCTCGCAACATGAAAGAGGAAAATCTCCGGTCACGAATTGTGATCGGTGCGGATGGACGCGCCAGTCGCGTGGCCAAGGCCGTGCAGGCTCGCTCCTATGAAGAGAAGCCGCGTTTGCAATGGCCTTTCTACACCTATTTCAGCGAACTACCGGTCGATGGCTTCGAGACATACATTCGACCGTTCCGCGGATTCGGAGCCGCGGCTACCAACGACGGCTTGACCATGCTCGTCGTGAGCTGGCCGTACGCTGAGGCCCACTCCTACAAGGCCGATGTCGAGGGGAACTACTACCGCACCTTGGAGCTCGTGCCGCAATTTGCGTCCCGAGTCAAGGCTGCGAGGCGAGAGGCACCATTCCTCGGTGGTGCCGTACCGAACTACCTGCGGGTGCCGTTCGGTCCTGGTTGGGCGCTTGTCGGCGATGCGGGCTATACCAAGGACCCGATCACTGCACAGGGGATCAACCGACGCCTTCCGCGATGCCGAACAATGCTCCGCGGCTGTTGATCAGTGGTTAAGCGGTCGGATGTCGTACGACGACGCTTTCCTCGGATGGCATCGGGAGCGGGACCGGGCGGTTCTTCCGACTTATCAGTTCACGACCCAGCTCGCTACGTTGCAGCCGCCGCCACCGGAGATGCAGCAATTGCTCGGTGCCATTCAGGGCAACCAGCCGGCCATGGACGACTTCATCAGCGTCAATGCAGGGACGCTCTCACCTGAGATCTTCTTTTCTCCTGAGCACCTTGCCCGGACTTTTGAAGCAGCTGCCATCTCGGTCTGAGGCATCGGGCGCGACTGTTAGTGCGGCACAATCGGCGGCGTGGCCCGTTGGGTATGCCCGAACTGTGATCGGGAGTTCGCGTCTGCCAACCAGGCGCATGTCTGCGTGCCTGGCATCACTGTTGACGATCTCTTGGCGCGTCATCCTGCGTGGGTCGCCGAGATCTACGGCGCCGTCATCGAGCATCTGAGTAGCTTTGGGCCGATTCACGAGGACGCAGTCAATGTCGGCATCTTCCTCAAGAGTGATAGCAAGATCGCCGAGTTCCGGCCGCGGGTCCGCTCCGTGCTGCTCAGTCTCTATCTCCCCTACGAGGTGACTGATCATCGGATTGCCCGTACCCTGCCGACTGCTGCCGATCGGGTCGTTCACATGATCAAGCTGACCGACGTTGATCAAGTCGATGATCAACTTCGCGAGTGGCTCGCAGCGGCCTACGACTTCAACACCGACGAGAACGGCTCGTAGCAGTCGTACGCCTCTTGGCGGATGATCTTGTCGTCGCGGAAGGTGAAGATCAAGACGCTGTACGTGTGCAGCCGCTGTCCCTGCCGCAGCGGCCCGGCATCCTTCGCCAGCTCGGCATGCCACTCGGCCTGACAGACAACCGTGTCATCACTCTCAATCCAGCGACTGACGTCGTAGCGCTGGAACGCCAGCATCCCGGCACCCAGTTCGCTGGCGGCGATCATGCCGTCGAGGCCACGACGCCCAACGCGTGGGTCCACCAGACTCGGATACTCGATCTGAGAGGCATCCTCATGGAAGAAGCGGCGCAACGCATCCCCGTGTGCGCCCGACTCGAGGGCCTGCATCAGCTCGATCACCAACGCCTGCTGATCACTCACCTGCACCTCGTCGCTGGTCACTTTCGCTTGCGCTTCTCCCGGACGCGCAGCTCGACATGGACCGGCGTTCCTTGAAAGCCGAATTCCTCCCGCAATCGGCGTCTCAAGAAGCGCACATAGCCAGGCTCAAGTTCCCCGGTGGTGAACAGCACGAAGGTCGGTGGGCCGGCATGAGCCTGGGTCCCAAACAGGATCCGGGGCTGCTTGCCGCCACGCACCGGATGCGGGTGCGCCGCCACGATTCGACCCAGAAAGGCATTCAGCCTTCCAGTCGAGACGCGCATCTCCCACCCAGCCAAGGCTTCCTTGATCGCGGCGCCAAGATGATCGACATGGCGCCCGGTCAACGCCGAAATGTTGATCTTGGATGCCCACTCGAAGTGCACAAGATCACGTTCGATCTCGCGGCGCAGATAGCGGCGTCTCTCGTCGTCGGTCAGGTCCCATTTGTTGAACGCGATCACCAGCGCCCGGCCGGCCTCCTCCACCGACGTCAGGATACGAAGATCTTGCTCGGTGACCGGCTCGCTGGCATCGACGACAGCGATGCATACCTCCGCACGCTCGATCGCGCCGTGGGTACGCAGGCTGGCGTAGTACTCGTGTCCGGAGGCCTCTTTGACCCGGCGGCGGATACCAGCCGTATCGATGAACCTGTAGATCTCGCCGTCGACCTCGACGAGCTCGTCGACGGGATCCACAGTGGTTCCCGCGACCTCATCGACGACCACCCGTTGCTGCCCAGCCACTTTGTTGAGCAGGCTCGACTTACCGACGTTCGGCTTTCCAACGATTGCCACCCGCCGCGGACCACTATCACCCTCCGACATCATCCGGGGCGCCTGCGGGATCGCCGCGAGAATCGCATCCAGCAGGTCGCCACTCCCCCGGCCGTGCAATGCAGACACTGTCATTGGCTCGCCAAGACCAAGCTGCCAGAGGGCCGCAGCCTCTGCCTCGGTTCGCTGATCATCGACCTTGTTGGCCGCCAAAAGCACAGGCTTTCCGCTGCGACGCAGCACTTTGACGACGGCCTCGTCGACGTCCTGCGTCCCGACCCGCGCGTCGACGACGAAGACCACCGCATCCGCTGCCGCGACCGCCAGCTCGGCTTGCTCGGTGACCTGAGCAGCCATGCCCTTGGCATCAGGAGCCCAGCCGCCTGTATCCACCAGCACGAACTGACGCCCATTCCATGTGGCGTCGTAGGAGACGCGATCTCGGGTCACACCAGGCACATCCTGAACCACGGCTTCCCGGCGACCGATCATGCGATTTACCAGCGTCGACTTACCGACATTCGGCCGACCAACCACCGCGACGACGGGGAGCACCTGCGACTCCTCGGCAGCTGCGATGTCACTCATGTCGCTTCGCTCCGAGTTCTCGAGTGGGCTGAGGTTAGGGACTGGATGGGTGCAGACGACGGATTCGGGCCTTCGGTGGCCCCGGCAAGGGTAGCCCGGTCAGCGCCTGCGCAGCGACTATGTGGTCGGCCAAGCGCTCCCGCACGACTGCGGTCCACTCTGCAACTGCTGACTTGCGGCGCGGCCATGGAGTTCGCGGGAGGATGAAGGGCTCTCCGTAAACCAGATGAATCGATCCCCGCAGCCGGGGCAGCTGGTTCTTGCTTTGACCAGGTTCACGAGTGCCGAGAATGGCCACCGGAACAATAGGCGCACCCGACACCATGGCCAGGTAGGCAGCACCTCGCCGGGCCCAGGCGACTTCACCGCCACTGCGGAGCCCTTCGGGGAAGACCGCCAGCACCTTGCCGGCTCGCAGCACCTGAATTGCCCTCCGGATGGCTTGCGGGTCAACCTCGCGGCGGTTGAGCGAAATCTGACCGATATAGGCGAGAAACCGACCGACAGCCCCGGTGAATGCCTCCCGCTTTACCAGAGCGAAAGTCAGCCGCCGAGTCAGAGCCAATAGAGCCGGTCCGTCCAAGATCCCGATGTGGTTCGCTGCCAAGATCACCGCCCCCGACCGCGGAACATGTTGGGCACCATGCACAGTGACCCGCCAGGAAAGGCGCAGGCCGAACCGCACGACGGGCCTGCCAAGCCGCAGCCCCCACACCTTTGGGGCCGGCAATCGATCTGTGTACGGGAGATCGGGGCTAACCCCTTCGATCACGCCTGTCTCCAAGCGCCCGGATCGGAACGAATGCGCAGATCGTCTCGATCACTTCTTCCAGGCTGAGGGACGTCGAGTCGACAAGGTGCACCCCGGGAGCCGCCGACTCAAACTCCGCGACTGATGAATCGTCGCGGTCACGGCGGATCACCTGATCATGAACGTCATCCACGTCTATCTGATGCTCCGCGAGCTCGGCATGCCGCCGCGCTATTCGCGCCGCAGGATCAGCAACCAGCAACACGCGTACGTCAGCGTCGGGCGCCACAACCGTGGTGATGTCTCGGCCCTCGGCAACGATTCCCCCGGTCGCGGCGGCGATCAACTTCTTCTGGCGGGCAACCAGATCTGCGCGTACGTCCAGGTTGGTGGCAATGGCGCTGACAGCGGCCGACACCTCGGGAGCCCGGATTGCTTCGGAAACATCGGCTCCGTTGATAGAGATCGCCGGCGTACGAGGATCGGTGTCGACATCCATTGAGGCGTGAGCCAACAGCTCCGCGACAGCCGCTCGGTCGTCGAGGTCAATGCCTTCTTGCAGGGCCAGCCACGTCACAGCGCGATACATGGCACCGGTGTCGAGAAAGGCCAAACCAAGCCGGTCGGCAACTCCACGAGCTGTAGTTGATTTGCCTGAGCCGCTGGGCCCGTCGATAGCGATGACGAGTGGCCGATTCGCTGCAGTGCTCGAACTGGTCTTGGTCGACGTCTGGACCTGGTGGGTCATCGCTACCTCAGACACGCGCTTCAGCGTACCGGCCGGTTGCTAGGAGACTGCCCAGCCACGCGACAACATCGTCTCGACCAGCGCATCCGCGTGGTCCGGTGTCACCGACAGAGCAAGATAGCCAATTTCGCGGACCGGGTCGTGCTCGATGGAGATGTCTTCCACGTTCACCCCCGCAGCGCCGACGTCGGCAAAGAGTCGCGCGAGCGCTCCTGGCGAGTCAGGAATCGCGACGACGACCTCGCTGTAGCGCACGGCTGCCGCCCCATGCTTGCCGCCGATCTTTTGGGTGCCGGCGACGCCGCGCTCCAGCTGCGTACGTAGCTCGTCGGTAGCCGGCGCGGCCTCCACTGCCTTGATCAACAATCCGAGCTGATCTTGGATACTGCGGAGCTCCTCGAGTACCGCGTTCGAGTTCGCCCCAACAATCTGCTCCCAGAGCACGGGATCGCTACCGGCAATGCGCGTGACATCGCGCAAGCCTTGACCAGCAAGCAGTAGGTCAGGTTCGGAAACCCGAGTCACATGTGCTGCGACCAGTACCGACATGAGGTGCGGCAGGTGAGAAACCCGCGCCACCGCCGCATCATGATCATCAACGTCCATGATCACCTCACGTGCGCCGCATGCTTGGACGACCGCCTGCATCTGTGCCACGGATTCGGGCGCCGAACGCCGGTGTGGTGTGACGACCCAGGTCCGGTCGACGAACAGTCCCGGATGGGCAGTCACCGGACCGGCGTGATGCGAGCCGGCCATTGGGTGAGATCCCACGTAGCGACTGAGCTCGACATCACGCTGCCACAAGGTGTCGAGGACCCCAGCCTTCACCGAACCGACATCGGTGACGGTCGCATTCGGATAGTGCTCAAGGCTGTGCACGACCAGATCGGCGATGGCACCCGGCGGCACCGCGACGACGACCAGATCGACGTCCGCAGACACCGGAGGGTCGATTGTGCCGGCACCCAGGCCCGCCGCGACCCGGGCGTGGCTGATCTTGTGATCACGAAGGTGTACGGCGTAGCCCGCCGCCGAAAGGGCGCATCCGATCGATGCGCCGATCAGGCCAGCCCCGATGATCACAACTCGGCTGATGGGGCTCTGTTCAGTCATGCGCATTGTCGACGGCACCGTCGGCTGGCTCGGGTCCGTTGGCGAGCAGGGCGGCAAGTCGATCACCCTTGATTCGCCGGAACTTGCGGGGCATTCCCCTGGTCCGGTCCAGCACGGCGACCTCCAATGCCTCCACACCGAGCTCGCGCGGCGCGGCATTCTGGCCGCCGTCAGAGCTGAGCGCACGTACCGCCAGCCTCGCTGCATCGTTGAGACCAAGCCCCGGACGGAAGCCTGTGCTCACGACCTCAGCGATGGCATCGGCTGAACCGCCCATCACCGCGAAGTTCGCTTCGTCGGCAACTGAACCGTCGTAGGTCAGCCGGTAGATCTGATCTTGTGGAGGTGTGGCCCCTAGCTCAGCCACGACAATCTCTACCTCGAAGGGCTTGTCACCCCCGGAGGAGAAAATCGTGCCCAGCACTTGGGCGTACATATTGGCCAATCCGCGCACCGTCACGTCGGTCCGGTCGTAGGTATAGCCGCGCACATCGGCATAACGAATGCCGGCCTGACGCAGATTCTCGAACTCGTTGTATCGACCGACAGCAGCGAAGGCGACGCGATCGTAGATCTCGCTGACCTTGTGCAATGCCTGGGACCGGTTCTCGGCAACGAACAAGATGCCGTCGGCGTAATAGAGCACAACAACGGACCTACCCCGCGCGATGCCCTTCCGGGCGTAGTCCGCTCGATCCTTCATCTGTTGCTCTGGGGCAACGTAGAACGGCATGCTCATCGGTGCGCTCCAGATTCCTGGCGCAAGGGACTAAGCAAGTGGAGCTCCTGGTCCATCGGGCCGCAGAGCCCGGCTTGCCATGAGCTGGTCGATCAGCTCGGCTGTCTGCTCATCGCTGAAACGCTGCACGCCGTCCTCGGTCGCAGCCAAAACCACCGGAAAGATCTTCCGGGCCATGTCCGGTCCGCCCGTTGCTGAGTCGTCATCTGCAGCGTCATAGAGCGCCTGAATCACCGCCATGGCCGCTTCGCTAGCGTTGAAATCTCCTCGATAGAGCTTTTTGAGCGATCCCCTGGCGAACACCGATCCGGACCCAACCGAGAAGTACGCATGCTCCTCGTAGCGGCCTCCGGTTGCGTCGTAGGAAAAGATCCGGCCTTCGCCGGTCGCCTCATCCCAGCCGGCGAACAAGGGCACCACGACGAGGCCCTGCATGGCAAGGCCAAGATTCAGGCGAATCATCGTCGCTAGCCGGTTTGCCTTACCGACCAGGGAAAGCGGGGCGCCCTCGATCTTTTCGTAGTGCTCCAACTCAACTTGGAACAAACCCACCAGCTCGACTGCGAGTCCGGCGGCACCGGCAATGCCAATGATCGAAAACTCATCCGCGGCGAACACCTTCTCGATATCGCGCTGCGCGATGATATTGCCCATCGTCGCCCGCCGATCGCCGGCCACGACGACGCCGCCGGGAAAGGTTGCGGCCACGATCGTGGTGCCGTGCGGTGTGAGATCACCTACTCCGGCGAGGGCCGGACGCGAGGACGGCAATACATCCGGAGCCACGCGTGACACGAAGTCGGTAAATGAAGACGACCCGATACGAAAAAACTCAGAGGTCAGCTCAACTTTCATGTTGCCTGTCGTTCACTGGCCGCCCTTCTGAACGAATGAGCGCACGAACTCCTCAGCGTTCACCTCTAGAACGTCATCTATCTCGTCCAACAGCGAGTCCACCTCGGAGTCCAACTCCGCCTTGTGCGCGGTATCAGCAGGCGCCAGCTCCTCGACCTCACGATCGTCGGCTCGCCGCGCCTTGCGTTGGCTCTGCTCTGACTCAGCCATAGCTGCTCCCGTCTGTACTGTCGCCCAGCCTAACCAACGTCACCCACAACACCACGACATTCTTAGCCGCCGCAGTTGGCGTCGGCGCAGCCCCGACTAAGGCAGGGCCATGGATCTAGCGACCGAGCGCCGCGAACAGCTCGGTGACGGAACTGCATTCATCGATCAGCTGGCCGACCTGCTCTCGAGTGCCCCGCAGCGGGTCCAACAGGGGCAGCCGCTGCAGCGCCGGGCGTTCTGGTACGTCGAAGATCACAGAATCCCAGGAAGCGGCAACCACCGCGGAGCCGAACTTCTGCATCACCCGGCCACGGAAGTATGCCCGAGTGTCCTCCGGCGGAGCGTTCCGGGCGCGTTCGATCTCGTCATCGTTGATCAGCCGACGCATCTTGCCGTTGGCCAGCAGTGCGCGGTAGAGGCTACGGCGCGGGTCGACGTCGGCGTACTGCAGGTCGATCAGCGCCAGCTTGGGAGCAGACCAGCTGAGTCCGTCGCGATCCCGGTAAGACTCCATGAGCTTGAGCTTGGCCACCCAGTCGAGCTGATCGGCAAGGCTGAAGATGTCCGTGCGAAGCGCGTCCAAACAGTCCTGCCAACGAGTGAAGATGTCTTTTGCCTCGATCCGCGCCGTCTCGGTGAGGTCCTCAGCCACCCGCTCGTAATGATTGCGGCAGGCGTCCAGGTACACCTCCTGAAGGTCCAGCGCCGTCATGCTGGGTCCCTCGCTCAGATAGAGCGGCTCACGAACCGACACGTCATGGCTGACAGTCCGCATAGCCGCCACGGGCCCGTCCAGTCGTACATCACTACCCAATTCGCCAGCCTCGATGACGCGCAGCACCCAGGACGCGGTGCCCAGTTTGAGATAGGTCGAGATCTCGGAGAGGTTTGCGTCTCCAGTGATCACATGCAGCCTGCGATGCTTGCTCGCGTCGGCGTGCGGCTCGTCGCGAGTGTTGATGATCGGCCTGTTCAGCGTGGTTTCCAGTCCGACCTCCGCCTCGAAGAAGTCGGCTCGCTGGCTGATCTGGAAACCGGGAGTCTGGCTGGATTGACCGAGGCCGACCCGACCGGCCCCGATGATCACCTGCCGGGAGACCAGGAATGCGGTGAACTGGGTGACGATGCGGTCGAAGGGAGTGCTGCGCTGCAGCAGGTAGTTCTCGTGCGTGCCATACGAGGCGCCCTTGCCGTCGGTGTTGTTCTTGTAGAGCCGCACCGAGCGACCCAAGGATTGCGTGGCGCGCTGGGCCGCGAGCGCCATCACGGACTCACCGGCCTTGTCGTAGCGCACAGCGTCCAACGCGTTGGTGACTTCCGGGCTGGAATACTCCGGGTGGGCGTGGTCGACGTAAAGTCGCGCGCCGTTGGTCAAGATCACGTTCGCCATACCGAGATCGGTGTCGGTCAGCTGATCCGGGTGGGCGGCGGCCCGGGAAATCTCGTAGCCCCGGATGTCTCGCAGTGGCGTTTCGGTCTCGTAGTCCCAACCGGCGGGTTGCCCTGCTGCAGACGCCCCGTACGCCTTCACGACGTGGTTGGAAAGCTGCATCGGATGCAGATCCTCTTCAACGAAGGCGTTGCTGAAACCACCCGGCACTGCTGCTGAACCGGGTGCCAGCGCGCTGATGCCGTACTCGGTCTCGATTCCCATGACACGAGCGTTCAACCGCGCCGTCAGCTCAGAGCCGGCCGCCGCCGACTCCTCGCGATTGGCTGTAGAAGCCATGGCCTCAGCGTAATGTGAGGGTCATGCAGATCCTGCCAGCGATCGCTGTCGACGTAATCTGCATTCTGATTTTCGCGATCATCGGACGCAGTAGTCACCAGGAGGCAAACGATCTTCTCGGCGTCGCACATACGGCGTGGCCATTCCTCGCGGGGTGCCTTCTCGGCACCCTGATCGGGCGCACCTGGCGCCGCCCGTACGCCCTAAGATCCGGAGTCGCCGTGTGGCTGGGAACCGTTACCGGTGGGATGGCCTTGAGGGTGCTGACCGGGGCCGGCGTACAGCTGTCCTTCATCATCGTCGCCAGCATCTTCCTCGCCGTTTTCCTGATCGGCTGGCGGGCCGGGCTTCAGCTCATCCAGCACACCCGGGCGAACAGCACCCGCAGCGGCACGGGCAGGAAGGCGTCACCAGCCGAGTCTGAGCGACCCGCGGCTTCCGTTTCTCCGCACCAAGCTGCGAACGAGAGACGTTAGGGCCGAAATCCCTTAGATACGCGCCCTTGTGCGGGGAAACGCGTCAGTAGGCGCAACCGATCGACCGTAGCCGATTGACATAGAAGGTACTGGCCTTAGAGGTACTGGCCGGTGTTCGAGACAGTGTCGATGGACCGGCCCGGCTGAGTGCCCTGCTTGGAGGAGATCAGGGTCCGGATGAAGACGATCCGCTCACCTTTCTTGCCCGAGATCTTTGCCCAGTCATCCGGGTTAGTGGTGTTGGGTAGATCCTCGTTCTCGGCGAACTCATCCAGGCACGCCTGGAGCAGGTGTCCGATTCGCAAACCTCGTACGGCCGTGTCCAGGAAGTCCTTGATCGCCATCTTCTTCGCGCGGTCCACGATGTTCTGGATCATCGCCCCGGAGTTGAAGTCCTTGAAGTAGAGAACCTCTTTGTCGCCACCGGCGTAGGTGACTTCCAGGAACTGGTTCTCCTCCGACTCCTCATACATCCGGCTAACCGTGCGGTCGATCATGGCCTGCACACACGAATGCTTGTCATGATCGAATTCAGCAAGATCTTCCGGATGCAACGGAAGGGTGGGAGTGAGGTACTTGCTGAAGATCTCACGTGCCGCTTCCGCGTCGGGCCGTTCGATCTTGATCTTTACATCAAGCCGGCCAGGTCGCAAGATCGCTGGATCAATCATGTCCTCACGGTTGGAGGCACCGATGATGATCACGTTATCGAGGCCTTCCACGCCGTCGATCTCGCTCAGCAGCTGCGGCACGATGGTGTTCTCCACGTCGGAGGACACACCGGAGCCGCGAGTCCGGAACAGCGAGTCCATCTCATCGAAGAAAACGATCACCGGCATGCCATCTGTTGCCTTGTCGCGAGCCCGCTGGAACACCAGCCGGATGTGCCGCTCGGTCTCTCCGACGTACTTGTTCAACAGCTCAGGACCCTTGATATTAAGGAAAAAGCTGCGTCCTTCCTCACCGGTCCGCTCAGTGACCTTCTTCGCCAGCGAGTTGGCGACCGCCTTGGCGATCAAGGTCTTGCCACACCCCGGAGGTCCATAGAGCAGGATGCCCTTAGGAGCCTTCAGCTCATGCTCGTCGAAAAGCTCCTTGTGCAGGAACGGCAGCTCGACAGCGTCACGGATGGCCTCGATCTGGTTGCCCAGGCCGCCGATCAAGGAGTAGTCGATGTCAGGCACCTCTTCCAGCACCAGCTCTTCGACATCCAGCTTGGGAATCCGTTCGTACGCGAAATGCACCCGACGATCGATCAACAACGAATCTCCGGAGCGCAGGTGTTGATCATGAAGCCGATAGGCGAGGCGGACGACGCTTTCCTCATCACCGTGGCCGATCACCAGCGCACGGTCACCGTCCTCGAGCATCTCCTTGAGCAATACGACTTCGCCGACCTCATCGAACTCGAGGACTTTCACCACGTTCATCGCCTCGTTGATCATGACCTCCTTGCCGGGGGTCAATGCTTCAAGATCAACATCGGGGCTCACGCTGACCCGCATCTTGCGGCCGGAGGTGTAGATGTCTGCAGTATTGTCCTCATGCCCGGCAAGGAAAACTGCGAACGTCGCGGGGGGCTGGGCGAGCCGGTCGACTTCGCTCTTCAGGGACACGATCTGATCCCGCGCTTCACGCAGCGTCGCTGCGAGACGCTCATTGTTGGCAGCGGCAGTTCTTGCATCAGAACGAGCATCGGCCAGCCGCCGCTCCAGCATGGCGATGTCATGGGGATGGGAAGTGACCCGGTCCCGGAGCCTATCGAGCTCGTCTTTGAGCGCACCAATTTGAGCTATCAAGGATTCGCGGTCCTCATACGCCCCGCGATCACGAATAGATCCGGCCATGACACACCTCCTGTCAAGACACTACCCGGGCAGGTTGTGCGGTCCCTTGTAATCATCCCCGTACGCGCCGGGCGCTGGGCGACGTTTGCGTAACGGTGCTGTGAAGCCTGGCGCCATGCGCCGTGCAGTGATCACGAATCCCGTGTGGCCCACCATGTCATGCCGGGGCCGTACGGCAAGCCCCGCTACGTGCCAGGCCCGGACCAGCGATTCCGTCGCCTCTGGCTCGGTAAAGCCGCCGTGGACTCGCAGCGTCTCCACAGTCTGCGCAAGCTGGGTCGTCGTTGTCACATACGCACAGAACACTCCACCCGGCACGATCACCTCAGCCAGCGCGGCCACGCATTCCCATGGCGCGAGCATGTCTAGCACGACCCGATCGACGGGCTCATCGGTCAGCGAGCCAACCAGATCGCCGATCCGCAGCTCCCAGTTGGCCGGCGTGGCGGCGAAGAAGTTCGCGACGTTCCGGCGGGCGAAGTTGGCAAAGTCCTCGCGCCGCTCGTAGGAGGTCAAGCTGCCAGTCGGACCGATGCTGCGAAGCAAGCTGCAGGTCAACGCACCTGAACCGGCGCCTGCCTCAAGAACACGCGCGCCGGGAAAGATGTCGGCACTCATCAAGATTTGGGCTGCGTCCTTGGGATAAACCACGGCGGCGCCGCGCGGCATGCTCACGGTGAATTCGTGTAACAGCGGCCTCATGGCCAGGAATGGCATGCCGCCGGTGGTGTTGACCACCATGCCTTCGGGCTGGGCGATGAGGTCGTCGTGGCTGACCGAACCCTTCGTCGTGTGGAACAGGGCGCCAGCGGCCAGCACGATCGAATGCCGACGTCCTTTCGGATCGGTCAGGGTGATCCGCTCCCCCACCTCGAACGGGCCGCGCCGAACGCCGGAGAGCTCGAGGTGGTCAGGCATTGCTGATACCGAAGAATCCCAGCTGCCAGCCAGGGCCGAACGAGCCGCCTGACATCTCCACTCCTCGGCGTAGGTAGAGAGGCTCATCGGACTGGCTGATCGGCAGCATGATCAGATCGACGGCCGCCTGCTTCTGCAGCAGGGCCAGCAACCGGTCTGCGGTGGCACCGTCGGTAGTCGCGCGAAATTCGTTCTCGATGCTGCTGACCGTCGAATCAACGGCCGGCAGCGGCGTGTCCAGGTATGGCTGCAGCCAGGCGAGCGCGGTTGATGTCCACGCCTTCCGGTCAACCAGATTCAGATCCGCGTTCAGATCGCCTGGCCGGAGCTGGACGCTGAGGCCGCCAGTGTTCTCCAGCCGCGAGCGGATCTGTGCGGCGAGGTCTTGGCCGTTGGGCATGGTCGAGTCGTAGCCCAGCGTGAGGTTGATGCGGCTCTTCCAGGTGACCTTGGGCTTCGCCTTCCCACCGAGCGGAAATGCGGCCGTGTGTCCCTCGACGCCGGTCGGAACCAGAGAATCGGAGGTGCGATCTCCTTGCAGGGCCACCGCGATGGCTTGCCGCAGATCCTTGTCCGACCGCATCCGCGAGCTCGGCGACCATTCGAGCTGCAGGACCCGGGCGCCGCCCAGCACGGTTTCGGTGAAGCCGTTGAGCGTCTGGCGGTCGGGATTCTGCCGCACTTGCTGGCTGAACCGGGTGACCGCCGCGGTGTCGAGGCCCCGCCACACGACGTCGACCGCGCCTCGACTCATGGCGTCCTCGATCGTCGGGGAGTCGGCGACACTGCGATACACCAGAGCCGGGAGGCGTGCCGGGTTGCGGCCCACGTACGCGTCGTACTTGCTGAGCTGGAGCTGGTTCCCGGAGTACTTGGCCACTGCGAAGGGGCCGGAGCCGACGATCGGATCAGTCGGAACCTGCACTCGGTCCGCGTCGTAGGCCTCCTCGTCGACAATTGATGCCGCTGGGGAAGCCAGCGCCCAACCAAACTGGGTGTCGGGCCTACTCAGCACGAACCGTACGGTCTTCACATCCGGCGTCTGGATTCTGCGGAACGACGAGAGGGCGGCGGCTGAAGAGCCGGGGATCTTGAGACGAGCAGCGCGCTCGATGCTGAATTTCACGTCGCTGGAAGTCAGCGGATGGCCGTTGTGGAACGCCAGATCGTCGTTGAGGGTGCAGGTATAGACGGTTGCTGAGGTGAACAAGCAATCCCGGGCTGCGTCGGGCTTGAGCACCGAGCCACCGGGATCGGCTGTCATCAGCCGCTGGAAGACGTTGAGCGCGAGCACAGTTGAGGCGGCGTCGGTGATGGCAGCCGGATCGGTGACCCGAATCTGATCGGTCGACATGACCGTGAACGGTCGAGGAGTCGAGGTTGCAGTCGGAGTGGGGACGGGCGCCTCACCAGGGGTTCGACACCCGGTGAGGAGCAAAAGCAGAGCGACCGCCGTGAGTACGCGCCGTGTCAGGGTGCTAGTCCCCATCGAACTGCTCCACCATTCGCGCCAGGGTGGCTACGTCCAATTCAGCCAGAGAACGTACGTGGAGGCGGCGGGGAGCCCGCGGAATGTCTACTCGGTGCGGTATGGCAACGACGAGCGCCCCTGCCGCGTTGCCGGAGCGGCAGCCCGTCTCGGAATCCTCGAGAACCACACAGTGTCGTGGCGATACCCCGAGGGCCGTGCACGCCTTTTCGTACGGCTCCGGATGCGGCTTGCCACGCCTTACCTCGTCGCCGGCGACCGTCACCTGGAAAGTGCCCTCAGGTAGCTGGCTGAGCGCTGCGTCCAACAGCACCCGATACGACGCCGATACCAGGGCGCACGGAACGCCCGCCTCGGAAAACGACTTGAGCAGCTCGATCGCTCCAGGACGCCAGACAATTGGATTGCTCTTGACATGATCAACGACAGCCGTCAGCAGCTGGTCAACGACCCACGCAGGACTGAGATCCACTCGGCCGATGGCGTTGAGGATGTAGGACCCGGAGTCCAGCAGCGAGTTGCCGACCAGCTGGGCGGCATCCTCCTCAGACCAGGTGCCGCCGAGCTTGTCGATCAGGTCGTACTCGGCGGCGATCCACAGTGGCTCCGTGTCGGCCAGCGTTCCGTCGAAGTCCCACAGCGCGGCGGCCAGTGTGGAGGTTGTGGTGTCGCTCATGGCGCGGCCATTCTTCCTCACTGCGCGGCGGATTCGCGAACTCGCTCATGATGATCACAGCGGTGACCCCCGGGAGGCGTTTCTACGCGCAAGGCCGCGAATGACGGCGAATCAGGCGCAAACATACGACTTTTGAGGCCTTGTGCGTAGAAACGCGAAAAGAGGCGAGAGTAGAAGACGAGACCTAGCGCGCGTTGAAGTACTTCGCCTCAGGATGGTGCACGATCATCGCGTCGGTGGACTGCTCAGGATGCAGCTGGAGCTCCTCGGACAGCTCCACGCCGATTCGCTCGGGACGGAGCAAAGCCACGAGTTTGCGGCGATCGTCCAGCTCCGGACAGGCGGGATAGCCAAAGGAGTATCGGGAGCCGCGGTAGGCCTGGTCGCGGATCATCTCCGCCATCGGACCATCGTCGCGGGCAAAGCCGAAATCCGCGCGGATTCTGGCGTGCCACAGCTCGGCCAGCGCCTCGGTCAGCTGCACGCTGAGCCCATGCAACTCCAGATAGTCCCGGTACGCGTTGTGCTCGAACAGGCTGGCGGTCACCTTCGCGACCTGCGATCCCATCGTGACAAGGTGGAATGCCACGACGTCAGGTCCCTTGAGTGCCGCCAGATCGCGGTCGCGGAAGAAGTCCGCCAAGCACAGATACCGTCCCCGCGTCTGCCGCGGGAAGGTGTAGCGGTGCAGCTCCGCTTCCGGGTCCAAAACATCGGCTCCGGGACTGAGGACGACGAGATCGTTGCCCTCGCTGTAGCACGGCCAATACCCATAGATGACAGCGAACTCCGCGATCGCGTCGGTCTGGATACGGTCCAGCCACAGTCGCAGCCGCGGCAGGCCCTCTGTTTCGACCAATTCCTCGTACGACGGTCCGTTCCTGGATGCTCTTAATCCCCACTGGCCCATGAAGGTGGCCCGTTCATCGAGATAGCCGGCCACATCGGCTAGCGAGATGCCTTTGACGATCCGGTCGCCCCAGAACGGCGGAGTCGGGACGTCGATGTCGACCGCGACATCGGAGCGGCGGGGCAGCTCGGTCTCCACTCGATCCTCGACGAGAGTTGACCCGCGGGTCTTGACCCGGCGTTCGCGCGGCGCCGGCAGCGCGGCTCCCTCCTCGCCTCGCTTGACCGCCATCAGCGCGTCCATCAGTCGCAGTCCTTCGAACGCGTCCCGGGCGTAGCGGACCTCGCCGGCAAAGACCTCGCGAAGATCTTGTTCGACGTACGCGCGGGTGAGCGCCGCCCCGCCCAGAAACACCGGATAGGCGGTAGCAATCCCCCGGCGGTTGAGCTCCTCCAGGTTCTCCTTCATCACGACGGTCGACTTGACCAGCAGACCCGACATGCCGATGACATCAGCCTGGTGCTCCTGGGCGGCGTCGATGATCGCACCGATCGGTTGCTTGATGCCCAGATTCACCACGGTGTATCCGTTGTTGGTCAAGATGATGTCGACCAGGTTCTTGCCGATGTCGTGCACATCACCCTTGACCGTGGCGAGCACGATGGTGCCCTTGCCGCGGGCATCGGTCTTCTCCAGGTGCGGCTCCAGGTAGGCGACCGCGGTCTTCATCACCTCAGCCGACTGCAACACAAAGGGCAGCTGCATCTGGCCCGATCCGAAGAGCTCGCCGACTATCCGCATGCCGGCCAGCAGGTCGGTGTTGATGATCTCCATCGCCGGCGTACCCGCCGCCAGGGCTGCGTCAAGGTCGTCTGAGAGCCCTTTGCCTTCCCCGTCGATGATGCGGCGCTGCAGTCGTTCCCCGACGGGGAGTGTGAGGAGCTCCGCGGCGCGCTCAGCCCTGGCGTCGGCTGTCGTCACACCTTCGAAGAGCTCCAGGAAGCGTTGCAGTGGGTCGTAAGCAGGCTCGGTGTCGGTGGCTGGCCGCCGCCGATCGTAGACCATGTCGAGCGCCACTTCCCGTTGCTCGTCGGGGATCCGGGCCATCGGGATGATCTTGGCGGCATGCACGATGGCGGAGTCCAGGCCGGCGTCGATGCATTCGTTGAGAAACACCGAATTGAGCACTACGCGGGCCGCCGGGTTCAGACCGAAGGAGACATTGGACAGGCCTAGCGTGGTCTGGACATCGGGGAAGCGCCGCTTCACTTCGCGAATGGCCTCGATCGTCTCGATGCCGTCCCGGCGGGTTTCCTCCTGTCCTGTGGCAATCGGGAAGGTCAGGCAGTCGAGAATGATGTCGCTCTGGCGCAGTCCGAAGTTTTGTGTGATGTCGGTGATCGCCCGCTGCGCGACGCGTACCTTCCACTCCGCTGTCCGCGCCTGGCCTTCCTCGTCGATGGTGAGCACGATCACCGCCGCGCCGTGCTCCGCGACCAGGCTCATGACCCGGCTGAAACGAGAGTCGGGCCCGTCGCCGTCCTCGTAGTTGGCGGAGTTGATCACCGCGCGGCCACCGAGACATTCCAGGCCGGCTTGCAACACTGCCGGCTCTGTGGAGTCCAGCACGATAGGCAGGGTCGATGCGGTCGCCAGCCGGAAGGCAACATTCCGCATGTCGGCGACGCCGTCTCGGCCGACGTAGTCGACATTGAGATCGAGCATGTGGGCGCCGTCCCGGATCTGGGACCGCGCGATGTCGACGCAGTCATCCCAGCGCTCGGCCAACAAGGCATCGCGGAACGCCCTTGACCCGTTGGCGTTGGTCCGCTCGCCGATGGATAGGTAGCTGATGTCTTGTCGGAACGGCACCTCGGCGTACAAAGAGGCAGCAGCCGCCACGTGGCTAGCCGAGCGACCCGCCCCTTGTCGGCCTTCGAGGCGTTTGACCACCTGCCGGAGGTGCTCTGGTCCGGTGCCGCAGCAACCACCGACCAACCCGAGTCCGAACTCGCCGACGAACTGCTCGAGCGCGTCAGCCAGCTCGACCGGCTGCAGCGGATAAACCGCCCCGTTGGCAGTCAGTTGCGGTAGACCAGCATTCGGCATGCAGCTGACCCCGACCGTCGCGTACCGGGAGAGATGCCGCAGATGCTCGCTCATCTCCGATGGGCCGGTCGCACAGTTCAGCCCGATCATGTCGATGCCGAGCGGCTCGAGTGAGGTGAGCGCTGCACCGATCTCTGACCCGAGCAGCATGGTGCCCGTGGTCTCGACCGTCACGTGCACGATCACCGGAAGATCGCGCCCGGCGTACGCCAGCGCCCGTTTGGCACCC
>Ga0307287_10000294_pt1 | contig 18330 bp, 16 predicted proteins | sample ER_DNA_141_FD_194485 | JGI IMG/M metagenome (GOLD analysis project Ga0307287, IMG submission 194485) | Bulk soil microbial communities from the East River watershed near Crested Butte, Colorado, United States - ER_DNA_141 | ecosystem: Environmental > Terrestrial > Soil > Floodplain | place...
TGATCACTCGGCGGTCGCTCAGCTCATCGACGTGGGCGGACACCGGCTGCACCTGCAGTTCACGGGCTCGGGCAGCCCCACGGTGGTGCTGGAGCCGGGCCTCGGAGAAACCTCATCGGTGATGGGTTGGATTGCGCCGGCCATAGCGGGCGACACCCGGGTCTGCGTCTATGACAGAGCTGGTCGAGGCTGGAGTGATCCTGCCGACCGTCGGATGGACGGGAATCGGACGGCCGCTGACCTTCATACGCTGCTCGGCCGGGCGCACGTACCTGCGCCGTACGTCTTGGCCGGGCATTCGTTCGGGGCCTGTACACCAGCGCCGCCACCGCCGGCTATGTGAAGAGCTTTCTCGACGAGCTGAGGGAGTCGCCGATGGCGATGCGGCAGGCAGCGTCGCTGGTCGACTTCGACGCTAAGCCGTTGATCGTTGTTACGGCCGGCCGCGGTCACAATGCTGAATGGATGGCGGCTCAGGACAGGCTGGCCACGTTGTCGACCAACAGTGAGCACCGCGTCGTCGCCGATGCCACCCACGAGTCGCTCCTTCTGGTCCGCACCGATGCTGCCGCCGCCACGAAGGCCATTCGGGATGTTGTCACGTCGGTTCGGACCGCAAGCCCCCCTGAACTAGCACGGCGGTTTAGTCCGGTTCGGTACGCGGTCCAGGCCGAGGGTCGCCAAAACCCTGACCACGTCCGGGCAGGACGATCACCGATTGACGCCGCATACAGCCAAGCGCCACGATCAAGCGCGTGGCAGATGACGAACGTCCTGGTGGAAGCGCCGGTTGCGACGTGTGTGGAGTCCTGATCGACGCGGCGAAGGCGGGCGTACACGACGCCTGGCATCGTCTCGAGAAGGAGAGGTTTGAGGATCTGACTCGAGCGGTCCGAGAACTGACCGACGTCGTACGCCTCGCCCGCCACTGAGTTCTGTAGCTCATGCGCGTCGTCTCCTCCGGAACTCTGCGCATGACGTTGTGGCATGGTGGTCGTGTGACGTTGGAGGATCTGGTACGGCTGCGCCGGGCCCGTGACGTGATGGACCGCGACTACGCGAATCCCCTTGACGTTACGGCCCTCGCGCGCATCGCCTTCATGTCGCCGGGCCATTTTCATCGCAGCTTTCGTGCTGCCTTCGGCGAGACGCCCTACAGCTACCTGATGACACGCCGGATCGAGCGGGCCAAGGCGCTGCTCCGCAGGGGTGACCTGACGGTGACGGACGTCTGCTTCGCGGTCGGCTGTACGTCGCTGGGATCTTTCAGCTCGCGGTTCACCGAGCTGGTCGGCGAGAGTCCGAGCTCGTACCGGGCCCGTCGCCACGACGAGGCCGCCGTCATCCCGCCCTGCGTCGTCAAGATTCGTACTCGACCGGTCAGGAACGGAGAAGCGAAACGGGCAGCCGCGCCGTAGCGTAAAACGCATGGACATCAACCTCTCCAATTGCTTCATCGCCGTCGACGACTTCGACAAGGCGCTCATCTTCTACCGTGATGTGCTCGGGTTGGAAGTGCGCAACGACGTCGCGTACGAGGGGATGCGGTGGGTGACGGTCGGCTCGCCGTCGCAGCCCGACGTGAACATCGTCCTCGAACCGCCCGTTGCGGACCCGGGCGCAGCGCCCGCCGACCGGGAGGCCGCGGCGGAGCTGCTGGCCAAGGGCCTGTTGCGCGGAGTCAACTTCAGCACCGACGACTGCGACGCCACATTCGAGCACATTCGCGCTGCAGGTGGCGAGGTGCTGCAGGAGCCGATCGACCAGTTCTACGGCGTCCGCGACTGCGCCTTCCGCGATCCCTCTGGCAACATGCTGCGCTTCGGCCAGCCTCGCAAGCAGTGAGCTCTGGTCCCGCTCAATAGGCGTCAGCATGAGCGCTAGGACGCGATAACACGTTGCACGGCGGTCGCTGGTGCTATTCGATGGCCGCATGATCTCCGCCGACCGCCTGCTTGCGTTCGGAGCGATGTCGTTCTTGCTGATCGTCATCCCTGGCCCGAGCGTGCTGTTCGTGATTGGGCGAGCACTGGCACACGGTAGGCGAGCGGCCCTCACCACTGTCGTCGGAAACACGCTCGGTGCCTACGTTCTGGTGGCCGCGGTCGCCTTCGGCATCGGACCTATCGTCGAACGCTCTGCCATCGTCTTCACCGCACTCAAGCTCGCCGGAGCTGCGTACCTGATCTATCTGGGTGTCAAAGCATTTCGAGAGCGTGATTCTTTGTCGACGGCGTTGACCACGGACAGCCCGGCGCGCAATCCGCTCCGGACGCTGTCGGACGGGTTCGCCGTCGGGGTCTCCAACCCCAAGACCATCGTGTTTTTCGCCGCTGTGCTTCCGCAGTTCGTCGACCCTGTCCGAGGACACCTCGTCGTTCAAATGTTGACGCTCGGCATGATCTTCAACGTCATCGCGCTCGCTTCAGACAGCCTGTGGGGCGTAGTCGCCTCGCAGGCGCGAGACTGGTTCGGCCGGTCGCCGCAGAGGCTCTCGCTGGTTGGCGGTGTCGGAGGACTGACCATGATCGGGCTCGGCGTGACCGTCGCTTTGACAGGGCGAAAGGAGTAGCGCTGTCAGGCTCCGCGGAGCCAGGTCGAGACGGGCACGGCCGCTATGCCTAGCCTTAGGTCATGGCCGTGGGGGACTGGGGTGACAGGCCGCTGCTCTTGGCGGTCGATGCGGATCCGCGTCAACTGGGCAGGATCGAGGCGGAACTGCAACGCGCGTTCGGCGCGGATTTCCGGGTACGGGGCGAGCTGGCGCCCGAGGATGCCATCAAGACACTGCACGGCGCCCGGCAGCGGCAGGAAAGGACCGCCGTCGTCTTGGTCGATGACGCGTTCCCTGACGAAGCTCGGGCCGAAATCTTCAGCACAGCAAGGACTCTGCACCCCAACGCCCGGCGGGCTCTGCTTGTCGCTTGGGGTGCGTGGGCTCATCCCGAGTCGGCGCAAAAGATCTTGCGCAGCATTGCTGTCGGCGACATCAGCTACTACGTACTCAAGCCCTGGACGACGCCCGACGAGCTGTTCCACCGAGCCATTGCAGAGTTCGTCCAGGAATGGTCACGCAGCGAGCCGGCGAATCTTCGGGAGGTTGTCGTCGTCGCCGCGCAGCACACTGGGCGGGCGTACGCGGTGAGCGACCTGATGAGCCGGAACGGTATCCCGCATGCTTTCCGCCTGCGTGCCTCGGAGCTCGGACAGAGCGTGTTGGCGGAGATCGGATACCCCGAGGGCGAGGTCGTGGTGTGGATGCCCGCCATTGGCGGCACCTGCCTGATTGATCCGACTGATGCCGAGATCCTCGAGGCGTGGGGCATTCCAACGACGTTGGCCGGTGTCGATCGGCACTTTGATCTACTAGTCATCGGTGGCGGTCCAGCAGGTCTCGCAGCGGCCGTTTACGCCTCCTCGGAAGGGGTCCGTACCCTCGTTGTGGAGCGCGAGGCAATCGGCGGTCAAGCCGGAACGAGCTCTCTAATCCGCAACTATCTGGGTTTCTCTCGCGGCCTGAGTGGCGCCGAGTTGGCGCAACGCGGCTATCAACAGGCTTGGGTCTTCGGCGCACGCTTCGTGGTGACCCGGGAGGTGGCGGAGCTCACGCCCCAAAACCCCAGTGGATTTCTGGCGCAGATCACTGACGTGGGTGAAGTCACCGCGCGAGCTGCGGTCATCTCGACGGGAGTGTCCTACCGACGCCTCGGAATCCCGAGTCTTGAGGAGCTCAGTGGTCACGGGGTCTACTACGGAGCGAGTGTCTCGGCGGCTCATGCTCTCATTGGGCTGCACGCCGCCGTCGTCGGCGCCGGAAATTCTGCGGGCCAGGCAGCGCTACACCTGGCAAGGTATTGCGCATCCGTACACCTCATAGTCCGAGCGCCAAATCTGGCGAACAGCATGTCCGCCTACTTGGTCGATGCCATCTGCGCGATGCCGGTGATCAAGGTCCACGTGAATACCGAAGTGGTCGGCGCCCAGGGCGACGGGCAACTGGAAGAGATAACGATGTGCGACCGCAGAGACGGGCAGGAAAGCCAGCTGCCATTGGCGAGTCTGTTCGTGATGATCGGTGCACGGCCTCGGACGGATTGGCTGCCGCTGGGGGTCGCGCGCGACGGACACGGCTTCCTGTTCACCGGAGCAGAGGCCGCCGCATCCGATTTATGGACACTGTCGCGCCCGCCACAACCACACGAAACAACGACTCCCGGGCTCTTTGCCGTGGGCGACGTACGATCCGGCTCCGTCAAAAGAGTGGCATCTGCCGTCGGCGAGGGGTCGGTCGTGGTCTCCGAAATTCACCAGTTCCTCTCCCGGACGCCGCAGGGCTGAGGTGACCGAACCGATGCGCGGCGGAACGCGGATGGTGATTACCGCCGTGATCTTGACGGTGCCGCTGCTCGGCCTGCTGCTGTTGCTAGCCCAACCTGCTCTCGACCTTCGGTGGGAGCACCATCCGGCGCACTTCTGGCTGGTCTTGATCACCGCGCTGCTTTCGGCGGTACTGGCGTACGCCACCGGCGATGCAGCCGTCCGACGAGGCGATGCGCGCTTGCTGTATGTCTCATTGGCGTTCCTGTCCTCCGCCGGCTTTCTGGGACTCCATGCGCTGTCAACTCCCGGAGTTCTGCTCGACAAGCCCAACACCGGGTTTCTGATCGCCACACCCGTGGGCGTAGCGATCGGCTCGGTCTTCGCCGCGCTGTCGACCGCGGACTTCACCGGCGACAGTGCAGTTCGCCATGTGCGAATCGGAAAGCTCTTGCGCTGGGTGCTGCTCGGATTGATGATCTTGTGGGCGGTCTGGTCGGTGGCCTCGCTACCGCCACTTGATCGGCCGCCGCAGTTTGCCGAGCGGTTCCCGCTTTGGCTCGCCGTACCGGCCGTCTTGCTGTATGCGGCCAGCGCGGTGCGTTACGTCCAGCTCTGGCGTCGTCGCCCCTCGCTGATGCTCTTGGCGGTGCCGTCGGCCTTCATCCTGCTCGGGGAGTCGATGGTGGCGATTGCGTTTGCGCGCAACTGGCATCTCTCCTGGTGGGAGTGGCACGTATTACTGCTTCTCGCGTTTGGCCTGGTGGCGTTGAGTGCGCGGGCCTCGTGGCGCGAGGAAAGGTTCGCGGAGCTCTATTTGCCACAAACCAGCGCCGGCGACCGGGAGATCAGCGTGCTGTTTGCCGACTTGGAGGGGTTCACCTCATTTTCCGAGACCCATGAACCCGATGAAGTGGCGAGCATGCTCAATGAGTATTTCGCGGCTGCCGTCCCGGCAGTGGTGGCGCCGTACGGGGGCGATGTTGATCGCATCATCGGCGACGCGTTGATGGTGACGTTCAACAAACGGGGTGATCAACCTGATCATGCCCACCGCGCAGCCGGCGCCGGACTTGCGCTGCAGCGGGCCACCCTAGATCTGGTGAAGCATCATCCTGAATGGCCGCGCTTCCGGGTGGGGATCAACTCCGGTCATGTATCGGTCAGTTTGCTGGGCGCCGCGGGCGGGCGCACTCACACGATTGTTGGCGACACCGTCAATATCGCTTCCCGCATTGAAAGCACGGCACCTACCGGGGGAGTAGCGATCGGCCCAGATACCAAGGCCCTGCTGCAGGATGCCGTCACGACTCCGATAGGCACATTGCACCTGAAGGGCAGGCAAGAGCCGCTCCAGGTGTACTTGCTGACCTCCTTGTAGGAGGCATAAGCCTCTCAATAGGAGCTGTAAACCTTTCCCACGGGACTCGAGCGTTGTAACGCACAAGGCCACGTGTGAGCGGGCATTTAGCGATATTCAGCTTGATTCGTGGCGCTGTGCGGAGAAACGGCGATTACTGGCCGGCGGCGTCGAGTCACGACGTTCCTTGATCAGCACTTGATCGTGGAGTGATGCACATCGCCATGCGTGACCAAAGAGCGCAAAGATTATTTAGTTATCTCGATGAGATAACGGTTAGAGCTGTGCCGTACTAAACGCCCACAGCCGTGCTCCCTATTGGCGTGCAAGTCTGCACCGTTGAGGTGGTTGAGGATCTGCGCTGCGCGCTGCCCTCATTCGGTGCCAGTCGGGGGTTGGCGACCCATTCGGGTCTAGTTGCGCCCATCGTCATGCCCGCCTCCAGGCGTCTGAACCAAGTTCCACTAAATAGGAGATCTGCTTTTTTTCGTACCTAAGGAGCCCGATGATCAAGTGGGTTGTCAGTGCAGCGCTGAGGTTTTCTCGGCTCGTGGTCGCAGCGGCCATCGGGATCCTTGGAGTCGGTGTGTACCAGCTCCACAATGCGGCCGTCGACGTCTACCCGGAGTTTGAGCCGCCGGACATCCAAATCCAGGCTGAAGCACTTGGCCTGTCGGCTCAAGAGGTCGAGCAGTTGATCACGGTGCCAATTGAGCAGGACCTGCTGAACGGTATTCCGTGGGTCGAGCACATCAGGTCGCGGTCGATGCCAGGTCTATCGGCAATCGATCTGCAATTCGAACCCGGGACGGACCTGTATGCAGCTCGCCAGTTGACGCAGGAACGGATGTCGCAGGCCAAGGCGCTACCCAATGTGGGCACCCCGCCGATCATGATCCAGCCGAAGTCCTCGACCAGTCGGGTCGCCATGGTCGCGATGCGCTCGGACAGCGTTTCCGAGATGCAGATGTCGGTGCTGGCCCGCTGGCAGATCAAGCCTCGGCTGATGAGCATTCCTGGAGTCGCCAACGTATCGATCTGGGGTCTGCGAGATCGGCAGCTGCAGGTCCAGGTGGATCCACAGCGCTTGCAGTCCCGGAAGGTCACGCTTACCCAACTCATCGAGACCACAGGCAATGCTTTGTGGGTTTCCCCGCTGAGCTTCGTCGAAGCTTCCACACCGGGCACCGGGGGATTCGTGGAGACTCCCAACCAGCGGCTCGGCGTACAGCACATCCAGCCGATCAACACGCCCGCCCAGCTTGCCAATGTCGCGGTGCAGGGCACCCACGCAGCGCCGCTGCGGATCGGTGATGTCGCGAAGGTGACGGAGGATCACCAGCCACTGATCGGCGACGCCAGCCTGAATGGCGCGCCGTCACTGATGTTGGTCGTGGAACGGTTCCCTGACGCCAACACTGCTCAGGTCAGCCATGATGTCGACGAGGCACTCGACGCCATGGCACCCGGTCTGTCCGGCATCAATTTGGATGCCAACGTCTTCCGTCCGGCGTCCTACATGACCACTGCGCTGCGTCATCTGGGAGTAGCCGGGCTTATCGGAGCACTCGGCCTCGTTGCCGCGGTTGGTCTGCTTTTCATCTCCTGGCGGGCCGTTTTGATTCCTGTGGTGGCGGTCCCGCTGTCCCTGGTGTCAGCGGCCTGGGTGCTACACCTCCGTGGTGAAACTCTCACCACGATGACACTGCTCGGCCTCGCCGCAGCGACGGTGGTGGTCGTCGACGACGTGGTCGGTGATGTGGCCGCGCTGCGTAGCCGCCAGCTAGCGGCCGGCACGGACGGCCCCAGTCTCACCTCAGTCCTGGGCGATCTCGTATCTGCTCGTCGCGGTCCACTGCTCGTCGGCCTGGTGATGGCGGCTCTGGTCGTGGCGCCTGTGCTGGCAATCGGCGGGGTATGGAATGCCTTCAGTTGGCCGCTAGCCGCGACCTATTTCCTCACTGCTCTTACGTCGGTGCTCGTCGCACTGATCGTCACGCCAGCGCTGGCCGTGCTACTCCTTCGGGATGGTCGGCAGGAGTTACGCGCCGGTCCACTTGACCGCTGGATCCGCAGTGCAGCCGATCGCCTTGCCCTGCCGGCCCTCGGGAAGCCTGGTTTTGTCGGCCTCGCCGCCGGTGTCCTGGCCCTGGGGGCCATCCTGGTCGCCTGGCTCGCTCCCAGTGGACCGGTGCTGCCGACTCTGCAGGATCGCAACGTCCTGGTACGGGTGCAGGGGGCCCCAGGCACATCGCTGACCGAGATGAACAGAGTTACCTCCGCCGTAGCCGCTGAAATGCGGACCGCACCCGGAATCGAGTCCGCCGGCGCACACGTTGGCCGCGCGATCACCTCCGATGAGATCGTCGACGTCAATGCCGGGGAGATCTGGCTCACCGTTGCCCCGAGTGCTGACTACGCAGCAACCCTTTCCGGCATACGGGACATCGCGGGCGGCTATCCGGGAGTACACACCAGCGTCCGGACGTATGCAGAGGACCGAGTCGCCGCTGCTCAGGACAAGGTGGTTGGCGACGAAGTGGTGGTCCGGGTCTACGGCGCGGATCTCCCAACGCTGGGCGATACGGCAGACGACGTCGCCAGCATGCTCAGCACGGTTACTGGCGTTCTCTCGCCCGAGGTGGAACCTCAGGTGGTCCAGCCCACCTTGCAGATCGAGGTCAATCTCGCCGCGGCTCAACGTCACGGCCTGCGTCCGGGCGACGTACGCCGCGAAGCCACCACGTTGATCTCCGGCCTGCCCGTTGGAAATCTTTATGAGGAGCAGAAGGTCTTCGACGTCGTGGTATGGGGCGGACCGGCCATCCGGCAAAGCCTTACCGATCTCGAGCAGCTGCGCATTGACACGCCATCGGGTAGTCAGGTTCGGCTTGGCGAGGTGGCGAAGGTGCGCATCGCTCCCGATCCCGCGGCGATCGACCACAACAGCGTGTCGCGAAGCCTCGATGTCACGGCCGTTGTCAATGGCCGCAGCGCTGCGGACGTGTCGCGCGAGGTGACATCCCGACTGCGCGGTATGGCGTTCCCCTACGAGTACCACGCCGAGGTGCTCGGAGATGCCGCTCAACAGCAGACCGGCCAACTTAGGGTGGCGGCCATTGCCGCGGTCGTGGTCCTGCTCAGCTTCTTGATCTTGCAGGCAGCGACAGGCAGCTGGGGACTGGCGGCTGCGCTGCTCGTCACGCTGCCGGTGGCTGTTACGGGCGGTGTGTTGGTTGCACCGCTGGTGGGCGGGGTGAGGTCGATCGGTGTCTTGGTTGCCCTCTTCGCGCTCCTCGCGCTGGTCATCCGGCAGGCTCTGGTCTTCGCGCGCCGGGCCCGCGAGCTCGGCGCTGAGCCGGGGGCAAGTCCAGGCGATGCGGTGCAGCAAGCCGTACGAGAAGCCGCGCCATCCGTCGTGGGCGTCACACTGGTGATCGCGGCAATCCTGGTTGCACCGGCTGTGATCGGCACGACGGCCGGCTTGGAAGCATTCCATCCCTTCGCGGTCAGCATGCTGGCCGGTCTGGTCACGGCAACGCTCGTCTCGCTCGTTGCAGTTCCCGCCTTCTACCTGGTGATCGCCAACCGGGCGGTGTCGAAAGAAAAAGGACGTCCGGCCACGACCACTCCTGCAACCGCAACTGGAACTGAGGTGAATTCATGAAGCTACGTGGTTTGGCCGCGTCGGTCACGGTTCTTGCGGCGATCACGGTCGGTGCCAGCGGCTGCAGCGAGGCCGGGGCGTCGAACGAAGAGAGCCCTGAAACGGCAGTCACGGTCGAGGAACCCGCTGAAGAAGGCCAGCCAGCGCGTCTCACGGTCAGCGAGCGCGCGGAGCAACGGCTTGGCCTCAAGACCGAGCCGGTCCGTCCGCTGACGGGTCAGGCAAATGGTGCAACTGAGGTCATCGCGTACTCCGCCGTGGTCTACGACGAGGACGGCAAATCCTGGGCGTTCTCGGCACCGTCCCCGCGGACGTATATCCGGGTGCCGATCGTGATCAGTTCGATTGCCGGGCAGACCGTGCAGCTGAAGAGTGGTCCGCCAGTCGGTACCCAGGTCGTTGTCGTCGGAGCGCCCGAGCTGGTCGGCGCTGAGGCCGGGATCAGCGGTGAGGAGTGATGGCCCAACCCGATAAGACCCAGCCGCGCAAGACTTTGATGCGGTGGATCGTCGGCACGAGCCTGAACTACCGCTTCCTGATCGTTGCTATCGGTGCCTTGCTGATGGTCTTCGGCGTTGCCACCCTCCCATCGACGCGGGTTGATGCCTTTCCGGAGTTCGCGCCACCGCGGGTAGTCATTCAGACCGCCTGTCTCGGTCTGTCAACCTCCGATGTGGAGCAGCTGGTCACGGTACCGCTGGAGCAGGCCCTCAACGGAGTCGAGGGCCTGGAAGACATGCGGTCCAAGTCAGTGCCGCAGCTGTCGGCTATCGAGCTCATTTTCAAGCAGGGTTTCAATGAGCTGAAGGCTCGCCAGCTCGTCCAGGAGCGGATGACCGCCGTGGCCGCCACTCTGCCGACCTGGGCGGCGCCGCCCGTCATGCTGGCGCCGGTGTCGGCGACCGGCCGAGCGGTGCAGATCGGGATGACATCGAAGGACCACTCCCTGATCCAGATGTCGATGTCGGCGTACTGGACGATCCGCGCCCGGCTGCTCGAGGTTCCCGGCGTGGCCAACGTCGCCCTATGGGGCGAGCGCTTGCAGATGATGCAGGTTCAGGTCGAGCCGCCCAAGATGGAGGCGCAGCATGTTGCGCTGAACGAGGTGATGGAGGCCACGGCCGATGCGGTCGATTCGGGTCTGCTGCGCTTCTCCAGCGGTTCGATCATCGGTACCGGCGGCATGGTCGAATCTCCAAACCAGCGGATTAACGTACGCAACGTGCTGCCGATCATCACTCCTGATGATCTTGCCAAGGTGCCGCTACACGTGGAGGGGGGCGGCAAAGACGTCAAGATCGGCGACGTCGCGCGTGTCGTCGAAGATCATCAGCCGCTGATCGGCGATGCGGTGATCAACGACAGTCCCGGTCTGTTGCTCGTTGTCGAGAAGCTGCCCTGGGCGAACACGGTCGAGATGACCAAAGGTGTCGAGGAAGCGATCCGGTCTCTGGAGCCCGGCCTGCCCGGCGTGCAGTTCGACACCACGATCTTCCAGCAGGCGAACTTCATCACGGCGTCGATTTCCAACTTGACACAGGCGTTGGTGCTCGGGTTCGTACTCGTCATCGTGATCTTGGCATTGTTCCTGTTCGAGTGGCGGGTGGCCTTGATCAGCATTCTCACCATTCCGCTGTCGCTGATGACGACGCTGCTGGTGCTGTATTGGCGAGGGGACACGATCAACACCATGACCCTTGCGGGCCTGGTGATCGCCTTAGGGGCGGTGGTGGACGACGCCATCATCGACGTCGAGAACATCGTCAGACGATTGCGACAACACCGGCTCTCGGGTGGCGAGGGCTCGACCGCCTCGGTGATCTTGAACGCCTCGCTGGAAGTACGGGGTCCGATCGTCTACGCGACCTTGATCATCGTGGCAGCGGCAGTGCCGATCTTCCTGCTGCAGGGACTGACCGGCGCGTTCTTCCGTCCGCTGGCACTCTCCTACACGCTTGCGATCGTGGCCTCACTACTCGTCGCGCTCACCGTGACGCCGGCCTTGGCGCTGATCTTGCTCGGACGATCCAAGATCGAGCGGCGTACGTCGCCCGTGGTAGCTGTGTTGCAACGGGGCTACACCGCGGCCCTTTCGCGCATCGTCGTCAAGCCTCGGCGGGCGTACGCGATCTTTCTGCTGGTCACCATCATCGGCGTCGCGCTGACGCCGCTACTTGGTCAGTCGCTGTTCCCCGGCTTCAAGGAGCGGGACTTCCTGATCCACTGGGTGACCCAGCCTGGGACGTCCGCCGCCGAGATGCAGCGGACCACTCTCGCGGTCAGCAAGGAACTTCGCCAGATTCCAGGGGTCCGCAACTTCGGGGCTCACATCGGTCAGGCGTTCCTCGGCGAGGAGGTTGCCGGCGTCAACCTCGGTGAGAACTGGGTCAGCATCGACCCCTCGGTGGACTACGACTCGACCCTCGACAAGATCGAAGACGTCAATGACGCCTACGCCGGCCTGTTCCGGGAGACCCAGACCTATCTCGACGAGCGCATCGAGGAAGTGATCTCGGGCGGCAAGGAGCCGATCGTCGTCCGCGTCTACGGCGAGAACCTCTCGGTGCTGCGCGAGAAGGCTGCCGAGATCGAGAAGATCATGGGCACGATCGAGGGCGTTCAGGATCAGCACACCGACATATCGACCGACGTCCCGCAACTCCAGGTTGAGGTCAATCTTGCCAAGGCTGAGAAGTATGGGCTCAAGCCCGGCGACGTACGCCGCGCCGCTGCGACTCTGGTCGCCGGTGAGGAGGTTGGCGACATCTTCCGTGCTGGCAAGGCGTATGACGTCATGGTCTGGAGCACGCCGCAGACGCGAACCAGCGTGCCCGACATCCAGAATCTGCGCATTGACACGCCATCGGGCAAGACCGTGCGGCTCGCTGACGTGGCGAGGGTGTCGCTGCAACCAAGTCCGAACGCGATCGACCGCGAGGGTGACTCCCGCCGGCTGGACGTCAGCGCGACCTTCGAAGGAGACCTCGGTGGAGTCGTCGGACAGCTTGAGGACAAGCTCAAGGATGTCAAGTTCGAGCAGGGATATCACGCTGAGATCCTCGGCGAGTGGCAGGAGCGCGAGTCGGCGCAGCGCACGCTGCTGGTGACCGCGGTGGTCGCTGGAGCGGCGATCTTACTGTTGCTGCAAGCCTCGTTCGGCAGCTGGCGGCTTGCTCTGCTGAGCTTCCTGACGCTGCCGATGGCTTTGGTGGGCGGTGTGATCGGAGCGTTCCTCGGCGGGGGAGTCGTCTCGCTCGGGTCGCTGGTCGGATTCTTCACGGTCTTCGGAATTGCCGCTCGGAACGGCATTCTGTTGATCAACCACTTCCAGCACTTGGAACGTGAGGAGGGCATGACGTTTGGGCGCGACCTGGTGGTACGCGGAGCTCGAGAACGGCTGTCTCCGATCTTGATGACCTCGCTCGCGACCGGTCTGGCGCTGATCCCACTGGTGATCTTCGGTGAACGTCCGGGCCAGGAGATCGAGCATCCGCTGGCGATCGTGATTCTCGGCGGCCTCGTGACCTCCACCTTGTTGAACCTATTCGTCACCCCGTCCCTCTACCTGCGCTTTGGGAAGTCGCGCAAGGAACAGGAGCCGGAAGCAGCCGTTACGGAGCCGGAGCCTCAGCCGGCGTAATTTGATTGCTCCGCTCACTGGCGCTCGCTCCGTCTAATTGCTCGCTCCGCTCGCTGCGATGTTCGCCGGATAGCCGCCGTCTTCGTCGAATCCAACGAAATGATCAGCTTCGGAGAATCAGCTCTGCTGTCGAGGCGTTTCGTCGTCTCCTCCTGCAGATCGGCGGCGCCAACATCGCGGGCGCGGATCGCGCCTTTGGGCACGCCTACTTCGTCGTCGCTCGGGGACGAGAAGCGTGTCCCCTCCCTCCTCCTCAGCACGGCGCGAGGCGCGATCCGTTGCTGGCCGGAGTCGAACGACACGCGCGCCAATATGCCGGAATCGGTTGACGGGGTTCACTGGACGGGCCAGGCTGATCTCCGGAGTGGGCTGGATTGGGCCAGCTCATATTGCTCGGCTCGGGTTGCTAGGCCTGGGCCCATCTCGGGGGAGACTTTCTTGCGCAAGAAACCATTGCTCGCTGCGGCCGGTCTGGCCTGCTCGGCGCTGCTGCTCGCCACACCGTTGTCGGCCTCAGCTACGCCGAAGGTGCCGACCCCGAGCCTCGTCTCGGACAACCTGGCGGCACCTTTCAATATCGCCTTCAAGGGCTACAGTCCGTACGTCGCGGACGGCGGTCTGAACCAGGTCGTCCGGGTCCGGCGGGACGGCACCCTGAAGACCATCGTCTCCGAAGCGCCCGGCACCTCGGGGCTGGCTTTCTCCAAGTCCGGCCGGTACCTGGCTTACACCACCACAAAGGGCGGCGAGGGCGAGCCCCCGGGGCCCATTACTGCGAGCGGCTTAAACATCAAGAAGCGTCACAAGGCCCCGATCTACGCGGACACCTTGGCCTACGAGCAGGCGAATAACCCGGACCAGCGCGTGCATTACGGTGTCCGCAAGCCGCCCCAGTGTCTGAAGGACGCACTCGGCGATCGGGCAAGCTACAAGGGCGCGGTGGATTCTCACGCGTACTCGGTCGCCCGGTACAAGAACAAGTGGGTAGTCGCCGACGCGGGCGGCAACGACCTGTTGTGGGTGACTAATCGCGGCAAGATCTCCACTCTGGCCGTGCTGCCGAGCCAGCCGGTCAAGATCACTAAGGACAACGCGGCCGCCCAAGGCATCCCGGAGAAGTGTGCGGTCGGCCGGACGTACAAGTACGAGGCGGTGCCGACCGACGTCGAGGTCGGCCGTGACGGCTACCTGTACGTCACCACGCTGCCAGGGGGGCCGGAGGATCCGAGTCTTGGCGCCCGCGGCAAGGTCTACCGAGTGAACCCCCACAACGGGCACATCAAACTCGTTGCCAGTGGATTCTCCGGCGCGACCAACCTCGCGCTCGGTAAGCACGGCAAGATCTTTGTGGCCGAGCTGTTCGGCGGCCAGATCTCAGTGGTCAAGCACGGCAAGGCCCACAAGTACCTTGACCTACCCGGTGTGGTTGCGGTGGAGACCGACCGGAGCGGCGCCCTCTGGGCAGCGACGCTGGGCAATGAGGATCCGCCCGCGCCTGGCACGCTGGTCAAGATCGTCAAGGTCCGCGCGAAGCCGTAGACCTTCGCCGTCCGGGGCGCCTAGACCCGCCCGACATGCACGCGCAGCAGGGCGCGCAGCGATTGTCGCTGCCGCCCTGCTGCTGACTCTGGACAGGCCCGGCAGTTAGGCGACGCCTTGGAACGTGAGGAGGGCATGGCCGGCAACCAGCCACGCCGGACGGGCGTACCGTCAGACGCAACGAGGGAGAAAGGGGGCTGTGATGCTGTCTGAGATCACACCTGTCGCGACATTGCCGACGGCCGACCTGTCCAAAGCACGCGGCTTCTATGAGAGGACGCTTGGTTTGGCGCCGCAGCGCGAAGGCATGGGCGGTGTGACGTACACCTGCGGTGACGGATCGGTGTTCGTCTACGAGTCCTCCTCCGCCGGCACCAACAAGGCGACGGCAGTCAGCTTTACCGTTGCGATGACGGCATTCGACAACGAGGTCGCCGCGCTCCGCGGCAAAGATGTTTCGTTCATGACGTTCGAAGCAGAGGGCCTGGAGTGGAAAGACGGTGTGGCCTCGATGGGCGATGTCATGAAGGCCGTCTGGTTCACCGATCCGGACGGGAACATCCTCAACATCACCGCCGGCGAAATGTAGCCAGCTCGTTGATCTTGCTTAGCGGGATGCCTATGGCCGGGAAATCCGGGCCGTGGGCATGGCCTTAGACTCCGCGACATGGAGTATCGACAACTTGGTAGAAGTGGCCTGCGCGTTTCGGCCATCACTCTCGGCACGATGGGGTTTGGCGGCACAGGTTGGGCTACGCCTGTGGGCCAGATCGACGTGGAGGGCGCGCGAAAGCAGGTAGGTCTGGCGCGCGATGCCGGCGTCAATCTCTTCGACACTGCAGATGTGTACTCCAGCGGCTCGTCAGAGGAGATTTTGGGCGAGGCGCTCGGTTCCGACCGGGATGAAGTCCTCATCGCTACGAAGGTCCGGATGCCTATGGGCGATGGCCCCAATGACGCCGGCCTTTCGCGGCATCACGTCATCCGTGGCGCTGAGGACAGTCTGCGCAGGCTGGGCACTGATTACATCGACCTCTACCAGGTGCACGAGTGGGATGGGCAGACACCCCTCGAGGAGACGCTGCAGGCACTCAACTACCTCGTGCAGTCCGGCAAAGTGCGCTACGTCGGTTGCTCCAACTACGCCGCGTGGCAGCTGATGAAGGCGCTATGGATCGCGGACCGGGAGGGTCTGACACCGTTCGCCAGCAACCAGCTCTACTACTCGCTCCAGGCTCGCGACATAGAGAACGAGATCGTCCCGGTGGCTGTGGATCAGGGCATCGGCATCCTTGTCTGGAGCCCCATCGCTGGCGGGCTGCTGTCCGGCAAGTATCGCCGGGGCGTCGATGCACCTGCAGGGAGCCGGCATCTGAGTGAGTGGAATGAGCCGCCGGTCTATGACGAGGACAAGCTCTACGACACCATCGAGGAGTTGGTGGCAATCGGTGCTGACCGCGGCGTATCCGCCGCCCAGGTGGCACTGGCGTACACCATGGGCAAGCCGGCGGTGACGTCGGTGATCGTCGGCGCTCGCACCGAGGACCAGCTGGCCGACAACTTGGCTGCCGCCGACCTGGCCTTGTCGACGGAGGAGGTCGCCCGGTTGGATGACGTCAGCGCTCAGCCGCTGCCGTACCCGTTCTGGCACCAGGCGAAAACCGGCGGTGGTCGGCTCGGTCCAGCCGATCTCACGCTGCTGGCTCGCCACGTACCGCGCTGAGTTGTTACGCGGCTGAATAGTTCGGTCGAAGCCGAGCGACAAGCTCGCCGCGACTGCGTACACCGACCTTGCGGAAGATCGACTTCAAGTGATCTTGCACGGTGTTGCTGGAGATGAACAGGCGCCCGCCGATATCAGCTGTGGAATAACCCGCGATCACCTCACTACATATCTCGCGCTCGCGAGCCGTGAGGCCGTAGGCCATCATGAGCAGGCTCATGAGGTGATCACCACGCGCGGGTTCGATGGTCACTGCAACCTGATCTTCGTCTCCACCGATCAGCGGGCTGGCTTCGAGAACCGCCCACTGGCCGTACGCGTCGCGCAGCCGCGCCCGGAAGCTGCCTGAGCTTGAGGTGCGAGCGCCACCAGCCATCACCTGCATCATCACCAGAAAGCGACCGGGGGCAATCTGATCGAGCCGATCCTGCCATTCGCGGGCAGCCGGCGTCACAGCATTGAGCTCCCCACCCGTACCGACAACAACAATGGCCGGATGGCCCGGCATTGGGCCGGCAGCCTCCGAGCGGACGGCCAGTCTGGTCGCACTGGCGATGGTCGGCGCTACCTCGGCGAGGAAGTTGGTCTCACGGTCAGTGAAGTCGCGACCGGCTCGCACCATGCCAGCCGCGCCCCAGCACGTCCCGTCGGCGAGGAACATGACCCGCAGCTCTTGGTCGATACCCAAGGGGCGCCACACATTGTTGAGCCGGGCACTTCTCGTGCGGTCTAGTTCGGGTAAGTCGGACAACTTGGCTGTCGACTCCTTGTGCCGGGCGAGAGTGGCAAATCTGTGGGGCTCGTCGATTGAGTACTCCGACTCTGCGAGTCGTTGCTCATACTCCGGTGGTATCCGCGCGTCACCGCTGGTCATGGTGCTGATCACCAGCGTTTCGGGATCGATGGTTGCCCAGCAGGCCAGGTCGGTTCTGACCGTGTCCTCGATCAGGCCCATCGCAGCGGTGTGCAGATCACTGACGCCAAGCCCGGAGGCAGCCAGTGCCACGATCTCTCGGCGGGCGCGATAGGCCCGCTCGTCCCACACAAGGAGATTGTTTCACCGTTGTGCCGGTGAAGCATTCCCAGAATTCGGGGATCGACTGGATCAAGGCGGCGAACCTAGCGTCGCCTGTATGACGCATCAGGTTCAGCACAGTGCGGCCGGTGAGGGCATCGAGCTCGTCGCACCCGACGCGGTCCTCACCGTCAAGATCGACGCGGGCCACACCGATGATCACTACGAACTCTTCGAGGTGGACGCGCCACGCGGGCCGACTACTCCGCTGCATCGGACCGGTTGGGCGAAGGCCTATTACGTACTGACTGGCCGCATGATCGTCCAGGTCGAGGATGAGGCTTTCGATCTTGGACCAGGCTCGTCGATCACCATTCCTCCAGCGGCATTGCACACTTTCACGGTGCTGAGTCCAACCACGAAGTTCCTTGCTATGTGCATGACCGGGGCAATGGGCCGGTTTCAGGCGGATCTCCACGCCTCTGTGCCCCGTGACCGCCCGATCGAGGAAGTCGCGCAACAGCTTCAGGAAGTCCTGGCCCGCCACGATGTGACGGTTGTCGGCTTCGAGACGGCTGAGATGAAGGCTGTGCCGTGACCGTCGTCGTATGGATCTTCGCCCTGATTGCGGCGGCGCTGCACATCGTCGTCTTCGCGTGTGAGGCGTTCCTGATAGAGCGTCCCAGCGTGCATGAGGGAGTCTTCGGCCTTCCCTATGTGCCGGCCGTGCGGATGTGGGCTTTCGGCGTCGGCTTTTACAACTTGTTTCTCGGATGCGGCCTGATCGCTGCCGTGATCGCGTGGATGAGCGGCAACGAAACCGTCGGCGGGACGCTGGTGATCTACATCTGCCTCTTCATGGTTCTGAGTGGGAGCGTGCTCTTCATCGCCGATCGGCTGGGGTTTGGTGGCTCAGGAGGCAAGAGCATCGTCGGCGCCTTTGGCCAGAGCCTGCCACCACTTGTCGCGCTCGTAGCCGCGCTGCTCTGATTTCGCGGCGAACAGGCGACTCGGGGCGGTGGGACGGGCACAATGTGGGCCATGGCAGGTACCAGTGATCGTGTCCGCG
>Ga0307287_10000303_pt1 | contig 18143 bp, 18 predicted proteins | sample ER_DNA_141_FD_194485 | JGI IMG/M metagenome (GOLD analysis project Ga0307287, IMG submission 194485) | Bulk soil microbial communities from the East River watershed near Crested Butte, Colorado, United States - ER_DNA_141 | ecosystem: Environmental > Terrestrial > Soil > Floodplain | place...
CGTACCTCAACGACCCTGGACCTGCCGGCGCCTGACTGAGGTCGGGGAATCAGCGAAGGAGCCAGTCAAGGCATGCATCCTCGACGCCCCGGTCACGTCCAGCACCAAGATGATCAAGGCCGGGATTGACACGGATGTGTACTTCGGCGGCGGCGTCAGGGTAGGCCCCCGCAAGTGCAGCCTTGAACTTGACAGCATTCTCCTGGTTGATGTGAAGATCATTTCCGCCCAGCTGGAAGGTAATGGCTGGGGCCCGAGCGAATGATCCCAGATGGGTCATCGGGTCGAGATGATCAAACATCCACTGCCCGTACGCGGTGGGCTCGCCTTGATCGATCACAGTTTCCGCATCATCCAGCGCGGTCATTCCTGGACGTGTCCAGTCAGGTGTCGCGATCATCGCTGCAACTCGTCTGATTCGGTCGTCGATGCCGGCCAGTGCGACCGATACGTCACCGCCCATTGAAACGCCACCGGCAACCAGCTCCGCCGGCTGAAAACGGTCAACCGCCCAGTCCAGTACGCGCATAGCGTCCAGCGTGGTGTGTCCCAAGATCGGCCACACGTTACGTCGGAATTGGCCGAAGGCGCGGTTCATCAGTTGATCGAGCGACTCATCGGTCCGTTGCCCGTGCTGCCACGCGTCGAGCGACACTGCGGTAACGCCGGCTTCGGCGAGCCGCAAGAGAAACGGCACCATCGCCTCCTTGGAGCCACCGAGGAAGTGCATCCACAGCGCTAGGCGGCCGCCCGATTTGGTGGTCTCGGGACGCGCGAAGATAACCGGGATATCAGCCACCAGAGCGGCTTCCACCTTGGGAGGACTCATCGGTGTGGGCTAGTGCCGAGCATCCGCAGTCGCTTCAAATGCACGACACTAGTGGCCGAACTGATCGGAGTCAGTGACCACCGATTCGCCGCGATCCAGCGAGCTGATCTTGCTCATCTCTTCCTCGGTCAACTCGAAGTCGAAGATGTCGATGTTCTCGGCCATCCGGCCTGGATTTGACGAGCGTGGAATGACGACCAAGCCAAGCTGCACGTGCCACCGCAACACGACCTGGGTGGGGGACTTGCCATGATCATTCGCAAGGCTGGTGATCAACGGGTCGTTCCGCAGCGCGTCGCTCGAAGCGCCGAGCGGACTCCACGACTCCGTGACGATGTCGTGTTCGGAGTGGTACTCGCGAGCACCGCTCCTGGTCGAGTACGGGCTGAGCTGGATCTGATTGACATCAGGGCTGATTCCGGTTTCCTCCTGCACCCGCTGCAGATGAGCTGGTTTGAAGTTCGAGGTGCCAATGGCACGAAGTCCACCGTCCTCCAGGATCGCCTGGAGGCCTTGCACAGCGTCGACGTAGCGATCTTGGTCAGGGTTCGGCCAGTGCACCAGCATGAGGTCGATGTAGTCGACGCCCAGCCGCTGCAAGCTTGCCCCGTACGCCTCACGAACGCCGTCGATGCTGTGCCAGCGCCGATTGAACTTCGTCGTAATAAAGATCTCGGAGCGGCCGATCCCTGACTCCCGGATGGCCTGCCCGACCGCGTCCTCGTTCCGATAGTTCTCTGCGGTATCGATCAGCCGATAGCCGGCCTCAAGGGCCGTTCGAACCTGACGTACGGATTCTCCGCCGACCAGCGGAGACGTGCCCAGGCCGAGCATGGGAATGTCAGCACCATTGCGAAGCGGGAGGGTTGGAGCCACCGTGGACATATCGAATCCCTTCTGATCGAGTTTCGAAACTCTAGCTTGGCAACGACCATCTGGTTCCCACGGCCACCACCAACCCGTCCTGGACGAGCGAGGCCAGCGCGCGCCTACGCTGCGCCGCATCTGGCCACGCCGCCCCCAGCTGATGATCATCAATCGGGTCGTCGCTGGACCTGAGCACAGCGAGTAGGGCACCTCGGCACTGCCGATCTGTTCCCATGTAGGCCTGACCCCGTCGCGGCGCTCCCATCCAGGTCGGATGACCGGCCTGCCGCCAGGCACACAGATCGGCTACGGGGCAGGCATCGCAGCGGGGACTGCGAGCGCGGCATACCAGAGCGCCGAGCTCCATCGAGGCAACGGCCCAGCGTGCAGCGCGATGCGGCGTACGCGGTGCGAGCTGCTCGGCGAAGGCTCGTTCCAGGGTTGTTGGCGTGGCAGACGGAAACGCGGCGCCCAAGGCCACTCTGGCGACTACCCGGCGAACATTGGTATCCAGAACGATCTCCCGACGGCCGTGGGCGAAGCTTCCGATTGCCGCCGCGGTATAGGAACCGACGCCTGGCAGCCTGAGCAGCGAATCGCGGTCCTTGGGCACCTGCCCATTGAAGTCATCGGTGATCATGCGCGCAGCCTGGTGCAGCCGGAGCGCCCGGCGCGGATAGCCAAGACGACCCCAAGCGCGTACCGCCTCGCCCGGCGACGCGGCTGCCAGCGACGCGGGCGTTGGCCAGCGTTCCAACCAGGCCTGCCAGGGGCCGCGTACCCGCTCCACGGGTGTCTGCTGCAACATGAACTCGCTGACCATGATCGCCCACGGTGTCGCGTCGGGGCGTCGCCAAGGTAGATCGCGAGCATGGTCGTCGTACCAGCTCAAGATTCGCCGCACCACGGTCCGGGCTTGGCCGACCTGCAGCACCGGGCCTCTGGTGGCATCCACCACGTGGCTGAGGCTACCCGTGCTTCATGGGTGAGGCGGCGCGCCTCCAGTCCTGTCCATGCCATGCTGCCTAGGCTCGGCGCCATGATCGGCTTGCTCCACCCGGTCGGCCCCGAGACCGCGGGGATCTACTGGGCTCGGCGCGCGTTCGTTACTGGCGCAACCGTCGTACTCGCGATCGCTTTGCCGTTGATCATCACTGGGGTCGGTGGTGGCTCGGCAGCCCAAGCACGATCGGCAATTCCCTCCGCCGGGTATTCGGTGCCAATCTCTCCGGGCCCGACGCAAACAGCGCTAGCCACACCATCAGCAATCGACGCCTGGTCCACGAGTTCAGCAACACCGAGTCCAACGCCGACAGCATCGTCAAAGAAATCGACGAAGAAGAGGAAGTCCCAGCACCCCAAGTCAGTGAGCTGCCGAGCCAAGGACCTGCGACCAACCCTGACCGGCAGGATTCGTCTAGCGCCACGGCAGCGCACCACGTTCGGTTTGTCATTGATCAATGGTTCAGATCGGACCTGCATCGCGCGTGTGTCGAGGAAGACCTTCGAGCTCAAGATCGCTTCCAGCAGCGGCCGGATGTGGAGCACCAACGACTGTCCATCCGCTATCAAGACAATCAGCCGGAGGCTGACCGCTGATTCCGCGGTCGCATGGTCGCTCAGCTGGAACGGGAGAGGCTCCAAGCCCGACTGCAAATCCGCCCGCCCAGCGCCGAAGCCAGGACGCTACATCGCCACCGCGCGCCTGGATGGTGCCGAGCCCGTCAAGCTACGGATGATCTTGAAAACAGGCGGCTAGTCGCGTCAGGTGAGCTGCTGAGAGACACGCTCCGTGTACGCCGACTCAGCCAGCCTGACCAGACCGTCCCGAATGACCCGCGCACGGCTCTCGCCAACACCCTCGACCGCCTGTAGGTCATTGGCGCTGGCTCCGAAGAGTGCCTGCAGCGTGCCGAAGTGCTCGATAAGCCGGTCTCCCAGATAGGAAGGCAGGCGGTTGATCTGCGCCATCTGCCGGAAGCCGCGAGTCGTGACGTGAGCCTCGAGGTGCACACTGTGCGGGAAACCGGCGGCCCGTGCGACGGTGAGGGGATCCAGCAATTCGTCGGTATTCAGGTGCTGCAGACCAACGAGACCGAACCCGGTGGAGCCGGGTGGTCGATAATCCCGCTCCAACAGACAGCGCAACTCGTTGATTCCGGCGCGGAGCTCATGAAGCTGCAGCGTCAGCAGCCGCCCGTCCGTGCCCAGCTCAACAACATAGGTGTCCAGCTCGTCCTCAAGCCGCCGCACCATCTCCAATCGTTGCGCCACAAGCGCAAAGTCCCGGACCGTTACTTGATCTTGGACTTCCAGCGACGACAGTCGGGTCGTTACCTCCCAAAGCCGCCCGCGGTAGCGTTCCAGCGTCTGCAGAGCCTGATGGGATCGCGTCAAGATCTGGTCGGAGTGCTCGACGAGATGGCGGTGCTGGTCCAGGTACAGCGTGATGGTCGACATGGATGCCGAGATCGAGACCACCGGCAGGCCCGACTGTCGCGACACGCGGTCAGCCGTACGGTGCCTGGTGCCGGTTTCCACCGTGTCAACACTCGGATCGGGCATCAGCTGAACTCCGGCACGAACGATTCGGCCATCCTCCCAATCGAAGATGATGGCCCCATCCATCTTCGCCAGCTCGCGTAGCGCAGTCGGCGTGAAGGCAACATCCAAGGCGAAGCCGCCGGTCGAGACTTGAGAGATGATCTTGTTGCGGCCGAGTACGACGAGCGCCCCTGTGCGGCCTCGTAGGATCCGCTCGAAACCATCGCGGAGCGGAGTTCCAGGCGCCATCATCGCGAGATACTCCAGCAGCCGACGGTGACGATCGAGGTCTGACGCCACAATCGCTCCCTCCGTCAGCGTGAGAGATTCAAGCGGGGGCGGGTCCTGTCGCGCCGTTGCGACCAGACCCACTCCCTCGGCCGACCGTATCAACCGCGCGACCGAGGGAAGCAGCAGCGTCACTTTAGGTCCTGTGGCCGCAGCCCCAGAGCCGCCAAAGCCTGGTCGAGGGTGCTGACCGAGTGCACCACCAAGCCAGCATGGACTGTCATCATCTGCTCTCGCGAGTCCCGCGTCTCCGCCGGTATCACCGCCTCGACAAAGCCAAGCCGCGCGGCCTCGTTGAGTCTGCGACTGGTACCGGGCACCCGACGCAATTCGCCGGCCAGGCCTACCTCGCCCAAAGCGACGATACGTTGCGGGACCGGCTTGTTCCCCGCTGCTGAAGAGACCGCCAACGCGACTGCCAGGTCGGCTGCGGGATCGCTCACCCTTGCCCCACCCACAGTGGAGGAGTAGACATCTCGATCACTCAGCCTTATGCAGCAGCGTCGTTCCAACACAGCCAGCACCATGGCGAGCCGGCCAGATTCGACCCCGTTCACAATGCGACGCGGGTGGGTCAAGGTGCACCCAGCGACCAGCGCCTGTACTTCGGCGAGTAGCGGTCGGCGACCCTCCAGAGTCACCGTGACAGCCGTGCCTGGCACGGGCTCACCATGCTGGGAGGTGAAGAGGCCAGAGGGATCAGGCACCTCGACGATTCCGGAGTCGACCATCTCGAAGCAGCCCACCTCATCAGCCGGGCCGAATCGGTTCTTGGTCGCTCGCACCATGCGGAAGCCGGAATGCCGGTCGCCCTCAAACGCCAACACCACATCGACCAGATGCTCCAGCAGCCGAGGACCAGCGACGGTCCCGTCCTTGGTGACATGTCCAACGATGATCACGGCCATGCCACGCCGTTTGGCGACCCTGACCAAAGCGCTGGTCACCTCACGGACCTGGGTCACGCCACCCGGCGACCCATCGGCCTCCGCCGTACCAATCGTCTGCACCGAATCGAGCACCATAAGCGATGGCTGGACCTCCTCGATGTGCCCGAGCACAGTTCCCAGGTCCGTCTCGGCGGCCAGGTAGAGCTGATCGGCCACCGCATCTGTACGCCCAGCACGGAGCCGCACTTGAGCTGCTGACTCCTCGCCTGTGACATAGAGCGTCGTATGGCCATTACGCGCCCAGCGGGCGGCCACCTCGAGAAGCAGGGTGGACTTTCCCACCCCGGGCTCACCAGCCAGCAGCACGACGACGCCGGGCACCAGACCGTCGCCGAGTACCCGGTCCAGCTCTGCGACCCCGGTACGAGCATGGCTGGCCAGCCGTGGATTGATGCTGCCAATCGGCACCGCCTTGCTGACCGGCACCGACGCGGAGATCTGGTTCAATGTCGGCGCGGCTGCCGCCACGACGCTGCCCCAGGTCTGGCACTCTCCGCAGCGGCCGACCCAGCGGCTCGATCGCCAGCCGCACTCGGTGCAGACGTGGCTGGGCTTGGTGCTGGTCTTCGGCATGCCGAGAAAGTTAAGGCCGTCGGCTGACACTTTTGACAACGGCACGCCGATGCGGCTCAGCTACTCTGACCGGAGCATCATTCGTCGCTGGGAGCGTCATGACTATCGAGCCGGCACGCGCGGTCCGGCAGGCCACCTCATCCGAGACCGGCTGGTACGCAGCTGGTGCTCTGCTGGTTGCTGCTGGCGTGGCAACGGGGGTCTCGGTGCTGCGGCAGTGGTCGCTGTGCGACAGCACCCCGCCATCCCAGGCCTGCGTGACATTGCGCGCCACCATGAACATGCTGCCGATCCAGGCCGACACGATGGCACTGCGCGTGCCGTGGTCGGCGACGTTGGCAACCACGGGATTGACGCTTGCAACTCTCGCGTGGATCGCCTTCTTGATCTTGACCCCACTGGGGCGCGGCGTCAAGATCTTCGGCGCGGCCGTGACAGTTCCGTTGCTGATCATGACCGGTGCGGGGTGGTTCGGGGTGTGGTCGGTCGAACGTTGGGTTGCGCACGGCGGTCTGTGGATCATCATCGGTACGATCTCGGAGTTCGTGAGCATCGCATTCCTGGTGTATGCGACCCTGAGCCGAGATGCGGTCAGCCGAGTGATCATGCAGCGACTGGTGGTTCTGCTGTTCGGGGTTACCGCCTTTGGCACCATGCATCAATCTGCAGAGTTCATCTTGCTGGGCCTCACCAACCAAGCAGCGGTCGGAGTGCCGCAGTTGCTGGGCATCGGAACCGCGCTCACTCTCGCGCTGACGGGTGCGGGCGTGATCGCGATGACCATCTGGACGCACTACAAGCCTCCTAGCGCTCGGGATGTTTCGGTGCTGGGCTAGCCCAGCTTGGTCAAACGAGGAGCTACCGATCGACTGGCCGCGGCAGTGTTGCCGCAATCTCCAGGACCCGCTCGTTGGCAGCCGGCTCACCGATCGTGATCCGGAGACCATCCCAGTCACCGCCTGAGACGTACGCCAGGACCATCAGTCCGGCTTTCGCGAAGATCGCCTGGTACGCCTCGGCGTCTGGACCAGCAGGCAACCACACAAAGTTGCCTTGCGCGTCTGGGATGTCGAAACCAAGATCACGCAGTCCGCTAGCCAGCGCGTCGCGCGCCTTGACCAGCTCGGCTACCCGGTCCAGCAGCTCATTCTCGGCTTCCAGCGATGCGATCACCGCCGCCTGGGCAGCGATCGACACCCCAAACGGTAGCGAGACTGCGCGTACGGCGCTAGCAAGATCGGCATCGGCTATGCAGTAGCCGACCCGGAACCCCGCAAGCCCATACGCCTTGGAGAAAGTCCGCAGCACCACTACATTGGGCCGCCCCAACATTGCCTCCAGACCGCGCAGTCCTTTCGGGTCGCTGACGAACTCCACGTAGGCCTCATCGATGACGATCATGATGTCATCCGGGAGTGGGTCGATGAAGTCGATCACTTGTTGATGTTGCAGCGCCGGGCCCGTCGGATTATTCGGCGTACAGAGCATGATCGCCTTGGTAGCCGGGGTCACCGCCCGCCGCATCGCATCAAGATCATGAACGGCGCCCGGTCCCAGCGGCACCGGCACCGGAGTCGCGCCGGTCACAGCTGTCGCGATCGGATAAGCCTGGAAGCTGCGCCAGGCGTAGATCACCTCATCCCCCGGCTGGCAGGTAGCTTGCAGCAGGTGGTAGAGCACCCCGACTGAGCCGGCGCCGAAAGCTAGCTGCTCGGCAGGCAAGCCGAGTCGCCTGCTGAGCGCGTACGTCATCTCAGTGTTGGCGATATCGGGGTAGCGGTTCATCTTCGAGGCAATCGCAGCGGCCGTGGCCTCGATGACGCCGGGAAGGGGTGGGAACGGGTTTTCGTTGGCGTACAGCTTGAATGACAGCCCCGAGTCGGTCCTTGGAGCTGGCTTGACCGCCGAGTAGCTCGGCAGTCCCGCGACGACTGGCCGAATCTTGATCAAATTCTGACCTCACCGCGCGGCGTAGAGAAGATCGCCGCAGCGAGCCCTGGCCGATCCTGCGGTGCGCACCAGCCGATGTCGACGTCGGACAAGATCTCTTTGCTCCGGCCACCGAGCCATTCGTCTATACGCGTGGGATCGCCGGCGATTTCGATCTTGAGAAGCTCGACCTCGCGGCCGCCGACAGACGGATGTATCGCATCAACCGACCACCGCACGAAGAAGGGCAATTGTGGATCGATCTGCAAATCCTTGACCCCCAGCTGATGCCAGGTCAGCACCGTCCCATCGGGCAAGTGGCGATGCCCCTCGATTGCCGGACGACCGATCCGCTCTTCCAGCGGAGCAAGATCGTCAACCGCCACCACCCAGCCCAACCAGCCGCCGCCCTCTGCGGATCGTGCCCGAACCGCCTGACCGAACGGCGCTTTGTCGGCCGAAGGATGATCAAGAACGTCGACCACCTCCACGTAGCGCCCAGCCGTCAGCGGCAAGATCTGGTTGCGGGTGCCGAAACGAGGATGGAATCCGCCGTCGAGAAAGCTCACCCCCAGCTGCGCTCCCAGCCGCTGCGCCGTGGCTTCCAGGCCTTCCGGTCCGGCCGCGAACGACAGGTGATCCAAGTGCATGCCCACATTGTTGCCGGGACTCTTTCACCCGGAGCACGGGGTCCGCTTCAGCGCTTGGGACGGCTGCGTGCTATCAGCTTGGGATCGGCCGGATGTCGCATGGTGTCGCCGCGACGGGATTCAAAATCCTCACACGCCACGGCAAGGACCTCGTATGCCGCAGTGCCCATCAGCGCAACGAGCTCAGCCCGGTTCTCCAGATACACCGGACGTACGCCGGAATGGGCCTCGGTGTTGGAGGAGCAGTACCAGTCCAGATCGGCGCCGCCCGGACCCCAGCCGTCCCGTCCGTACTCGCCGATGGTGATCTCTGTGTACGTCGTGTCGTCGGTGCGGGTGACGGCGCGAAACTGGCGGCGGATCGGTAGCTGCCAGCAGACATCGGGCTTGGTTTCCAGAAAATCGCGGCCCTGACTCAGGGCGAGCAGGTGCAGTGCGCAGCCCGGACCGGCCGGGAAGCTAGGACGGTTGAGGAAGATACATGCCCCGTCGATGACCCTGGTCTTACGGCCGGGCAGCTCCCCGTCGGCGACATGATCAGGACGTTCGTCCTCGACCCAGCCGCCGACGCGGCCGTCCTTCTTGTACTGCCACTGGCTTGCCTTCAGCTGCCGGACCGCCTTACCGACCCGCTTCTCATCCTCTGCGTCGGCGAAATGGGCGCCCAGAGTGCAGCAGCCGTCATGCGGCCGGTCGGCGTAGATGCCTTGGCAGCCATTGCCGTAGATGCAGGCCCATCGAGAAGTGAGCCAGGTGAGATCGCAGCGAAAAACCTGGCTGTTGTCAGCTGGATCTTCGAACTCCACGAAGGCTCTGGGGAAGCCGATGAGCACTTCAGGCACGCGCGCCAGTGTATGCCTGACGGGTCCCCAATAGTTGCGCGAGAGCGTCTGTCATCGCGCGCCGCTAGGCTTGGCACGTGCCCGCAGCAGAGTCTTCACCCGCAACAACGCGGGGACCGGAGCCGGTGCGGGTGAATTCCGAGGGCCAGCTGATCAAGATCCCACCGGCTCGGGTAGGACTGTCCACCACCTCCGTGTATCCGGAGAGCACATCGAGCGCGTTCGAACTGGCCCGGCGGCTCGGCTACGACGGGGTGGAGATCATGGTCGGCATCGACCCCGTGGCTGCCGATATCGACGCAGTGGAGAAGCTCCGTGACTATCACGAGGTGCCGGTGCTGGCCATCCACTCGCCATGCTTGTTGATCACCCAGCGAGTGTGGGGTACCGATCCGTGGGCGAAGCTGGAGCGATCAGCCGAGGCCGCACTGCGGCTGGACGCCGATGTCGTCGTGGTGCATCCACCATTTCGCTGGCAGCGCGATTACGCCAGAGGCTTCGTTGAGGGCGTGCGACGGCTCGCCGAGGCAACCGGGATCTTGTTCTGCGTGGAAAACATGTATCCGTGGCGCACACCGGGCGGAGAGCTGAAGGCGTACGTGCCGGGCTGGGATCCGACGGACCTCGACTACGCCGACCTCACGCTGGACCTTTCGCACGCTTCGACTGCCGGCCAGCAATCGATCGATCTTGTTCGGTCCTGGGGTTCGCGTTTGCGGCACGTCCATCTCACCGATGGAACAGGCTCAGTCAAGGATGAGCATCTCGTGCCAGGTCGCGGTGACCAGCGGGCCGGGCGAGTATTGCAGTACCTCGCCGAGCGGAACTTTGCCGGGCACGTCGTCCTCGAGGTCAATTCCCGCAAGAGCGGCACCCGCGCACAACGGGAAGCCGACCTCGCCGAGTCGTTGGCCTTTGCGCGGCTTCACCTGGCAGCGCCGGTCCATCCCTCATACGCCGTGGACGCCGCTGGGATCGCCAGCGCGCTCTGAGGTGCGGCCGTACTCGCACGAGTGGCTGGCGATGAGCCGGAGTGAGATCACGAAACCTCATCGGTTCGTTTCTCCGCACAAGGCAACGAATGCGCTCCAGACTCGTGGATTTGGCCGTCTTTTGTGGCTCTGTGCGGAGAAACGCATCTTTCAGCCAGGCACCTTAGGGGTCATCCGGCGAATTGCCGGTCACGCAGAACACCATCCCGACCGGATCACGGAGCACGATCCAACCACGGCCGGGCCCGAGTCGCTCGGCGCCTAACCCAACGAGCCGCCCCGCCTCAGCCTCGACGTCGTCGGTGCCCAGGTCGATATGGGCGCGCACTGCGGCTGTCGGGTCGTCGGAACCCAGTCGCTGGAGGAGGAGTTGAGCGCTGGAGCCGGTCGGTGGGTAGAGCTTGCCGGCGAACTCGTGGCTGGTGCCCGCCCGCCACCGCCAGCCAGTCGCCTGCTGCCAGAACGCGACCTCTTGATCATGCAGTTTCGACGGCGAGTCAATGCAGATCTGCACCAGACGCGTGTGGTGCTGCGCGAAGCGCTGGGCGGGTGGGCGGGTGGGCGGGCATGATCCACTCGGTCGACAAGGCAGAACGGCAGTCCACCAGGTGACCTCATCGGGCACCACCCGTCGCCGTAGCCGGTGATGACCGCTCCCAACTGAACGAGCCGATCGGCGGTGCCACGGTCGGTAACCTCAAGATCGAAATGGATCCGAGGGCCATGGTCTCCGATCTGTTGGTGGATGTAGGAGTCGCCGGCTGGCGGGGTGAAGCTGCGGAACTCCGGATGACCCGGCCACTGCTCGCCGACCGGCCAGCCCAGCACCGCGGACCAGAAGCTCGCTGATTCGGCCGACACATCAGGTGCTACGTCGATGAACACGTGTAGCCATTGGATTTCCTCAGCCACGAATGCCTCCGAACCATGACACTGTTTGTTGTGATCGCACGATGACAACACCGGCCAACCAGCGACCTCGCCGCGGGCCCGGACGAGCACGGCAGGCGGCGATCTATCGGGCCGGGACCCTCGGTCGCGCTCCATCGATTCCCACCGACGCAGCCAGCCTCGAGCGACGTGCCAGGAAGGCGATGTCTCGTATCGCCTGGGCCTACATTGCTGGTGGCGCAGGAGAAGGCCGCACCATGCGGCACAACCGCGAGGCCTTCGAGCAGTGGCGGATCGTGCCGCGCATGCTGCACGGAGTCACCGAGCACGACATCAGCACCTCGATCGTCGGTGCCCCGATGTCGTCACCGCTACTTCTGGCACCCATCGGTGCGGCCTCGGTCGTGACACCAGACAGCGACGTGATCATTGCCAGAGGCGCCGCAGCGGCCGGTACGCCGTACGTGATCTCCAGCCAGGGATGCAATCCCATGGAGGAGACGGCTGCCGCGATGGGCTCGACGCCGTTCTGGTACCAGCTTTACTGGTCCACCGACGAGGCGCTGGTGGACTCGATGATCAGTCGTGCCGAGAGCTGCGGCGCCGGGGCTCTCGTGATCACGCTGGACACCACCATCTTGGGTTGGCGGCCGCAGGACCTCAACCTCGGCTCACTGCCGTTTGCGCGCGGTCATGGCATCGCGCAATACACCTCTGATCCACGCTTCACGAAGATCATTCACAATCGAACGGAGGCTGCCACGGATCGCCCCAAGACCCGACTTAGTCTGGGCGCAGTCCGCACACTGGTGTCCATGTCGAAACAGCATCCAGGCCCACTCGGCAAGAATCTGCGCTCTGCGGAGCCGCGGGCTGCGGTTGAGGCGTTTCTCGAGGTCTACTCCAACCCGGGACTGTCCTGGGATCACATCGCGACACTTCGGCACCGCACGTCCTTGCCGATCGTGCTCAAAGGGATCCTTCATCCCGATGACGCGCGCAAAGCGATAGAGCTTGGTGTCGACGCGATTATCGTGTCCAACCATGGCGGCAGGCAGGTTGACAACGCAATCGCTTCTCTCGACGCCATGATCACCATCCGCGAAGCGGTCGGACCTCAGCCGACGATCTTGCTGGACAGCGGAATCCGATCTGGCACTGATGTGCTGATCGGGCTGGCGCTCGGCGCCAATGCCTGCCTGCTCGGCCGCCCGTACATCTACGGGCTGGCCCTGGACGGCGAGGATGGCGTGCGCCAGGTCATCGAGAATATTGTTGCCGAGCTCGACGTGACCATGGGCCTGCTCGGCGTTCGGACAGTGCAGGACCTGTCCCGCGACCTCCTCACGCCAGCTCTGTGAAGATCAGCTCAGGCGCCGGCTAGGTCTTCCGTTTCAGCGGCCGAATGTGAAGAGCTGCTGGCCGGTGATCAACGGCTGCGGCGGCCCGTCGTAGCGTGCGGAGCCGAGCGCCGCCCGCTCCTCCTCGCCCGAATCAAATTCACGGTAGTCAAGCTCGACGAATCCGGCTGCTGGGAGCGCGCTACGAACCAAGCTATTCCCGTCGTCAGGGCCGGTGGCACGTGACCACAACAGCGTCGCGCCAGGTCGGCAAAGCTGAGGCGCTGTCATGATCGTGCGTCGCACATCGTCGTCGCTGATATTGCCGAAGATGCCGATCATGATCACCAGGTCTGCCGGAACCGAGCCGGCGTACGCCGTGGAATTTCCTGCATCGACGGTGCGCACGGTGACATTTGCCAATCCTGACGCGGTGGCGAACTCCCGCGCCCGCTGTGCCAGGACCGGGTGCAGCTCGAGCAGCATGGTCTGGATCCGCGAGGAGTCGTCGCGTTCGGCCAATACCTGCAATACGTCCCGGCCATCGCCCGCGCACAAGCTCAGCACCGTGCCCTGCCCAGCCATCTGGTCCAGCGCGGAGCGGATATAGGCCTGTACCTGGCGCAGCCGCCAGGAAAGATCGGAGGCGGGGTCGTCGTAGGCCTCGTGCCACTTCAAGTAGTCACGCATGCCATCAGCATTGACGATGGAGATCCATGCCCCCGATCAGGCCTCGATGTCGAAGACGGTCCAAGACAGCGGCGGCAGCTTGGCGGTCAATCGGCCGTCGCCCAACGCGTAGGAATCGAACGATCGTGGAGTCACCGCATCGTGTGAGACCCCATTGGTGCTGTGGCGGTCCTGGTCGGGCTGCGCGTGCAAGGTGTGGGAGCCGCGTACGCGTTTCGCTCGAACCCCGCGCAGGTCGGCCGAGAGCGCGGCCGGCTCGGTCAGGCTCCGATTAGCGACGAACAGGCCTGTTCTGCCGGTCTCGTCGTCATAGGTGGCGCTCGCGTCCACCAGCGGCACGTCGGTGTAGCTGGCCGAGTCGTATTGGTCGGAATGAGCGATCACCTGGAGGATCTGGCCACGGGCCAGGCGGCGCATCTGTTCGAACGGGTAGGCGATCGCCTGCTTCCATGCGTCGCCGCTGGGCTCAGAGCGCAGCAGCCCTATGACGTTGATCAGCTGAGCCTGGCAGGCGACCGTGACTCGGTCGCCATGCCTAAGCAGCGAGTTGAGCAAGGTGCCGACGACGACGGCATCGGTGATCGTGTAGTCGTCCTCAATCAGGCGGGGGTGCGGTAGCCACGGCGGGTCCTTGGCCTGGTCGCGGTCGCTGGAGAAACGGCTGGCGTACCAGACGTTCCACTCGTCGAAGCTGAGGTTGAGACGCTTCCGACTCTTGATCTTGGCTCCGACCGCATCGCTGGTCGCGATCACCGCATCGATGAAGTTGTCCATGTCCACTGCCGATGCCAGGAAGCTCAGCGGATCCCCGTTGAGCTCCTCGTAGTAGCTGTGCAGTGATATGTAGTCCACCGTCTCGTAGCACTGCTCGAGGACCGTCGCCTCCCAGGATCCGAACGTTGGCATGCTCGAGTTGGACGAGCCGCAGGCGACGAGTTCGATTCCGCTGTCGATGAGGCGCATCGCCTTGCCGGTTTCATTGGCAAGTCGGCCGTACTCGTACGCAGTCTTCTGTCCGACCTGCCACGGACCGTCCATTTCGTTGCCCAGGCACCACAGTTTGATGTCGAAAGGGTCAGGGGCGCCGTTGGCGATGCGCCGGTCGGACCAGTAGGTGCCGCCCGGATGGTTGGTGTACTCGAGCAGGTCGCAGGCCTCCTGCAGTCCGCGGGTGCCGAGGTTGACAGCCATCATGATCTCCGTGCCGACTCGGTCGGCCCAGCCGGCGAACTCATGCAGTCCGAATTTGTTGGTCTCGATCGAGTGCCAGGCCAGATCCAGTCGCGTGGGCCGCTCAACTCTTGGCCCAATGCCGTCTTCCCAGCGATAGCTGGAGACAAAGTTGCCGCCGGGATAGCGCACGACTGTTGGTCCGATCTCGCGAGTCAACGCGAGCACGTCCTCCCGAAGACCGGCGTCGTCGGCGCGAGGATGCCCGGGCTCGTACAAGCCGGTGTACACGCAGCGCCCCATGTGCTCAACGAACGTGCCGAAGAGGCGCCGCGGCGCTGGAGCAATGGCGTACGCGGCATCGAGGACGAGTGAGGCAGCGGGCATGATCAGCAATTACCCCATTCGGCCTGCGCCATTTGCCGGGGGGCGGTGTAGAAAAGGGTTGAAGGGAACTGGCCATGAAGCTGCGCTGGATCGATTCCACAGGAGCTACTGAGCGTGAGCTGGCTGAACTGCCGGCCCTGCGGACGCTCACCGACGGATTTCTTTGGCTCGACATTCCTGAGTGGAGCGAAAAGGCCCAGGCGATCTTGACGGATGAGTTTCACTTTCACCCGATGGCAATCGCCAAGAGCAGGGACCGTAACCACGTGCCCCGACTCCATGTGTACCCGGACCATGTCTTTACTGTCGTGCATGCGCCTGAGATCGGTGCAGCCGGCCATGTGCACTACCTCGAGCTCGACCAGTTCATTGCTGCGGACTTCCTCGTCACCGTGCACGGGCCCATCAGCCCCAAGGTGCCGCTCGAGGCAACCCTGCGCGAGACCAGTGCCGTCGCCGCTCGGATGGACAGCGGCAGGCTGCACCCTGCCTCACCATTCGGACTTAGCTACGCGATCATCTCATCGATCGCCCGCAAGGAGGCTGACATGGTGGCCGAAATCGCGCGCGAGGTCGGCCTGATGGAGCAGCGGGTGATGGCTGAAGCGGACGAGGATCCGCAGAAGTTTCTGAGCGAGCTCTTCGCGGCTCGGCATGAGCTGCTGGCGATCAAGACCATGGCCGAGCAGGGCAGCGAGATCTATCGACGGGCGATCAGGCTGGCCAGCTTTGTCTCTCCCGAGGGCCTGGAGTTGATGACAGATGTGCTCGACCAGTACGAGACGGTCGCCCATATCGCCGACTCGCAACGGGTGTTACTGATGGGCGTCACTGAGTTCTACCGGGCACGCACCGACACGAAAATGACGATTGCCGCCGAGCGCCTCGCCGTGATTGCGGCGATCACGCTGCCGATCACGTCATTGTCCTCGGTACTCGGGATGAACGTGATCGTCAACGGTTCCACTCATTGGGTAGCGCTTGCCATCTTGTTGTTGATCATGCTGATCATGTCACTGATCTTGCTGCGTTGGGCACAGAGACAGGGCTGGTTGTGATCAGCCGACAGCGCTATCAGCGTGTACTACTAGGACAGATTGGACAAGAAGTCGACCAGTAGCTCGACAACAAGACGGGGATGGCGCGCTTGCCAACCAGGCCCGGCCTGCGGCACAACACGCAGGTTGCCAAGCGGCATGGATCGGGCTAAGGCAGCGCTCGGTCCCCTGTTGGCGACATCCCGCTCGCCAACGATCACCAGCGCTGGCGCCGCCGCGCGGGGAGCGAGCGATCTGACGTCCACTGGCCGTACTTGATCCAGCAGCGCTGCAACGTCGGCCGGACGTCCGCCGAGTTGCTGTACGACCGTGGCCGGCAGAAGGCTGACGACGCCGTTGAAGAGCGACCGGATGGCCATCGCTTCGACCCGGGCGTTCGTGCTGAGTATCAGAGCTGCGACCCGGTCACCATGCGTGCCGGCGAGCTGCAGGGCGACCATGCTTCCCCAGCCGCGTCCGAGGAGCACGACCTGATGGGAATGAGCATCTGGCAGTGCGTCGAGCACCGCGAGGGCAGGTTCTTCCAAGATCACCGGTGTGCTGCCGCGAACACCGATGTCAGGAGTCAGCACGTGCGCTACCTCGCCCACGGCAGCCTGCAGCTCTGCTGTCTGAGCGTCGGTTTCGCCCAGCGCGGGCAGCAGCACGACCGTGTGATCCATGCTCATGTGCTCAAGGCTAGAGTCGGGGCAATTCGTCGACGGTGCACCTCGGTCACATGGCCTCCGCGAAGGGAGAAAGCGAATGCTGCGTGGCGCCCTGCTTCGACTATCCCGCAGTCACAAGATCAAGGACCTGGTGACGACAGCACCGGTGACTTCTCGCGTCGTCGAGCGCTTCATAGCCGGGGAGACATCCGACCGGGCAGTCGCGGTCACTCGCCGGTTGATCGGCTCGGGGCTGCTCGCCACCATCGACTACCTCGGCGAAGACACGACCGAGCGGGGCCAGGCCGACACCGTGGTGGTCGCCTATCTTGACTTGCTCACCAAACTCCGGGAATCGGGGCTGAGCCCCTCGGCCGAGGTGTCGATCAAGGTCAGCGCCTTGGGCCTGCACCTGCGTGACGGTCCGCAACTCGCACTGGAGAATGCCGAGCTGATCTGTCATGCGGCGCGGATGGCCGATACAGCGGTAACCCTCGATATGGAAGATCACACCACGACTGACTCGACTCTGGAGATCTTGCGCACGCTGCGCAAGGAGTACCCCGGGACTGGCGCTGTTTTGCAGGCATATTTGTACCGCACCGAGGGCGATTGCCGGGATCTTGCAGAGGCGGGATCGAGGGTTCGGCTCTGCAAGGGCGCGTACGCGGAGCCTGAGAGCGTGGCATTTCAAGATCGGCAGGAGATCGACAAGTCCTACGTACGCTGCATGAAGATCTTGATGGCGGGCAGCGGTTTCCCCATGTTGGCCACTCATGATCCGACCTTGATCGATATCGGACTCAAGCTCGCCAATGATCATTCGCGCGCGCCGAAGGACTTCGAGTTTCAGATGCTGTACGGCATCCGGCCGACCGAGCAGCAACGGCTCGCCCGACTAGGCCATGCCGTACGCGTCTATGTGCCCTATGGCACGGACTGGTACGGCTATCTGGTACGGCGTCTCGCCGAGCGTCCATCTAACCTCAGGTTCTTCGCCAGGAGCCTGATCACAAAGAATTAAGGAGCTGGCCAGGTTCTCAGCTAGAGCCAGTCGATGTGCGGCGCAACCAGGGCGTACCCCACGAACGCGGTGATGTCCAGCAACGTATGAGCAACGATCAGCGGGCCGACGCGTTTCCAGCGCAGGTAGATCAGGCCAAAGATCACGCCCATGATCAGGTTACCGATGAAGCCGCCGATGCCTTGGTAGAGGTGATATGAGCCGCGGATGACCGCGCTGAACGCGATGATGGCGATCACGTTCCAGCCCAGCTGCCGTAGTCGGGTGAACAGGAACCCGATCATCACGATCTCTTCGAGCAAGGCATTCTCTGCAGCGGACAAGATCAAAACTGGCACTGTCCACCAGTTATCGCCTAGTCCAGAGGCCTGAACATCGGTGTTGATTCCGATGATCCGGGCCAGGGCGTACAAGCCAAGACCTGGGATACCAATCGCTAGAGCGATCAAGGCTCCGAAGCCGAGATCGAACC
>Ga0307287_10000311_pt1 | contig 17955 bp, 19 predicted proteins | sample ER_DNA_141_FD_194485 | JGI IMG/M metagenome (GOLD analysis project Ga0307287, IMG submission 194485) | Bulk soil microbial communities from the East River watershed near Crested Butte, Colorado, United States - ER_DNA_141 | ecosystem: Environmental > Terrestrial > Soil > Floodplain | place...
GAGCTCGTCGCCGCGACGCAGCTCGACGAGCACGCCGCTCCCGGGGCGCCCTCGCTCGGTGTCGAGGACGTGTGTGGAGAGCGAGACTGCCACTGCGCGCGAACTCTACGACTCGCCCAGGCTGCGTCGGAGCCAGGCAAGCGCCTCGACGCCTTGGGCGCGTTGGAACTCACGGAGGGTCGCGAGCCCTGGCGGGGGCGGCAGCGTCGAGCGCTGAACGAAGAAGCCTGCGAAGGCGGCGATCAGCGGGAGCACGCGCTCGCGCGGCGCGTTACGGCCGAGCGGGTGCGCCTCGAACACCTCCCATGGCCGCGGCCCGCCCTGCATCGCGAGGCTTGGCAGAAAGCCGGCCAGATCGAGCCACGCCGCGCCGAGACAGGCGTGAGGCCAGTCGACAAACACGACGCGCTCCTCGGTGAGGAGGACGTTGTCCGAGCGCACGTCCGCATGGAGCAGCGTCTCGCCGATCGAGGCCTCCGCCCAGCCCGCCTCGAGCCGCGCGAGCTCGTCCAGCCGCGCGGTCGCCCACGGGTCGACGCCCTCCGCGCCACCTTGCTGGGCGAGCTGGCTCCAGCCGCCGAAGAGCTCGGCCAGATAGTCGGCGGCGGTCGGAGCCGCGACGGGCGCGGGCGTGAGCGCCTCGGCGAGGTCGGTCAGGGCGGCGAGCACGCGCTCGAGCTCATCCGGCCGCCACGGCACCGCCGGCTGGTGGCCCTCGACGTCCTCAAAGACGAGCGCCACCCAGTTCCCGTCGTCGTGGGCGAAGAGCAGGCGCGGCGCCGGCGCCTCCGCGGGCAGCGCAGCGGCGACCTCGGCCTCCCGGCGGTGCATGCCGGGTGAGTAGGGGTTGGGCTCGGACCCGACCGCCTTCACGAAGGCGCGGTTGCCGTCCGCCAACTCGAGCCGGGCGGCGACGCCCGGCGACATCCCGCCCGGCTGGGTCGTCGCGCCCACGACCTTCGTTCCCAGCCCGGTCTCGACGGCGTCGCGCACGCTCGCGGGCAGGGCCTCCCACGGGATCCGTTGCCCGCGAGCCTGGTGGTACGACATCAGCCCGCCAAGCGAGCGGCCGCGCGCCGGTGCTCCTGCGCAATCTCGCGCTCGTCTGCTCGCACCAGCCGGCCGTCGCGCACGACGTCCTCGCCCGCGACTACTAGCCGGTCGACCCGGTGCGGCCCGCTCAGCACGAGCCCCGCGACCGGATCGTCGGCGCCGGCGAGCTCGAGGCCGTCCGTTCGCCAGACGGCCAGGTCGGCGCTCTTCCCGGGCTCGAGGGAGCCGAGCTCGTCGCGCTTCAGGACGGCCGCGCTGCCGCGCGTCCCGAGCCGCAGCGCGTCGCGAGCCGTCAGCGCCGCGGGCCCGCCGCGGCCGCGGGCGACCAGCAGCGCCTGCTTGACCTCGAGGAAGAGGTCGCCGCGCTCGTTCGAGGCGGAGCCGTCGACGCCGAGCCCGACTCGCACGCCCGCGTCCAGCATCGTGCGCACCGGCGCAACGCCGGCGCCCAGGCGCAGGTTCGAGGTCGGGCAATGTGCGACCCCGGTGCCCGTCTCGCCGAACCGCGCGACGTCCTTGTCGTCGAGGTGGACGCAGTGCGCGCACCAGACGTCGCCGTCGAGCCAGCCGAGCTGCTCGAGGTACTCGACCGGGCGGCAGCCGTAGAGCTCCTGGCAGTAGGCCTCCTCCTCGACGGTCTCGGCGAGGTGCGTGTGCAGCGTCAGCCCCAGCCGCCGGGCCAGCTCGGCCGACTCGCGCATCAGCCGGCCCGTGACCGAGAAGGGCGAGCACGGCGCGACCACGAGCTCCGGGTAGCGCGCGGCGAGCCGCTCGGTCTCGGCCAGCACCTCGTCGGCGTCCTCGACGAGCGAGTCGGGCGGCAGGCCGCCGTCGGACTCACCGAGGTCCATCGAGCCGCGCGAAGGGATCAGGCGCACGCCGAGCTCGCGCGCTGCCGCCATCTCGGCCTCGACGAGGTCGCCGCCTCCGCGCGGGAAGACGTAGTGGTGGTCGAAGACGGTCGAGCAGCCCGAGAGCGCGAGCTCCGCCAGGCCCGTGCGCGCGGCCGCGTGCTCGCTCTCCGCGTCGATGCGGGCCCAGACCGGGTAGAGCGTCTTCAGCCACGTGAACAGGCCGGCCTCCTGGGCCCGCGCGCGAGTGAGCGTCTGGTAGAGGTGGTGGTGGGTGTTGACGAGGCCCGGGGTCACGACCGCGCCGCCGAGGTCGTCGCGCGCGTCTGTCTCCGGCTCGGTACCGCCGCCCGTGTCCACGATCGCGCCGTCCTCGACCAGGACCCAGCCCGACTCGTGCTCGGTGCCCGCGTCGTCCATCACGACGACGTGGGCGTTGGCGAACAACCGCTTCACGCCTTCAGCGGCACCAGCTCGAAGCGGTCGACGTCCACGAGGCCCTGGTCGGTGAGCTTCAGGCTCGGGATCACCGAGAGCGCGAGAAAGGCCATCGTCTGGAACGGCGAGGGCAGGGTGCAGCCGAGCTTGGCCGCCGCGTCGATGCAGCCGCGGCTGGCCTCGACGACCTTTGCCAGCGGCGCGTCCGAGATGATCCCGGCGATCGGCAACGCCAGCTCGGCGCGCACGCCGCGCTCCTCGACGACCACCACGCCCCCGCCGATCTCGGTCAGCCTCCCGATCGCCCTGGCCATGTCCTGGTCGTCGACACCGACGACGACGATGTTGTGCGCGTCGTGCGAAAAGGTCGAGGCGAGCGCGCCGGAGCGCAGGCCGAACCCGCGCACGAGGCCGACCGCCTGCCGCCCGGTGCCGAGGTGCCGCTCGACGACCGCGATCTTCGCCAGGTCTCGCTCAGGGTCGGCGACGACGTAGCCGTCCTCGACAAGCGGGGCCTCGACGAGCGACTCGGTCAAGATCTGGTCGGGGATCACGCCGATCACGCGCGCCTGGCCGCCTTCCCAGGGGATCGTGAAGTCGCGCGCGGCAACGTGCCGGACGCGCACCGTGTGCTTGACCCACTCGGGCACCTCGACCCGCTCGATCTCGCCGACGGGCCGGCCGCGCTTGAGCACGGTCTCCGGGACGAAGCTCTCGAGGTCGGGGAGCAGGAGCAGGTCGGCCTGGTAGCCGGGCGCGATCGCGCCGAGGTGGTCGAGCCGGTGCCAGGTCGCGGGGTTTAGCGTCGACAGCACCAGCGCGTCCTCCGGCGCAATGCCCGCCGCGACCGCGTCGCGCACCATCGAGTTGATGTGCCCGTCCTCGGCGATGTGCTCGGGCTCGCGATCGTCCGTGCAGAAGGCGATCCGCTCGGTGCCGTACTGGTCGACGAGGGGCAGCAGGGCGTGCAGGTTCCTCGCCGCCGAGGCCTCGCGGATCAGGAGCCACATGCCCGCCTGGAGGCGCTCGCGGCCCTCCTCGATCGTGAACGCCTCGTGGTCGGAGCGGATTCCGGCTGCGGCGTACGCGTTCAGGGTCTTGCCGACGACCCCGGGCGCGTGCCCGTCGACGTGCTCCGCGCCGGGGAGCCGGAGCTTCGCCAGCTCGTGCTCGTCGCCGGAGACGACGCCGGGGAAGTTCATCATCTCGGCGAGCCCGATCACGCGGCGGCGTCGTAGCAAGCCCTCGAGGTCGCCGGGCGAGAGCGGCCGCCGCGGCGACTCGAACGACGAGGCCGGCACGCTCGAGGAGGCCATGAAGTAGACGTCCAGCGGCAGCTCGCCGCAGACGTCGAGCAGCCAGTGCACGCCGTCGGTGCCGAGCACGTTGGCGATCTCGTGCGGGTCGACGACCACGGTGGTCGTGCCGAGTGGGAGCACGAGCCGCGCGAACTCGTCCACGAGCAGCTTCGAGGACTCGAGGTGCATGTGCGCGTCCACGAAGCCCGGGACGACGTGCTTGCCGCCGGCGTCGAGCTCCTCGGCGCCGTCGTACTCGCCGAGGCCGGCGACGTAGCCGTCGACGATCGCCACGTCGGTCTCGAGCCACTCACGCGTGAACACCGAGAACACGCGTCCGCCCCGCACGACGAGATCGGCGGGCTCGTCGCCGCGAGCTACGGCAAGCCGTCTGACGAGGTCGGGCATGGACCGACCTTATCCCGTCGAAGTACGCTCTTCAGTCGTGGAAGTGCTCACTCCCCGCACCCTCGGCGAGGCGCTGGCGCTGAAGGCGGAGCGGCCCGACGCGGTGCCGATCCAGGGCGGCACCGACGTGATGGTCGAGCTCAACTTCGACCGCGCCCGGCCGCCCGCGCTCCTGAACCTGAACGAAGTGGCCGAGCTGCGCGGCTCCTCGCGCGAGAACGGGACGCTCAGGCTCGCCTCGGGGTTGACCTACACCGAGGCGATGAGGCTCGCCGACCCGCTGGCCGCGCTGGCGGAGGCCTCGCGCACGGTTGGCGGCCCGCAGATCCGCAACCGTGGCACGATCGGCGGGAACCTCGGCACCTCCTCGCCCGCCGGCGACGCGCTGCCGCCGCTGCTCGTCTACGGCGCGGAGGTCGAGCTTGCCTCGACCCGCGGCGAGCGGTCGGTGCCGCTGCACGAGTTCATCGTCGGCCCCAAGCGGAACTCGCTCGAGCCGGACGAGCTGATCGTCGCCGTGCGCGTGGCCGCTCCCGGCCCGAGGCAGACGTTCATGAAGGTCGGCCCGCGCAACGCGATGGTGATCGCGGTCGTCTCGCTCGCCCTCGCGGTCGACGACGACGAGGTGCGGGCGTCGTTCGGCTCCGCGGGCCCCGTGCCCGGCCTGGTGACAGCGCCGCTCGCCGAGCGAGCCGAGCTGCCCGAGCGAGTCGCGGAGGCCGCGAGCCCGATCGACGACGTGCGCGGCAGCGCCCGCTACCGCCGACACGCGCTCCGCGTCCTCACCGCCCGCGCGCTCGAAAGGTGTCTTGCGTGAAGATCGTCGTCACCGTCAACGGCGAGCGCAAGGAAACCGAGGTCTGGGAAGGCGAGAGCCTGCTCTTCGCCCTGCGCGAGCGCCTCGGCCTGCCCGGCTCGAAGAACGCCTGCGAGCAGGGCGAGTGCGGTTCCTGCTCGGTGCTCCTCGACGGCACGCTCGTCTGCGCGTGCCTCGTGCTGGCCGCGCAGGCCGACGGCCACGACGTCGTCACGGTCGAGGGCCTCGCGCAGGACGGGCGGCTGCACCCGGTGCAGGAGGCCTTCACCGAGACGGGCGCCGTCCAGTGCGGCTTCTGCACGCCTGGCCTGGTCGTCGCCACCGCCGACCTGCTCGCGCGCAATCCCGCGCCGAGCGAGGACGAGATGCGGGAGGCGCTGTCGGGCAACCTCTGCCGCTGCACCGGCTACGCCAAGATCTTCGACGCCGTCCGGCTGGCGGCCGAGCGGTGAGCACGACCGACCGCAAGCTCGAGCTCGGCCGCGTCGGCGAGGTCGTCAAGCGCACCGACGCGATCCCGAAGGTCAACGGAAAGTTCGCCTACGCGAGCGACCTCGGGGCGGCAGGGATGCTCTGGGGCCACACCGTCCGCAGCCCGCACGCCCACGCGCGGATCGTCGAGGTCGACATCTCGGAGGCGCTGGTCATGGCCGGCGTGCACGCCGTGCTGACGCACGCCGACGTCCCCGGCGCGAAGACCTACGGGCTCGAGTTCGCCGACCAGCCGGTGCTGGCGATCGACCGCGTTCGCTACTTCGGCGAGCCGGTCGCGCTCGTCGCGGCCGAGCATCCCGAGCAGGCGCGCCGCGCGGCCGAGAAGATCCAGGTCGAGTACGAGCCGCTCGAGCCCGTCGTCGACATGGAGCGGGCGACGGAGCAACCGCCGATCCACGACGGGAACCCGACCGCCGGGCACGGTTTCCGCGAGGACCCGCGGCCGAACGTGCTCCGGTCGATCGTGGTTCGCCACGGCGATCCCGACGCGGCCGGCGACGTGTCGGTCGATGGCGTCTACGAGGTCGGGATCCAGGACCAGGCCTTCCTCGGGCCCGAGTCCGGCCTGGCGGTCCCGGACGGCGAGGGCGGCGTGGACGTCTACGTCGCCACGCAGTGGCTGCACGTCGACCGCGATCAGGTCGCGCCGTGCCTCGGCCTCGACAAGGAGCAGGTGCGCATCCACCTCGCCGGGGTCGGCGGCGCCTTCGGCGGGCGCGAGGACCTCTCGATGCAGGTCCACGGCGCGATGCTCGCGCTCCACACGGACCGGCCGGTGAAAATCGTCTACACGCGCGAGGAGTCGTTCGTCGGCCACGTGCACCGACACCCGGCGAAGATCTGGATGGAGCACCGCGCGACGCGCGAGGGGAAGCTCGTCAACGTGCGCGCGAGGATCCTGCTCGACGGCGGTGCCTACGCGTCCAGCAGCGCGGCCGTCTGCTCGAACGCCGCCTCCTTCGCCTGCGGGCCCTACAAGGTCGAGAACGCGCTGATCGAGTCGACCTGCGTCTACTCGAACAACCCGCCGTGCGGCGCGATGCGCGGCTTCGGCGCCGTCCAGGGCTGCTTCGCGCACGAGGCGCAGATGGACAAGCTCGCGGCCGCGCTGGAGATCGACCCGGTGGAGCTGCGGCTGCTGAACGCGCTCGGCCCCGGCGACACGATGCCGATGGGCCAGGTCGTGACCGGAACGCTGCCGGTCGCCGAGGTGATCCGCCGCGCCGCCGAGCTGCCGGTCCCCGAGCCGGAGGAGCTGCCGCGCGACCCGATCCGCCTACCGGGCGGCGCGGGAAACACGACCCGCGGCCAGGGCGTCCAGCGCGGGGTCGGCTTCGCGGTTGGCTTCAAGAACGTCTGCTACTCGGAGGGTTTCGACGACGCCTGCGCCGCGCGCGTGCGCCTCTGGGTCGGCCCGGAGGAGAAGCTGGCGGCCGAAGTGCACTGCGCGGCCGCCGAGGTCGGGCAGGGCGTAACCGGCGTGATCCTGCAGGTCGCCCGCACCGAGCTCGGCACCGACGACGTCGTGCTCGCGCCCGGCTCGACGGATGGCGTCGACTCGGCCGGCTCCGCATCAGCGTCGCGCCTGACCTGGATGGCCGCGGGCGCCGTGCGGCTCGCCTGCCAGCAGGCACTGGCGGAGTTCCGCGAGACCGGCCGCGAGGTCGACCTCGAGCGCAGCTACCACCACGCGCGAACCTTTCCGCTCGACCCGGAGACGGGCCAGGTGAGCGGCGAGCGCGTGCACGTCGCCTACATTTGCGCCGCCATGCGCGTGGTCGCCGAGGTGGACGTCGAGCTCGGGCTCTCGCGCGTGGTCTGGATCGGCGCGGCCCAGGACGTGGGCAAGGCGCTGAACCCCCAGGCCGTCCACGGGCAGATCGAGGGCGGCACCGCCCAGGGGCTCGGGCTCGCGTTGATGGAGGAGATCCAGACGCGCGACGGGCTGATCACGAACGCGAGCTTCACCGACTACCTGATCCCGACCACGCTCGACATGCCGCCGATCGACGCGGAGCTCGTCGAGGATCCGGAGCCGGACGCGCCCTACGGGGCAAAAGGGGTCGGCGAGCCGCCGACAGTGGTCTCGACCGCAGCAGTCGTCTCGGCGCTACGAGCGGCGAGCGGGCGCGAGCTCAGCCGGGTGCCCGTCCGGCCCGACGACCTCGCCGGGCTTTGACTCGCGCCGCACGACGATCGCCACCGCGGCCAGGATCAGCAGCGCGCCGCCGACGATCCTCACCGTGAGCGTCTCGTCGAGCACGATCACGCCGAGCGCGATCGCGACGACCGGGTTCACATATGCGTAGGTCGCGACCTGCCCGAGCGGCGCGTTGCCGAGCAGCCACGCGTACGCGGTGTAGCCAATGACGGAGCCGACAAGGATCAGGTAGACGAGCCCGAGGATCGAGCGCGTCGACCAGCCCGACGGGTCGAGGTCCGACGGCGACGTCGTCGCGAGGCCGATCGCCGTCAGCACGAGCCCGCCGACGAGTGTCTCGTACCCCGTCGCCACGAGCGCGTCACGCGGGACCGCGATCCGAGGCGAGAGGAACGACCCGAGCGCCCAAGAGATCGCCGCGACGACCGTCAGCAAGAGGTAGCCGAGCGGCCCCGAGCCGCCTCCCGGCCGGACGAGCAACGCGATGCCGGCGAAGCCCACGAGCAGCCCGAGCGAGGCGATCCGGTCCGGCCGCTCGCCGGCCGCCAGGCGAAACAGCAAGACCCAGAGCGGCACCGAGGCGATGATCAGCGAGGTCAGCCCGATCGGGACCTTCCGCTCCGTGATGAAGAGCAGCGAGTTCGCGCCGGGCAGCAGCAACCCGATCACGGCTGCCGACGCCAGCTCGGCGCGGCGCATCTTCAGGGCACGAAGCCCGCGTCGCCAGATCACGACCCCGCAGACGATCAGCCCGACGAGCATGAAGCGAATGCCGGCGCCGAACATCGCCGGGATCGTCTCGCCGGCGAGCTCGATCCCGAGGTAGGTCGAGCCCCAGACGATGTAGACGATCCAGAGGGCGACCCAGACCTGCGCGCGGTGGCTCACGCCTTCAACAACGCCGCGCTGCTCGCGAAACGTCCGGTCTACCGCTTCAGCGTCAGCCCGGCGCCGATCCCCAGCAGGAGGATCCCGACGATCTTCCACCAGCCCACGCCGACGCGCTCTGCGCCCAGCAGGCCCCAGCGGTCGATCGCGGCGCCGGCGGCGAACTGTCCGGCGAGCAGCACCGAGACGGTCGCGATCACGCCGATCCGCGAGCCGGCGACGGTGATCGCGAGCACGATGATGATGCTCATCAGCGCGCCGCTCCAGAGCCAGACAGGCTGACGGGCGGCGGCGGTGAACTCGCCGAAGCTCTGGCGCGTGACCAGCAGCAGCGCCACCGCGAGCAGCGCGGCCAGCGAGGTCGCCCAGGCCAGCGCGCCGAAGACGCCGACGCGGTCGCCGAGCTTGGCCATCACGGCGACCTGCACCGAGCCCGCCACCCCGGCGAGCACGGCGAAGGCGACGACGAGGACGTTCACCGCGCCGAGCATATCCCCGCAGACGGAGAGGGCCGGCGCGTGCCGGCCCCTCCCAACGGTCGTGCGGTGCTGCTACGGCGCCGGGCTTGCGAGCACGCCGTCGATGGTCGGCTTGGAACCGAACACCTCCACCTCGGCCGCGTGCACCTCACTGCGCCGGATGCCCACCCGGCACTCGGAGTTGTTGGCCGGATCGAGGTCCTGGTCGCCTTGGAAGGACGGCTGGCCGGTGCACTGGTTGTTCGTCACCACGAACTTGACGTGCGTGCCGACGATCTGCTTGGCCGCGTCGAAGTAGCGCAGGGACTCATCCTGCGTGCCCGGCCGCGGGTTCACGCCCGGGAACGAGTCGGACGGTGCCGAGAGCAGCAACGTCCAGCCCTCGGCGATCGAGCCGTTGCAGGTCAGGTTCGCCGCCACCTTGCCCGCGCGGCACACGTACGCGTCGAACGAGCGCAGGCCGACGAAGCGGGTGCTGAACATCGCCGAGACGCCGAGCCGCTTGATCCCGACGCCGGTGGCGGGGATCGCGCCGAGCTTGATCACGACCCACCGGCCGTTCACCGGCACGAGGCAGGTGGCGGTCGGCGTGCAGCTCTGCGTGTTGCTCGTGCCCTCGTCGTCGTCGATCAGGTTCCCGGGGGTCACGTTCGTCCCGGTCGCCGGAGCGTCGGTCGTGATCGTCGCGCCCTGCGTCGCCGAGCCGTAGTTGGTCGGGAAGTGGATGGTGATGTTCCGCGTCTCCCCGCCCTCCAGGTGCTTCACCCGGAAGCGGACCATCCCGTAGCCCGGCGCGACGGCGGTGAAGTTGTAGTACGCCCACCGGTCGTTCTTGCCGGCCAGCGAGCCCGCCCCGTTCGGGACGAACGGCGCAGTGTTGTCGAGGTTGCCGGTCGCGGCCGTCCCGGTGTTGATCGTGGCCGGGTCGGTGTCGGCGATCTGCGTCGAGCGAGCAAGAACTGCCGCGGCCGAGCGCAAAAGCGTCTCATGCTCTCCCTTTCCTGAAGCGTTCCCCCCAACCCTTCGCAGCCACTGGGCCGCCGCCGGTGGGTCAGCGGCTGCGCGCCGTTTCTACCACAGCCGGCCCCCTCTCAGGAAGTAGGCTCCGCCACGTTCGCGACTAGAAGGAGGAGCTGGATGGTCAGGGCCTTCGTGCTCTACGAGAGCGAGCCGGATCCGGAGCGGTACGAGCAGCATGCGGAGCTTTGTCGACGGGTCCCCGGCGCCACCTTCCGCCACGGCAAAGTCTTCGGCGCGCCGATGGGCGAGCCGGCCTACGCGTACTACGCGGAGTGGGAGTTCCCGGACCGCGAGACGTTCAAGGAGGCCGCTCGCAGCGAGGAGTTCATGGCGACCGGCAAGGACGCGATGGAGATGGGCGGCCGCTTCCACGTGCTGTTCGCGGACGTTTCATGAGCGAGCGCCAGCCCGACGCGCCGAAGCCGCTGGCGCCCGAGGAGCTCGGCTTCGAGCGGATCGTCTACGAGAAGGCCCCGCCGCGGGCGACGATCACGCTCAACCGCCCGGAGGTGCTGAACGCCTTCGACTACCGCATGCTGCGGGAGCTCGCGCGCGCTTGCGAGGACGCCTCCTGGGACGACTCGATCCGCGTGGTCGTTCTCACCGGCGCAGGACGCGCCTTCTGCGTCGGCGCCGACCTCAAGTCCTGGGCCGACGAGTACCTCGGTAAGCCGAACGAGTACTGGAAGTGGTTCGGCGCGTTCAAGGACGCGCACGACCGCCTGCGTGAGATCGGCAAGCCGACGCTCGCGCGCATCAACGGGATCGCGGTCGGCGGCGGCAACGAGCTGCAGATGGCGTGTGACCTCGCCGTGATGGTGGACGATGCGTTCATCCGCCACGTCGGGCCCGAGCACGGCTCCGTTCCTGCCGGAGGCGCGACGCAGTGGCTGACGATCATGGTCGGCGACCGGCGCGCGCGCGAGATCGTGCTCATGTGCGAGGAGCTGCCCGCGCCGCGCGCGGCCGAGTGGGGGCTCGTCAACTGGGCCGTTCCCGCGGGCGAGCTCGACGCGAAGGTCGACGAGGTGGTCGAGAACCTCGCGCGCAAGCTGCCTCAGACCACGCGCTACGCGAAGCAGCACCTGAACTTCTGGAAGGACCTCGCGTGGCACGAGACGATCAACCACGCCCGCGATTGGCTTGCCCTGTCGATGGCCACCGAGGAGCCGAAGGCCGCGATCAAGAAGTTCCTGGAGAAGAAGTGAGCCCCGTCTCTTTCGGACGTGCCCCGGGGACAGTCCCTAGGACATGTCTCGGAGCGGACGTCGTCGCGTCGTCCGGGCGCCTACGGTGGTCGGCCGCGACGCTGCCGGCCATGGCCGAGGGACTGTCCCTGGGGCATGGCCCGAGCGGCCATGGCTGATTCGCTCGTTCTCGTCGAGCGCGAGGGCGCGATCGCGGTCGTCCTGCTCAACCGCCCCGACGCGCTGAACGCGCTCTCGGACGAGCTGATGGACGAGCTCGTCGCGAGGCTCGAGGAGCTCGACCGGGACGAAGCCGTACGCGCGATCGTCCTCGGCGGGAACGAGCGGGCGTTCGCCGCCGGAGCAGACATCGGCGAGCTGGCCCAGGTTTCGGCAATCGAGCTCTACTACCAGCGGCGCATGGAGCGCTGGGATGCGATCCGCGGCCTCTGGACGCCGCTCGTGGCCGCGGTCTCGGGCTACTGCCTCGGCGGCGGCTGCGAGCTGGCGATGTCCTGCGACCTGATCGTCGCCTCCGAGACCGCGCAGTTCGGCCAGCCGGAGACAGACCTCGGGATCATCCCCGGAGCCGGCGGCACGCAGCGTCTCACCCGGGCCGTCGGCAAGGCGCTTGCGATGGACGTGATCCTCAGCGGCCGCCGTCTCTCGGCGCGCGAAGCACTCGCCGCGGGCCTGGTCGCCCGGGTTGTCTCCAAGGAAGCCTGGCTCGACGAGGCGAAGCGCGTCGCTCGCGACATCGCCGAGAAAGGCCCGGTCGCCACGCGCCTCGCCAAGGAATCGGTCGACCGCGCCCACGAGACGACGCTGAGCGCCGGCCTCGAAGCCGAGCGCCGTGCCCTCTACCTCGCCTTCGCGAGCGAGGACGCGAAGGAGGGCCTGACCGCGTTCACCGAGAAGCGCAAGCCGGAGTTCAAGGGCCGCTGAGCAGGCTCGCCCGTTTCCTCGAGCCGCCACGGCTGCGCACGGAGGCCGGAGAGGAACGTCGCGCGACCTGGCTCGAGCTGTTTCTCGATCTCGTCTTCGTCGTAGCGATCGCGGAGGTCGCCTCGACGCTCGCCGCCGATCCGACGGCGGCCGGCTTTGGCCGCTTCCTCGCACTCTTCCTCCCGATCGGCTGGGCGTGGGCGGGGTTCGCCTTCTACGCGACCAGGTTCGACACCGACGACCTGGTCTACCGACTGCTCACCCTGCTCGGGATGTTCTTCGTCGCCGCTCTCGCCAGCACCGTGCCAGACGCCCTGCACGGCGGCGAGAACAGCTTCGTCGTCGCCTACGTCGCCGTGCGCCTGGTGCTCCTCGTGCTCTACGGGCGGGTCTACCGCGACCTGGAGGTCGCTCGCCCCGTCGCGGGCTGGTTGATCATGGTGTTCGGCTCAGCGGTCGGCATCTGGCTCGTCTCGATCGCGGTGCCGACGCCGTGGAAATACGTCCTCTGGGGCGTCGCGCTGGCTTTCGAGCACCTCGGGCCAATCAGGGCGTGGCAGTTGCTTCAGGGGATGCCGGTGCATCCGCGTCATCTGCCAGAGCGGTTCGGGCTGCTCGTCCTGATCGTGCTCGGAGAAGCCGTGATCGGCGTCGTGCTCGGAACCGTCGAGGTCAGCTGGACGGTGCTCTCGGGGGCCGTCGCGTTCGGCGGCTTCCTCACCGCCGCCGCGATCTGGTGGCTCTACTTCGACTTCCTCGATGCGACCGCGGTCGTTACTCGGAACGTGCGCAGCGGGATGACGTACGTCTACGCCCACTACTTCATCGCCGCAGGAATCGCCGCGCTCGGCGTCGGCGTGAAGCTCACGATCTTCTCCGTCGAGCCTGGTCCCCGCTACGACGACATCGGCTGGATCGCGGCTGCGGGCGCTGCCTTGTGCATGGGCGGCCTCGCGACGGTCCAGTTCGTCACGCCGCCGAACCTCTTCGACGTCGATGTCGCGCTGCGCCTGGCGACGGCCGTTGTCGCGGCCCTGCTGGTGGTCCTGTCGAGCGTGCTCTCTCCGGTGCTCGTCATCTGGCTTCTGGCGGCCGCGCTCGTCGCTCAGGTCGTCGCCGAGCTCGCGACCCACGAGCAGCACACGGCGAGCGTCAGCAGTCCGCTCTAGCCGTCGAGCTCGGCCGGAACGAGCGAGAGCTCGAGCTCGCGGCCCTCGCGCAGCACGCGCACCGGAACCGGTGCGCCGATCCTCTCGACCACCATCAGCCGCTGGATGTCGCCGACGTCTGCGACTGCGGATCCGTCCAGCTCGACGATCAGGTCCTCGGGCCGCAACCCGGCCGCAGCGGCCGGCGAGCCCTCGACGACCTGGACGACCTCGACCCCGGACGCGCGGCCGAGCTTCCGTGCGAGTCGCGGCGGCAACGGCCTCGCGCCCCCGGCGATCCCGAGGTGCGCCCGCCGGAAGCGCCCCTCGGTCATCAGCGCGCCCACGATCTGCCGCGTGGCCGCGTTCACCGGAACCGCCAGGCCGAGCCCGACGCCGGCGACCGCGGTGTTGATCCCGATCACGCGCCCGGAGCCATCGGCGAGCGCGCCGCCCGAGTTGCCGGGGTTCAGCGCGGCGTCCGTCTGGATCACGTTGTCGACGATCCGGCCGCTCTGCGTCGGGAGCGAGCGGCCGAGCGCCGAGACGACGCCTGCCGTTACCGACCCGGCGAAGCCGTTCGGGTTGCCGATCGCCACCACGAGCTGGCCGACCCGCAGGCGCTCGGCGTCGCCGAGGTCAGCAGGGGAGAGGTCGTCCGCCTCTGCGCGCAGCACGGCGAGATCCGAGTGCGGGTCGGCGCCGACGAGCTCGAACCCGAGCTCGCGACCGTCGACGAACGAGGCGCGCCCGCCGCCGTTGCCGCCGGCCACGACGTGCGCCGAGGTGAGCAGGAACCCGTCGGGCGTGATCACGACCGCGCTCCCACCGCCGCTCCGGCGGCCGCGCGAGACGCGCAGGTTCGCCACCGACGGCGCAAGTCGCTCGGCGACGGTGATCACCGCGTTCGAATAGGCGTCGAGCGCCTCCTCCTCAGATGAGATGAACGTCACGCCGGCCATGGGCCGAAGCTAGCAACGCGGTTGTAGGCTGCGCCGGATGGCCGAGGTCGAGACCACGCGCGACGGCGCGGTGCTGACGATCACGCTCAACCGGCCCGACGTCCTGAACGCGTTCACGGCCGACATGCACCGCGAGCTCGTCGGCGCGTTCAAGGAGGCGCGGGAGCCGGAGGTGCGGGCGGTCGTCGTGACCGGCGCGGGGCGCGGCTTCTGCGTCGGGCAGGACCTGAACGAGTTCGGCGAGGCCGCACGCGACATCGCCGGGCGGCTCAGGCGCCACTATCACCCGACGGTGCTCGCGGTACGCGAGCTCGAGAAGCCCGTGCTGGCCGCGGTGAACGGTCCGGCTGCGGGAGCTGGACTCTCGTTCGCGTGCGCGTGCGACCTGCGGCTTGCGGCCGAGAGCGCGACCTTCGTCCCCGCGTTCATCAACATCGGCCTCGTGCCCGACATGGGCGGCACGTTCTTCGTGCGGCGCCTAGTCGGCACCTCGCGCGCCTTCGAGTGGATGACCTCCGGCCGTCGCCTGAGCGCTGCCGAGGCGCTGGAGTGGGGTCTCGTCTCCGAGGTCGTCGCCGACGACCGCCTAGCTGAGCGCGCGGACGAGCGAGCCGCCGAGCTCGCGGCGCTGCCGACGCGCGGGATCGGCCTCACCAAGCGCCTCTTCGACCACGCCGAGACCGCGACGCTCGACGAGCAGCTCGAATTCGAGGCACAACTCCAGGCCGCCGCTACGGAAACGGCGGACTTCCGGGAAGGCGTCAGCGCCTTCCTGGAGAAACGCGAGCCGAACTTCGAAGGCCGCTGACCGCGTCACGATCGGGAGGAATATGGAATCCGCAGCCCCAACGAGCGAAACGGCTCAGCACCCGATCCGCCTGGTCGTCAACGACGACCTGCAGCGGAACCGCCTGACCGTCTTCTTCCGGCTGATCCTCGCGATCCCCCTGCTCCTGTGGGCGATCCTGTGGGGCGTGATCGCCGTGCTCGCGTGGATCGTGAACTGGTTCGCCACGCTCTTCATGGGCCGCTCGCCGGATGGCCTGCACAACTTCCTCGCGACCTTCCTGCGCTACACCGTGCATGTCCGCGCCTACACGCTGCTGATCGCCGATCCCTATCCCGGCTTCACGGGGACGCAGGGGACCTACCCGATCGACCTCGAGGTCGACCCGCCCGAGCAGCAGAACCGCCTGACGGTCTTCTTCCGCTCGATCCTCGCGATCCCCGCATTGCTGCTGGCGAACATCCTCTCGAACCTCTCGCAGCTGCTGGCCGTCTTCAGCTGGTTCGTCGCGCTCGTCACGGGCCGCGTGCCCGAGGGCCTGAGGAACTTCGCGGCGCTCGCGCTCCGCTTCGAGACCCAGACCTACGCGTACGTGATGCTGCTGACCGGGCACTACCCGAGCTTCAACGTCGGGGTTCAGGACTAGATCGTCTTGAACTGCTCAAACGGCTGCCGGCACTCGCGGCAGTAGCGCAGCGAGCGGCACGGGGTCGGGCCGAAGATGTTCTCGAGCGCGGTGTCGCGCGAGCCGCAGTAGGGACAGCGGAAGCCGTTCGACTGCAACTGCACGAGCTTCGGCGCCTCCGCCTCGCGCGGAGTGGGCGGCGCGAAGCCTGCGGCTCGTAGCTTCTCCCGGCCCTGGGGCGTGATCTTGTCGGTCGACCACGAGTCGTCGAGCACGACCTCGACCTCGGGCTCGCCGCCCAGCTCGCGGACCTTCTCTGCCATCGCGTCGCGCATCACCGCGAGCGCGGGGCAACCGAGGAAGGTCGGCGTGAACTCGACGTGCACGCGCTCCTGCTCGATGCGCACGTCGCGGACGACGCCGAGGTCGACGACCGAGATGACCGGGATCTCGGGGTCCGCGACCTCGGCGAGAGCCTTCCAGACCTCGGCCTCGGTCACCACTTGGTTCCCGCCGGCTGGGAGCGTCGCACCGAGGTCATCTCGTCCCACAGCTCGGCCAGCTCAGGCGAGTGCCCCTTGCGCCGGTCGACGAGCGGACGCAGCTCATCGAGCGCGGCGATGAAGCGCGGCTCGGCCTGCAGCCGTTCGGCCCACATCTCGGCGTGCAGCCGGTGGTAGACCTCTTCGCGGTCGATCTTCGCCGCGAGGCCGGCGAGCTCCGCGTCATCGGAGGTCTTCAGCCGTGCGAGCCGCTCTGCGTCCGCCTGCTCGTAGAGCACGTGCCGCGCGATCGTCCGCTCCCACTCGGGCAGCCGCAGCTCGACGAGCTCACTGCAGCGGTACTCCTCGGGCTTGCGGTCGAAGGCGAGCTCGTCCGCGGTCGTGCCGAGGTCGCGCGCGGCCAGCTCGTACAGCGCGCGTGCGTGGCCGACCTCGTTCTGGGCGATCGACGAGAAGGCGACGTCCTCCTCGAGGAAGGGCGCGATCCCGGTCCACTCGGAGTCGCGCCAGCCGAGGATCAGCTCGTCGTCAGCGATCTCGAGGAGCAGCTGTGCCCGCTCTTTCACGTGCCTCCTTCAGCTTCTCCTTCAACGGGTAGCCGTCGACGCGGTGGTAGTTCCGGTTCAGCTCGTCGACGAACTCCTCGATCCGCATGATCGAGTCGCGCGCGACGACCCAGAGGGCCTGCGACTCGCCGCGGCGCCCGTACTGCTCGCGGGCGTACGACTCGGCGAAGCGCTCGTCGGCGGCCTCGATCGAGCCGGCGTGCTGGAACGCCTGGCCTTTCCGCTCCTGCCTGAAGACCTCGTAGATCACGCGGCGAGCAAGACCGACCGAACCCAGGCCGAGTTTTCGCGCGCAGCCCGACGCAGGTCGAGCCGGTCCTCGGTCTTCGGCCCGTGCCCGGTGACGACGTGCATCAGCTCGTCCCAGTCCGGCTCGGTGTAGAGCCAGCGCCCGCTCTCCTCGTCCTTGCGCAGCTCCGGGTCGGGCACGGTCAGGCCGAGCTCCCAGATCTGCGGCACGTAGCCGTCGAGGAACTGCTGCCGCGCCTCGTCGTTGCCCTGGCTCTTGATCCGCCAGACGAACATCGGGTCCTGCTCTGGCTCGATCGGGTTGCCGTGGAACTGCATCAGCGGGCCCCACCAGCGGTTCAGCGCTTCCTGAACGAGCTCACGCTGGTCGTCGGTGCCGTTCATCAGCGTCAGGATCACGTCGCGGCCGTGGAGGATGTGGAACGACTCCTCCCAGCAGATCTTCTTCATGATCCGCGCGTACGGCGCGTAGGAGCACTTGAGCAGCGCCTTTTGGCTGATGATCGCGGCCGCGTCGACGAGCCACGCGATCACGCCGACGTCGCCCCAGGTCTTGGTCGGATAGTGGAAGACGTTGTGGAACTTCGACTTGCCCGAGATCAGGTCGTCCAGGCATTCCTCGCGCGGCTTGCCGAGGTCCTCGACGACGCGGTAGATCAGCTGCGCGTGGCCGACCTCGTCCTGGACCTTCGCGGTCAGCGCGAGCTTTCGCTGCAGCGTCGGCGCGCGCAGGATCCACTCGCGCTCGGGCAGCACGCCCATCAGCTCCGAGTTGCCGTGCATCTCGATGAACTTGCGCAACCGCGCGCGGTACTCGTCGGGGAGCCAGTCGCCGGCCTCGACCTGGCCGCCGCCCTGCACGTACTCCAGGAATTCCCGCTCGCGTTGTTCCATACCGAACGGTCGTTAGGGTACCAGCGCTACGCGGCCCCGCCGGCGCTTCGCGCCTCCGCTGCGGGTCTCGTTCGCGGCCTCAAGTCGACTGCAAGCGCGCAATCGAGCGCTTCCGCGATCCGGAGCAGCGTGTCGATCCGCGGCGGCCTGCCGCCCGACTCGAGGCGCGCGATGGCCGACT
>Ga0307287_10000314_pt1 | contig 17908 bp, 23 predicted proteins | sample ER_DNA_141_FD_194485 | JGI IMG/M metagenome (GOLD analysis project Ga0307287, IMG submission 194485) | Bulk soil microbial communities from the East River watershed near Crested Butte, Colorado, United States - ER_DNA_141 | ecosystem: Environmental > Terrestrial > Soil > Floodplain | place...
GCTGGTGATCGACAGCCGGCGTTGTGCCGAGTAGATGAGCGAATTGAACAAGCGCAGGTTGTTCTCGTCCGGGAAGCCGGGTCCGCTTGGCACGACCTGGCACAGCACATCAAGGTCGAGAAGATATAGAGCGCCACAGTCAAGAAGGTCACATTGGTTGCTGTCACCATGGCGGAAAGTCTGGCCTTTCGCGCCGTCGGATGACAGCAAAGGCCCCGAGTAGCCTGGACGAGTGAGCAGTAACCTGCCGATTTCGTCGCCCTACCGGAGCACTCCCGATGCTCCGGTAACCGATGCGGAACGCGATCGGCTCAACGCGCGGCTCAATGCCGCCTATACGGCCGGAGCGCTGGAGCAGGAGGACTATCAGGCTCGGCTAGATCTTCTCTTCGCCGCGCATCGGCTCGGCGAACTGGTACCGGTGGTGGAAGGTTTGCCGCCACTGCCAACCCACTCTTCACCGGCGATCGTCGCGAGCTCCGGTGGCCAACCCGGAGAGCTGTCGGAGGCGCGACCACCTGGACGATTGACCGCCGCCGTCGTGGGAGGGGTGGCTGCAGCAGTTATCCTCATTGCAATTTTGCTCGTGCTCTTGATTTAGCAGTCGTGTTCTCACCCGCGCTGAGCACTCCGAACAGCTCTAACTCCGACCAAACACGTCGGCACTGCGCTCCGAATATGGATCGAGGATTGGCCTACAGCGGTTTGGTATGGCTAACCTAACTGTGTATGGAACACAGTTCCTACAATGTTTGACGCAGGATGGGTACCTAAAATGGCGACTGTGCCCCGGCAACACATCACCCATCAGAAGATCGCTGAGCATGTGCAGCGCTTGGGTGAGCTGTACCCGCCGATACCTCTGGACTCTGTCGATCGGACGATCAAACGGCCTTGGCTCGTGGCGAGGAAGTTCGGTCATGTGATCGACTATCTGGCGCGCGTCGAGCTGGAAGTTGATCGCAACGTGCTCGAGCTGCTCGTGCTGCTCCCTGAGGCCGACGAGACTAACAAGACTTTTTACGCCGACGTCTGGCAGCCACAGGAGATCCAGCACGGGTTGATCTTGGACCGACTGCAGCAAGATCTCGGCAGAACGGCAGCAGATCCACACCTCGATGTCTCGTTCGGGATCAAGATCTTGGGAGCGCTGGCGCACCTGAAGCCGATTCAGGACATCGCCAAACTGATGTACTTTCTCACTGGTGCGAGCACCGAACGGCAGGCGGTCATTGCCTACAACAAGATCAACCGCGGAATGCAGCAGCTTGGCGAGAAAGCGATCTCCGAAACGATCATCACGCCGATCAAACAGCAGGAGCCCGGACACTTCGCCTTTTATCAGATGTCAGCCACTGCGATGATTCAGGACAAGGTGCTCAAGCCATGGCAGCTGTTCCTGACCCGGGTGATGCGCGAGAAGTCCTATAACCTGGTGGGCACCAACAAGATGAAGCAGTACAAGGCCGACATGGGTGGCGTGATGGCCGACCTCGGACTCGATGACGATCTTGAGGGCTACGCACGCGAGGTCGGACGAGTCGAGAACCGGCTGCTGTGGGCCCACAAGCAGGGCATGGAGTTTCCGCCCTATATCCTCAAGGCCCTCAAGGAGAGCGTTGAGCTCTATCGCGAGCGTTTGGCTCGTGGCCTCACGGTCGCTGAGGAATTTGGGTAAGGCGGGGTCCTGGCGTAGACTCATCGGCTGGCCAACTTTGGCCGGACAATTAGGCGTACGCGCGACCAAGTTAGAGAGTCTATGGCGAAGAAAGAGGGCGCACTCGAGCTGGAAGGCACCGTGGTGGAGGCTCTGCCCAATGCGATGTTTCGCGTTGAGTTGGCCAACGGTCACAAGGTGCTAGCCACAATCAGTGGCAAGATGCGGCAGCACTATATCCGCATTCTCCCGGCCGACCGAGTCGTCGTCGAGCTTTCTGCTTATGACTTGACCCGCGGTCGCATCGTCTACCGGCACAAGTAACCAACCCGCAAACCATCCACGTCGTCAGGCTCGCTGCCACGTGCCCGACGTAAGTTCTTCGAAGGAGGCTCGATGAAGGTCCAGCCGAGCGTCAAGAGGATCTGTGACAAGTGCAAGGTGATCCGCCGGCACGGTCGCGTGATGGTGATCTGCGAAAATCCGCGGCACAAGCAGCGACAGGGCTAGGCCACGACTACCAAGCAAGAGCTCAGAAACGAAGCTGCGAGCGTCGGTATTGCGCGAGCAGCTTCTAAAACCTAAAAGTGTGATCGCAAATCCGGGACGAATCCCGGATGCACCCTCGGTCGGAGGCCGAGGCCCCGGTGATCAGGACAGCACTCCTGATCAAAGGCAGCCGGGGACGCATCACGCCAGACACCTCCGCGACGTTATGCGTCCTTCTCGTCGAAGGGCGTAGCCATGACAGGCCGGCGTCGACCAGACGAAAGGTACTAGAGCCTGATGGCACGCCTAATTGGGGTTGATCTCCCGCGCGACAAGCGCCTCGAGATTGCCCTCACTTACATCTATGGCATCGGCAAGACCCGGGCCCTGCAGACGCTTGAGGCCACCCAGATCAGTGGCGACCTTCGTGTCCACCAGCTGACCGACGAGCACCTCGTCGCGCTCCGCAACTGGATTGAGTCCAACTATCAGATCGAAGGTGATCTTCGTCGCGAGGTTGCGTCTGACATCAGACGTAAGGTCGAGATCGGTTCTTATCAAGGTCGTCGTCACCGCAGTGGCTTGCCCGTACGCGGCCAGCGCACCCGCACCAACGCCCGCTCCCGCAAGGGCGCGCGCAAACCCGTCGCCGGCAAGAAGAAGGCCAAGTAGCGCCACCTGGCGTTCGGGCAAAGATCCAGGAGAATCTGAGAACTTATGGCAACTGCAGGCCGCGGCGGCGCCGCCAAGAAGGTGCGTCGCAAGGAAAAGAAGAACGTGGTCGCTGGCCACGCTCACATCAAGAGCACGTTCAACAACACCGTCATTTCGATCACCGATCCGAGCGGCGCGGTTATCGCCTGGGCGTCGGCCGGCACCGTGGGTTTCAAGGGCTCCCGCAAGTCGACGCCGTACGCCGCGCAGATGGCGGCCGAGGCCGCTGGGCGCCGCGCCATGGAACACGGCATGAAGCGGGTCGATGTGTTCGTCAAGGGCCCCGGCTCTGGTCGCGAGACCGCGATCCGCTCACTTGGGGCTATCGGCCTCGAGGTCGGCGCGATCTCCGACGTCACCCCTATCCCGCACAACGGCTGCCGCCCGCCCAAGCGGCGCCGCGTGTGACCCCCCAGAAGACAAGGACTTAACCAAACATGGCTCGCTATACCGGTCCCATGACCAAGAAGTCACGTCGGCTGGGTGTTGATCTTGTCGGCGGAGACAGAGCGTTCGAGCGCCGCCCTTACCCACCCGGCGTACACGGCAAGGGACGCACCAAGGAGTCGGAGTATTCCTTGCAGTTGCGGGAGAAGCAGAAGGCCCGCTACTCCTACGGCGTGCTGGAGAAGCAGTTCCGCCGCTACTACGAGGAGGCCAACCGGCTACAGGGCAAGACGGGCGACAACCTGCTGCAAATCCTAGAGTCTCGCCTCGACAACGTGGTGTATCGCGCTGGGCTGGCACGTACCCGTCGTCAGGGCCGCCAGTTCGTGGTGCACGGTCACTTTCTGGTCAATGGCCACAAGGTCGACATCCCCTCCTACCGAGTGACTCCGCACGACGTGATCGACCTTGCTGACAAGGTAAAGGACCAGACACCGCACATCATCAACCGTGAGACCCACGGTGAGCGTGACGTACCGGGCTGGATGCAGGTGTTTCCCGAACGTGGCCGGATCTTGATTCATCAGCTGCCGACGCGGCAACAGATCGTCATAGATGTCTCCGAGCAGTTGATTGTTGAGCTTTATTCGAAGTAAGCACGATCATGTGCCCTGAGTTGGTCGACGGGCGCGAAAGCAGGAAGCCGGAGGCGTCGGATACGCCGACGGTGCCGCATCGTCAAATAGCGGGTGGTGCGGGGAAGGAAAAGAAATGCTGATTGCACAGCGCCCCACGCTGTCGGAAGAGACCGTCTCCGACAGTCGTTCCCGGTTCACCATCGAGCCGCTAGAGCCGGGTTTTGGTTACACCCTCGGGAACTCGCTGCGGCGTACGCTGCTGTCGTCCATTCCGGGTGCGGCCGTGACGAGCATCAAGATCGACGGGAACCTGCATGAGTTCTCAACGATCGAAGGCGTCGTCGAGGACGTCACAGAGATCATCTTGAACCTCAAGGGCCTGGTGGTGTCCAGCGAGGAAGATGAGCCGGTCACCATGTACCTGCGCAAGGCCGGTGCCGGCGAGGCGACGGCCGCCGATATTGCTCCGCCCGCCGGGGTCGAGGTACATAACCCTGAGCTGCACATTGCCACGCTGAACGACTCGGGCAGGTTGGAGATGGAGCTGGTGGTGGAGCGCGGCCGTGGCTATGTCTCCGCCGTGCAGAACAAGACCGCCGACGCCGAGATCGGCCGTATCCCGGTTGACTCGATCTACTCACCTGTCCTCAAGGTCACCTACAAGGTCGAGGCCACTCGCGTCGAACAGCGCACCGACTTCGATAAGTTGATCTTGGATGTCGAGACCAAGCAGGCCATCCGGCCGCGCGACGCCGTTGCTTCGGCTGGCCGCACCCTCGTTGAGCTGTTCGGCCTGGCGCGTGAGCTCAATGTTGAGGCAGAAGGCATCGAGATCGGTCCTTCGCCCATCGACGAGCAGCTGGCTGCGGATCTCGCGTTGCCGGTCGAGGACCTGAACCTGACCGTTCGGTCGTACAACTGCCTCAAGCGCGAGGGCATCCACACCGTCTCGGAGTTGGTGTCGCGCAGCGAGCAGGATCTGCTCGACATCCGCAACTTCGGGTCCAAGTCGATCGACGAGGTGAAGCTCAAGCTGCATGAGATGGGCCTGTCTCTGAAGGACAGCGCGCCCGGCTTTGACCCGCTGAGCGCGATCAGCCGATACGACGAACTTGATGAGGACGACGTCGACTTCAGCGAGACCGAACAGTATTGAGCAAGGGGGGGCGACCCCCTGAGACCCCCGCAGTAATTGGCTTACTTATTGCTCAGGAGAAGAACCGAAATGCCTGCACCAACTAAAGGCGCCCGCCTCGGCGGCAGTCCCGCGCATCAGCGGCTGATCATGGCCAATTTGGCGACGCAGCTGTTCGAGCACGGACGGATCGTGACGACCGAGGCCAAGGCGAAGCGGTTGCGTCCGCTGGCAGAAAAGTTGATCACCAAGGCAAAGCGTGGCGACATCCACTCCCGGCGCTTGGTGCTCATGACTGTCCGCGACAAGGGTGTGGTGCACACGCTGTTCACCGAGATAGCGCCCAGCCTGGCCGATCGTGAGGGTGGCTACACCCGGATCACCAAGGTTGGTCCGCGTAAGGGGGACAACGCCCCCATGGCATTGATCGAGTTGGTTCAGGAATCGGTCGAAGACAGTCGGAAGGCTAACGCCAAGGTTGCTGCGCCCGCCAAGAAGGCTCCGGCGAAGAAGGCAGCCAAGTCGTCCTCGGCCGCGTCCGCTGCGCCGGCGGCACCTGTTGCGCCAGCTGCTCCGGTCGCAGCTGACGCCAAGCCGGAAGCCGAGGAGAGTCCTGCTGAGAAGCTCGTCGAGGAGACGGGTGAACTCGAGGACGCCACAGCGGCGGACGAGCAGCCAAGCGATGATTCCGTGGCCGAGGAGGCTGCGGTTGTCAACGACGATGAGGCCACGAAGCCCAACGACGAACGGTCCTAATCCTTCGCTCTACACGAACGGCGCTCCCAGTGCGGGAGCGCCGTTTTTGTCTCTACCGAGAGGGAGAATCGCAGGCATGCTGTTGAGCCGACTCGCCGAGACTCGAATCGCGCTTGCCGGCACCCGGTCTCGCAACGCGAAGCGTGACCTCATCGCGGCCGTGCTTCGAGAGGCGTCTGATGATGACGTCGAGATCGTCGTTTCATACTTGTCGGGCAGTCTGCGCCAGCGGCGTACGGGCGTGGGGTGGAAGTCCTTGCAAACTGTGCCGCCAGCCGCCGAAGAGTCATCGTTGACAGTCGGCGAGGTCGATGCGGTATTCGCCCATGTCGCAAGCCTCAGCGGTGCCGGATCGACCGCAGCTAGGTCGGCGGCCGTGCAGACTCTGCTCGCCCGCGCTACTGCCGACGAGCAGGACCTGTTGCGTGGCCTGGTCTTCGGCGAGCTGCGGCAAGGCGCGATGGAGGCGGCGGTTCAGGAAGGTCTGGCCGCCGCATTCGACGTTCCGGTTGCTGCCGTACGCCGTGCCGCCATGCTGATGTCCTCAACGACTGCGGCGGCTGTGGTGCTGCTCGCCGGAGGTCTCGAGGCGCTTGAGGCCGTCGGCCTACGAGTGGGAGTTGGCATCCAGCCGATGTTGGCCGCTAGCGCGCCCGGCCCCGATGCGGCGCTGGAGAAGACGGGCTTACCAGCGGTCGTTGACTACAAGCTGGACGGCGTACGGCTGCAAGTGCATCGCTCGGGCGAGGAGGTACGAATCTTCACCCGCAGCCTGGATGACATCACTGCACGGCTTCCTGAAGTAGCCGAGGTAGCTCGATCACTTCCCCATGATCAACTTGTGCTTGATGGTGAGGTGCTGTCTTTGCGTACCGACGGACGACCCGAGGCGTTTCAGGTCGTTGCGTCGCGCACGATGAGCAGCGTCGACATCGCGGGTCCCGCCCAGAATGGCCCGCTCCAGGTTTTCTTCTTCGACCTTCTGCACGTTGACGGCCGAGACTTGCTGGACGCGCCGCTGGCCGAGCGCCTCGACCGTATGCGCCAATTGCTCCCCGAAAATGTGACGGTGCCGCGAAGGGTCTGTACGACGGCAGCGGAGGCCGCGGATACGTTCGCCGATGCTGTCAAGAGAGGCTACGAAGGCGTCGTGATCAAGAACCTGCAGGCCCCGTACGCTGCTGGTCGTCGCGACGCCGCGTGGGTCAAGGTGAAGCCGCGACACACCTTCGACCTGATTGTCACAGCTGCGGAGTGGGGTCATGGCCGCCGCCAGGGCTGGCTATCCAACCTCCACCTCGCGGCACCAGATCCTGGGTCGGCAAAGTTGATCATGCTTGGCAAGACCTTCAAGGGCCTCACGGACGAGCTGCTGACGTGGCAGACGAAACGCTTCCTGGAGCTGGAGGTCCGGCGTACTCCGAGCACCGTCTACGTCGAGCCGTCAACCGTGGTCGAAATCGCTTGTGACGGGCTGCAGGTGTCAACGCGATATCCCGGCGGGGTGGCGCTGAGATTCGCCCGAGTGCTGCGTTATCGGCCCGACAAGTCGGCCGCGGAAGCCGACACCATCGACACAGTGAAGGCCCTGAGCCCGATCATCGACGACGCTGGCGATGCGCGCTGAGCCCCTTCGACATGCTCAGGACGGCGCCCTTCGACATGCTCAGAGGAGTAGGCAAGAAATGGACAAACCCGCGAGCTTGGCAAGGCGCACCTCCGACCGACCCATAGGGGTCATGTCAAGAGCAGCTGCTTGTCGGCCGGGTGGACAACTCCGGCGCTCGCGGGTTCGGGTGTTGGCTGTGGATTAGCCGGTCGCATGCGACCAGTTCCTACACAGTCGGATGCGGCTAGCTGGCCGTCACCTCACATGTCCAACAGTCATTCATTCCGTGGACCACCTCCTTCCCGTGTCCCACTAACTTATGCGCGCGTACGTGGTGGGTCAACGGACTTTGCGCAATGAGCTATGAAACCAAAGCGCTGCTCGTGCTAGGGAGCATTGATGACACTCGCCCGGCTCAGGGACTTACTGGTATCCGTGGCGGCCTCGGGCACAGGTCTGGGCGCTTTCAACGTGTTCAGCATCGAGCGCGCCGAGGCTTTCACCGCGGCTGCTGATATCGCGACAACTCCGGTCGTCCTGCAGATCTCTCAGAATGCCGTGCGCTAACACGGAGCACTGGCACCTATCGGACTCGCCACTCTCACATTGGCGGCGCGTGACGCGCTCAAGGACGAGGCGGAGCGGCTACTCCGGCTGCTTTACCGGCCCTTGACGACGGCGTAGCGGTCCAACGCCTCCTTGCGCTCGACCGCATGGTCCACAATCGGCTCGCGGTACCCGTCGGGAACCCCGTCCGGCGCAGCCCAAGGCTCATGGAGATGGTCGATCGGCAGCTCCGCCAATTCCGGGACATAGCGCCTGATGTAGGTGCCGTCGGGGTCAAATTTCTCTGCCTGGCCGGTGGGGTTGAAGATCCGGAAGTATGGCGCCGCATCGGTGCCGCAGCCGGCCACCCATTGCCAGTTGAGCTGATTCTGCGCGATGTCACCGTCGCGCAGGCACTCCATGAACCAGTCCGCGCCGTGCCACCAACCGATATGCAGATCCTTGATCAAGAACGAGGCAACGACCATCCGGACCCGATTGTGCATCCATCCCTCGGCCTGCAACTGACGCATGCCGGCATCGACAAGCGGATAACCGGTCCTGCCCTCTTTCCAGGCCGTGAGCCGCTCGGCGGCTGTCGTGGTGCGATCTGGATCGTCGGTTGGCATCTTGGCGAATTCCGGGCGGATCGGCGTGCTCACCGCATCCGGCCGGTGGAAAAGCACGTCGGCGAAGAAGTCACGCCAGGCGATCTGGCGAGCTAGTGCCGCGGCTCCTTTTGACCGTAGCGGGCTGAGGTCGTGCAGCACCGTTCGTGGATGCAGGTGACCCCACCGGAGCGCGATGGAGAGGTGGGACGTGGCGTCGACACCTGGGAAATCGTGCAGCTTGGCGTAATCGGCAACCCCCTCGGAATCCTTGCGCAGCCAGGCTCGCCAGGCGCTGGTGGCCGCCTTCTCGCCGACCAAAGGAAGCAGGTCAGCATCGGGCTTCTCGAGCTGGACACCATCTTTGGTTCCCAGCCAGCTCACGCTGGACGCGCGTACCGCGGCTGCCGGGTCGTGCACCCCGTGCTCCAGCCAGGCGTTGTGGAACGGAGTGAAGACCTGAAAAGGGTTACCCGAGCGGTTCATGAGGGTGCCGGGCGCGATGGCATACGGCGACCCGGTCCGGGTCAGTTCGAGCTCCTCGCCGCTCAGCGCGTGTCCAACTTGCTCATCTCGCGAGCGTCCGTACGGCCCAAAATCGGCGCTGATGTGTACCCGCTGCGCGTCGTACGTCTTGGCAACGCGCAGCACGACAGCGGCTGGTTTGCCACGCACAACATGGAGTCCGTGACCGCCGGCGTCGCGTAGTTCATGATCAAGGGCGAAGAGCACCGCCATCAACCAATCGCGACGTACGCGTCCAGCGGCGGACAGTAGCGCCGGGTCGAGGACAAAGAGCGGGAGCACTTTCTCCCCGTCATCGATCGCCGAGCGGAGCGCCGGGTTGTCAGCTAGCCGGAAATCACGCCGCACCCACCAGATCGCAACCTGTCCCGACGAGGCCATCGTCTAATCTTGCCATCGGGCATCATGGGTCTTCGCAAGCGTCGGAAATCGCGATCTGCTGAGCAGCTTCTCAAACGCGATGCGGGAGTGAAGACAATAGGAGAGACGTGAGCGACCTGATCGACACCACTGAGATGTACCTCCGCACGATCTATGAGCTGGAGGAGGAGGGCATCGTCCCTCTGCGCGCTCGGATTGCGGAGCGTCTGCATCAAAGTGGCCCGACGGTGTCGCAAACGGTCGCACGCATGGAGCGTGACAATCTCGTGCATGTCCTCGGGGACCGCCATCTCGAGCTGACCGATGAGGGACGTGCGCGGGCGACCCGAGTAATGAGGAAACACCGACTGGCCGAGCGGCTGCTCATCGATGTCATCGGACTCGATTGGGAGAAAGTGCATGATGAGGCCTGCCGTTGGGAGCACGTGATTTCCGAAGACGTGGAGCGCAAGCTCGTTGACCTGCTGCACGCTCCCACGATGTCTCCGTACGGCAATCCCATTCCTGGTCTGGAGGAACTCGGAGTGACCGGGCGGACCGAGCCTTTCCGGGACGGCAATGAGCAGTTGCAGGACGTCGTTGGCGACTCGCCGTCCTCGATCACCGTCATCATCGAGAGGATGAGCGAGGAGATCCAGAAGGACGTCGAGATCATGGGCACGCTGCGCCAGGCTGGTATCCAACCCGGTGCCGAAGTCCGTGTGGAGTCCGGGGGATTAGGTGTCAGGTTGACTGTCGATGGTTTGCCTGGCTGCGAAATCGACCGCGAGGCCTCCACCCACCTGTTTGTGTCCCGCGTTTGACGCGCCGCGAGGAGTTTCGCGGTGAGCGATGACGTGAATTGGCGTAAGTATCTTGCCGAGTTCCACCGTGATCGAGCTGGGATTGCCGAAGCCGTCCTGTCCCGGGCGCTGGCCGGTGATCATTCGCCCTACCGGTGGTTGGCTCGCGCTGTCTCGGCGACGGCGACGATCGTAGTTGATCTTGCTTGCGGATCAGGCCCGATGTCGCGTGAGCTGGCACAGCCGGGACGTACGGTTATCGGTCTCGATCTGTCTGAACATGAGCTCGCTTTGGCGCTCGCACGAGGGCCTGGACCGTGGGTTCGAGCCGATGCCCTGCAGCTTCCTTTCAAAGACGAAAGCGTTGACGTCGTCACCAGCTCGATGGGATTGGTGGTCGTACAGCCGCTGAACCGGGTGATCGAAGAGGTAGCGCGGGTACTGCGGCCGGGAGGGGTGTTAACCGCGATCGCCCCCGGAATCCGGCCGCTCGCCCGGAGCGACCTGAGAGTGCTCACGCGGATCAACGGCCGGCTCCGTACCAAACCTCAGTTTCCAGGGCCAGTCGAACTAACTGGATTCGCCAGAACGCTGCAGCTGCATGGCATGCGGGCCGTAGAAGATGCCCGCGAGCGCTATGGATTTCGCATTCGCTCTCGCGCCGATGCAGAGCTGGTCATGTCGGCGTTGTATCTGCCGAACACCCGCTGGGCGCGAGTGGAGCGGGCGATCGAGTATCTGGAGGACAGCGTCGAGAGGCGCGAGGTGGTCGAGGTGGCAATACCCATGCGCCGACTCGTGGCCATCAAATAGCGGGTACGGCGCCCACCGGGTATGGAATAGGCGTACCTGCTGCGCGGTTGACACAGTGGCTGCCACAAAGCCCCGGGGCGGCCGATCCCTAGCGAGGAGCATATGCATGGCAACGATTGACATCACCGCCGAGAACTTTGAAGAGACCATCACCGACAACGACATTGTCCTGGTGGACTTCTGGGCCGACTGGTGTGGACCGTGCAAGCGGTTCGGACCTGTCTATCAAAAGGCGTCAGAGGAGTACGACGGGATCGTCTTCGCCAAGTTGGATACCGACGCCAACTATGAGCTGACCAGCCAGCTGGGCATCGAGGGCATTCCGACCTTGATGGCCTTCCGCGAGGGCGTCTTGGTCTTCAATCAGGCTGGTGCCCGTCCGGGCCAAGCCCTGAAGCAGGTGCTGGACGCTGTGAAGGGTCTCGATATGGAAGAGGTCCACGCCCAGGTCGCCAAGCTTCAGGCTGAGCACGAGCACAGTCACGAGTAAGTGATCGTGCGCGTGTGACCCTTGAGTGCACCAGGTGTTGCGACCGTCTATCGCTTGAGCTGCAGTCGATCTAGGACTTGGCCGGGTGTTGGGCGGAGGATTGGCGGGTGCAGCTCGATCGAAGCAGGTTCATCCTCGAGTTCGAGGACGCGTTCACCTCAAAGCGGCTTGACCCTGCGCGTTGGATTCCGCATTATCTGCCGCACTGGACGAGCCCTGAACGGTCTGCTGCGCGTTACGACTTCGTTGACGGCGCGCTGCGTCTCCGCATCGATGCCGAGCAGCCAGCGTGGCGAGATGCCGACGGTGGGCTTCGGGTCTCCAACCTGCAGACCGGTTCATGGTCAGGACTGCTCGGATCGTCTCTAGGCCAGCATCGGCATGTCGACGAGCTACGTGTCGTCAGTCCACAACCCGAGCGTCGGCTGTACACGCCGCGATCTGGGCTCGTGGAGGTCGAGCTGCGTTCGACTATCGATCCGACGACGATGCTGGCCTTCTGGCTGATTGGGTTCGAAGCGGACGCGCCCGACGACTCCGGTGAGATTTGCGTCATCGAGCTGTTCGGTGACTCCATCGGCACGAAAACCTCCGAGCTGAGCATCGGGGTGAAAGCCCATCACGACCCCCGGCTGGAAGATGACATGGCCCGCATCTCGCTCGATATCGACGCAGCCGCGTGGCACACCTACTCGGCGACATGGGCACCCGATCAGGTCCAGTTCTTCGTCGATGATCGGCTTGTTCGCACCGTTGACCAAGACATCGACTACCCGATGCAACTGATGGTGGATCTGTTCGAGTTTCGGGCAGACGAAACGATCGACACGTCGCACTATCCGAAAGTCGGTGAAGTGCGCGCCGTACGCGGTTTCCGCGCGATTGACCGCTGAGGCATCCCTCAACATGCGTTCGGGCGGTGATTACCTACTCAGCTGCCTCGAGCTCGAGTCGCATGATCACACGTACGGGGCTCGGCCGTTCGACGCAATGGAAACCTAGCTCGTTGAACACCTGCTCCCTACCAAGGAAGGCATCACCTGAGCGCCGTTCGGATTCGGCCAGAGGCCAGGCCTCAATGGCGGATGCACCTTCGCTGCGGGCCAGCTCGACCGCCGCACGGATGAGCGCGTGGGTAACCCCTTGACCGCGCCGATCGGCCCGGACGAAGAGGCAGGGTAGGAGCCACACGATCTCGTCTTCATCGCGTGCACGGTTCTGCATGATCTTGTTTCGTGGATTGGTGGCCTCGACATACCGCGACCGTGGGCCACAGGCGCACCAGCCGACAGGTTCAGCAGCCTGCGACGCCAGGATTCCCATGGGTGTCGAACTCGTGGCAGCCATAGCACTGAACTGCCGCTGATTGCCACCAGTGAGCCAGCCGGCGGCGAACTGGCTTCGAGTAAGGCAGAACGCCATGCACCAACAGCGACGAGTATTTCTCTGACTCTCGAACAATCTCGCTAGTACGGGCATGTCTTTCAGTCCCACGGCCCGAGTGTCGACGTCGCTGGTCACGAACAGGAGGCTACCTAGACCTCGTCGTAAGCCGCCCGGCAATGGAGACGCCTTTCGCGGGAAAACGCACTGTCGAACCACTCACTCTCTTGACCCCGCTAGCCTCGGGTGCATCCTTGAGATCACGTGGCGGATGGTTGTGCCGAAGCGAGTTGCCGCCGAGTTTCTGGGTGATCATTCCTGAGCGACCTCGCAGAAGCGGATGGCTTCGGTGTTTGCGATGACGACTATCGCCGAGCCAAAGTGATGAGGCGCGGCAGACGCGCTCTACGATTCGTGCTCGTACTTGAAGGACAGCTGAACCTTCGTGCGGTAGATGAGCTCGCCGCCGTCCCCGACGTGGATGTCCTGCTTGACAACCTCGGCGACCCGAAGGTCTCGGACCGACTGGCCCGCCGTTTTGATCGCGTCAGCGGCTGCCTCCTCCCAGGAGGTCGTGCTAGTGCCGACGACGTCGATCACACGGTAGACGCTCATAGTTGTCTCCTCATTGGATGTGCCGATCGGCGGGATCGGCACGATGATGATCTCGCAGTGACAGGCCGAGGGCAACCAGCCCAGCGATCGTGAGGGAAACCAGCAGCCGGCCTCGAGGGTGCCGCGTCACCGGCTGGGGAACTGCGAGTAGTCCGGGAAGTTGCCGAACAGCCGCTCGTCCTCGCCGTCCGGGCCGTACGTGACTGCCTGCACGAGCAGGTCTCCGCCGACGAAGGCGCCCTTCCATGACTCTCCGATGCCGCCGAACACCTCCTCCCGGTCACCCCTGCTGCGCGGTCGATTGATGCCTACCTTGAAGGCCTGCAGCTGCTCGGCGACGCGGGACGCGAAGTCCATGTCATCGGTCGCCAGGCTGGCCACCAGGCACCCGTTGCTGGCATTCATGGCCGCGAGCAGCTCGGCCTCGGTGTCCACGCACACGACGGAGTCGAGGGGGCCGAAAGGCTCGGCGTGGTGCAGCGACCAGTTGGCCGGTGGCTCGAGGACGCAGGCCGGCGCGACGTATGCCGAGGTGTCCTGTCCATCAAGGAAGCGCCCAGCACCCACCGAGCCACGGTGCAGGGGAAGCCCTCGACCTTGCATCGCCTCCTCGAACTGCTCTCCCAGTTCCGCGGCCTTCCGAGCCCCGATCACCGGCCCGAAGTCCAGCTCCGGGAGGGGATCATCCGGACGCTCGACAGCCAGCGGGTGGCCGAAGCGCAAGCCTTCGACGACCGGCAAGTAAGTATCAAGGAACGCGGGCAACAAGCGTCGCTGGACGACGTACCTCGGGTACGCAGTGCACCGCTGCTTGGCGTATTCGAATCCTTTGCGCAGATACTGGGCGAGCAGTTCCCACTCGGTGAAGTCCCATATTCCCCACGCGTTCAGCCCTTCCTGCTCGAGAAAGTGGCGGCGGCGGCGGTCAGCCAGGGAAGTGGCGGCGACCCGTCCGTTGGATCGACCTCCGACGAACGCGAGTGCCCCGATGCCGGGATTGCTGATCAGGACGTCGCCCAGCTTGCCGCCGATCCCGCTGAGCAATGTGACCGGAAGACCCGCACGGGCCATGAAGGCGTGGGCAAGCGTCAGGCAATGGAAGCCGCCCTGGCTCGGCGTCTTTGCCACCACGGCATTGCCGGCCAGCACCTGAACCAGCTCGGCGTGCACCTGCACGCTCATCGGATAGTTCCAGCTCGCAATGTTCGACACAGGGCCAGGCAGGGGCCGCCGCTCGGCATCAGTTCCGATCGCCAGCTGGCGCTCGATCTCGTCGACGTACCAGCGGACCCCGTCCAGGCCGCGATCCACGTCGGCCACGGCCAGCCGCCATGGCTTGCCGATTTCCCAGACCAACAAGAGGGCGAGCAGGTCCCGGTGGAGGACCATCGTGTCGATCGCGGCGGTCACCCGTTCGCGGCGTTCCGCCAAGCCGACCTCCGACCATGCCGCATGCTGATCGCGGGCATGCTCGACGGCGCTGGCAGCGATGTCGCGCTCGACACGTGGCGGGCCCTGGATCGGTGACAAGTCGACCGGGGTGACATGGTGGCCGGGCACCCCGACGCGTTGCCACTTACCGTGCAACAGGTTGCGGATGCGGTCGGACTCGAATGCCTCCGGTGCTGCCGACACGCATCGGGCGTAGGTCTCTGTCCACGAGCATCCAGGTTTTAGCTGCAGGTTCGGCACGTCGACATTCTGGCGCTGCAGCAGTCTCGCTCTGCGAGCGGGCCAGTTGAGCCTCATGCGCGCTCCCACAGCTGTAGGTGGAACGTGCGCCGGAAGATGATCACCGCCGCGAGCGGCGGCAGAGCAGGTCGAGTGTTGGCGGCCCGCTGGGTTTCGGATCTTTGTCGCCGTGGAGAGGTAATGTGCGGCTGAATCTGATCCGACTACATAATCGACGTGCCGGCGAGTACGGCGCGTCCAGGGGGAAGAATGAAGGGCTTCAAGGACTTCGTTTTGCGCGGTAACCTCGTCGAGCTTGCCGTCGCTTTCATCATGGCGGCCGCTTTCGCCGCCGTCGTTACCACATTCACCAACTGGTTGCTGTCATTGATCCCGGCGGGCGCCACCGACTTCGGGGACACCAAGTTCGGGCTGTTCCTGACGGCGCTGGTGTCCTTCCTTGTCATCGCTGCGGTCGTCTACTTTTTCATCGTCACCCCATACGAAAGAGTTAAGACGCGTTTCGGAAAGCAGGAGGCGGAGGCTTCGGATCCCGACGAGGTCGTGCTGCTCAAGGAGATCCGCGACCTGCTCGCCGCCCGTCAAGGCGGCACCGTTTGAGCATGCTTGTCGACGACATCAAAGTGTCTGACCGCTGGGGTCAGGCCGCACGTGAGCGGATGCGGATCTGCTGGAAGCAGTAGTAGATCGCGATCACGAAGTGGGCGACCAGGCATGCCGGCGCGCTAGCCACGGCAATCCCGAGCGTCACGAGATAAAGCCCAATGCCGACGGCACTGAACCTCACGATGGAGCCGCGCACCGCGCCGGGATCCACGGCGTCGGCGAGCAGCGCCGGATGCAACGCGACATAGGTGTAGAGCGCGGCGAATCCGATCGACATCGCGAGCATGACAGCGGAGTACACCAGGGCCGCGCTGCGCGCATCGCCATTACCGGCGAGCAGGTACTCCGACAGCAGCGCCGTAGCGAACGGGATGGCCACGACTGACATCAGCAGCAACAGGTTGAGGAACAGCACGTTACGGTCCACCCGCGCAACTAGCTCGAACACCGCGTGGTGGTTGACCCAGATGATGCCGATGATGAGGAAGCTGGTCACGTACGCGGCGTACGCCGGCCATTCATGCGCCAACGCGACCGCGAGCGGCTCGTGCAGCGCGTTACTCGGCGGCACATGCAGGTCCAGCACCAGCAGGGTCACGGCAATGGCCAGGACGCCGTCGCTGAACGCCTCCATGCGGCCTGTTTCGCTCACGGCCACTTGAAACTGATCATCCATGGGGAGCTGTATACCGGCCTGGGTGACGTGACCCAACCACCGGGGGCGACGGCCGATGCTAGCGCCAGCGGGGTGACGTGGCCACGACGCGTGATGTGCTGCAATCAGACACCGGCGAAGCACTCACAGTGTTCCGCTAGCCGACCGCTTACACCGCTCGCTGATCGTCAAATAGCTGTCTGACCGGCTGACGGCTCGCAGGCCCTCCTCGGGCAGACTGTGCGGGTGGTGAACGCAACTCCAGCCAACGACTCAGCTGCTGCCCGCTCCTACGATGAGTTGGTTGATACGGCATCGTCTGCACCCACCGAGGGCTGGGACTTCTCGTTCTTGGCTGGCCGGATCGGCGACTCGCCGCTCCCGTGGAACTACGTCGAGCTGGCACAGGCGGCGGTTACCGAGGCAAGGGCGGTTCTTGACATCGACACCGGTGGCGGGGAGACGCTGGGGGAGGTGCTTGGCGGCATCCCGGACTCCGTGGCTTCGAGCCGCACAGTCGTTGCGACCGAACCCTATCCGCCGAACCTGCCCGTGGCCGCCGAGCGGCTGGGTCCGCTGGGGGTCGAAGTTCGAGCGCAAATCGACATCTTGCCAGTGGAGGACGGCTTCGCCGACTTGGTGCTCAACCGGCATGGGGCGCTGGATGCGGCCGAAGTCGCCAGGGTGCTGCGTCCCGGCGGTCGCCTGGTGACCCAGCAGATCGGCCCGGAGAACGATGCTGAGCTCAACGCCGCGCTCAGCGCACCGCCGCCGAGCGGCGGAACATCGGCCGCGGCCCTCGTCGAAAACCTGCAGTCGGTGGGGCTGGTCGTCGATGAAGCGCAAACCGCGACGATCGAAGTCACGTTCGGCGATATCGGAGCGGTGGTCTACCAACTGCGGATGGTGGCCTGGCAGATTCCCGACTTCGACGTACGGACCTACGGCGGCCGCCTGCGGACCTTGGACGCCCGCATTCGTCGGGATGGTCCGCTGTCGGTACGGAGCCGTCGAGTGCTCGTGTGTGCCCACCGGCCGTGAGATGCAAGTAGCCATTCCGACCCTTGACCCCCGGACCGGACCAGTCTCGCGGGCCAGGCCAGCGCTTAGTCCAACACGTTCCTTGAGGCATCGGCTTGATGTCAAACGTAGCGACACGGCGTCGTGCGGGGCAGCCGATTTGGGTCTCACTTCACAGAGGATCCGGTGTGCGCGAGCTGGATGGCTGTGCGCGGATTCTCAAGACCAGCGGCTTGCACACCTGAGGTGGGACGGAGTTTCGAACTGATTGTTGAAATCCCCCCGCCGTAACGAGAGTCTGGCGAGGGCGGTGCTTGCCGCAAGGACCCCCGAGGTGCTGTGAATCATCACATCTACCCGAGCCGTTTACGGCCAGAACCTGCGCATATAGGGGTGGCGAATGGTTG
>Ga0307287_10000315_pt1 | contig 17887 bp, 17 predicted proteins | sample ER_DNA_141_FD_194485 | JGI IMG/M metagenome (GOLD analysis project Ga0307287, IMG submission 194485) | Bulk soil microbial communities from the East River watershed near Crested Butte, Colorado, United States - ER_DNA_141 | ecosystem: Environmental > Terrestrial > Soil > Floodplain | place...
GGCGGTCGGGCTGACGATGTTCGGCCAGATGACCGCCGGCAGCTGGATCTACATCGGCAGCCAGGGGATCTTGCAAGGGACGTACCAGACCTTCGTCGCTGCGGCCGAGAAGCACTTCGGAGCCGCAGACCTCGCCGGACGGACGATCCTGACGGCGGGTCTCGGCGGGATGGGCGGCGCGCAGCCGCTCGCGGCGACGCTCGCGGGGGCGGCCATCCTCTGCATCGAGGTCGATCCTGACCGGATCCGGCGCCGGCTCGAAACGCGTTATCTGGACGAGGCGGCCGACTCGCTCGACGATGCGCTCGCACGCGTACGCGCGGCCGCGCGCGAGAGCCGCGCGCTCTCGGTTGGCCTGCTCGGGAACGCGGCGGAGATCGTCCCTGAGCTCGCGCGGCGGGGCGAGCACTTCGACCTGGTGACCGATCAGACCGCGGCACACGACCCGCTCACCGGCTATGTCCCGGCGGGGCTCGACGTCGAGGAGGCAGCGGAGCTCCGGAGGACCGACCCCGAGAAGTACTTGCGCCAGGCACGGGCGTCGATCGTGCGCCATGTCGAGGGGATGCTCGAGTACGTCCGGGCCGGCAGCTATGTTTTCGATTATGGCAACAATCTCCGAGGGGAGGCTCTAGAGGCCGGCGTCGACGAGGCATTCACATACCCGGGATTCGTCCCGGCCTATATCCGGCCGCTGTTCTGCCGCGGGGTGGGGCCCTTCCGCTGGGCAGCGCTCTCGGGCGATCCTGCCGATATCGCCGCCATCGACCAGGTTCTCCTGGAGCTGTTTCCCGAGGACGCCGCCCTCCAACGCTGGCTCACGCTCGCGCCCACCCACATCGCGTTCCAGGGGCTACCGGCTCGCATCTGCTGGCTCGGCTACGGCGACCGCGCTCGTGCCGGCCTCGCGATCAACGAGCTCGTTCGCGGCGGGCAAGTCAAGGCCCCGGTCGTGATCGGACGCGACCATCTCGACTCGGGCTCCGTGGCCTCGCCGTACCGCGAGACCGAGGCGATGAAGGACGGCTCTGACGCGATCGCGGACTGGCCGATTCTCAATGCGCTCGTCAACGTCGCCGCGGGTGCGACGTGGGTGAGCGTTCACCACGGCGGAGGCGTAGGGATCGGCAACTCGATCCACGCGGGGATGGTCGTCGTGGCCGACGGCACGGACGAGATGGCCGAGCGGCTCGAGCGCGTCCTCACGACCGACCCCGGCACGGGTGTGCTGCGTCACGCCGACGCCGGATACGACGAGGCAATCGGAGCCGCGGAGCAGCACGGGCTCGAGTTGCCGCTGCCGCCCTCGCAGCGGCAATGAACGAGAGCGCCGCGAGGACCGGGCGGCTGCTCGTCCGCGATCTCGCGCAGCTGGCGACACCGACTGCGTCGGGCGCGCCGCTGCGCGGGCCGGCCCTGGGCGAGGTCGGCGTGATCGAGGACGCGTTCGTGCTCTGCGAGGACGGGCGCATCACGGCCTACGGCCCGATGAGCGAGCTCGGCCGGCTGGACGGCGACCTCGACGAGCTCGACGGCTCGGGCCTCTCCGCGGTCCCGGGGCTCGTGGACTGCCATACGCATCCCTGCTTTCTCGGCGACCGTGTCGAGGAGTTCGCCCTGCGCGCCGCCGGCGCGAGCTACGAGGAGCTGCATGCGGCGGGCGGCGGGATCCTCTCGACCGTCCAGGCGACGAGAGCCGGCAGCGAGGCGGAGCTCCTGGAGGCCGTCGGGCGCCATCGCGACTGGATGCTGCGCGCCGGCACGACTACCTTCGAGGGAAAATCCGGCTACGGCCTCGACCGCGAGACCGAGCTCGCGTCACTGCGCGCGGTCGCGGCTGCGGGCGGGGCCCCCACGTGGCTTGGCGCACACGCGCTGCCGCCGGAGTTCCCGGATACCGACTCGTACCTGGAGTTCGCTCTCGGCGAGGTGCTGCCCGAAGCCGCCAGGCTCGCCGAAGCTGCAGACGTGTTCGTGGAGGAGGGTGCGTTCACCGTCGAGCAGGCGCGCCGGTACCTCGAAGCCTGCCGCGAGGCGGGCCTGGCGCTCAGGCTCCACGGCGACCAGTTCACCGAGCAGGGCGCGATCGCACTCGCCATCGAGCTCGGTGCTCGCTCGATCGACCACCTCGAGGCGACGGGAGAGGCAGGCATCGAAGCCCTCGCTTCGAGCGACGTGGTCGCCGTGCTCCTGCCCGCAAGCGCGCTCTTCCTCGGCCGGCCGATGCCCCGCGGCCGGGCGCTGGTGGACGCCGGTGCAGCCGTCGCGCTCGCGACCGACTTCAACCCGGGGAGCGCGTTCTGCGAGAGCCTTCCGCTCGTGTGCTCGCTCGCGTGTACGCAGCTCGGCCTCTCGCCGGGCGAGGCCCTCTCCGCTTGCACCGTCAACGCTGCGCACGTGCTCGGCCGAGTCGAGCGCTGCGGCCGGATAGCTCCGGGCTACGACGCGGATCTCGTGCTGCTGGACGCGCCCGACTGGCGCCACGTCGCCTACCACCTCGGCGGAGACGTGATCGCGGCCGTCGTGAGCGCGGGTGCCGTCGCCTGGGCCCGCTGACCCCGCGCTACGCTTGCGCCGATGCCCACGCGAAAGCAGCGGCGCCGGCGCAAGAAGGAGCTCCGGCACGAGTATGAGTACGTGTACGTCGACGGCGAAGGACATGAGCTCGAGGTCGCGCCGGACGAGCCGACGCGGGGCGGCTCCCGCAACGGGAAGCAGGACGCCAAGCGCGCGCCGCAGAAGTCGCGCTCGGCGCGTCCCGTCCGCACGGTTCAGCCGCCGTCCTGGCAGCGCGTGCTCAAGCGCGCGCTCTTCTTCGGGCCGCTGATCTTTCTCGCTTTCACGGCGATCAACAGCCATCAGTCCCTGCTCGGCCGGCTGGCGGTCGCAGCCATCTACACCGCGTTCTTCGTGCCGTTCATGTATTTGATGGACCGCGCGATGTACCGCTCGTACCTGCGCCGCACCGGCAAGTCTCCGGAACCGCGCGCAGGCCGGAAGCGGTAGCGCGCCGCCGCCGCCAAGCGGCCCGAAGCGGCTCGGAGACACGGAAGCGGGGCGCGGCGGCGCGGTTAGACTCACCCACCCGTGAGCAGCGACTCCGCACCTGTTGTCGACCGCTACGAGCTTGGCCCGATCGGGACGAACTGCTACGTCGTCAGGGCCTCCCAGGACGCGCCGGAGGCGGTGGTCGTCGACCCCGGCGGCGACGCCGATCAGCTCGGGCTCGAGCTCGCGCGGGTGGACGCGAGCTGCGCCGCGATCCTGATCACGCACGGCCACTGGGACCACCTCGGCGGCGTCGCCGATCTCGCTGAAGGCACCGGCGCTCCTGTCTTCATGGCCGACGCCGAGCGCGCGCTGCTCGAGAACCTCCCGGACCTCGTTCCCGCCGGCGTGGTCGCCCGCGGCTACACCGCGGACACCCTCCTTCAGGGTGACGAGACGCTCGAGCTCGCCGGGATGACGTTCGAGACGCTCCAGGTCCCGGGCCACTCGCCGGGCCACCTCGCCTACCACGCTGACGGCTGTCTCTTCTCCGGCGACGTGCTCTTCGCTGGCTCAGTCGGGCGCACCGATCTCCCGGGCGCGGACTGGGAGACGCTGCTCGAGTCGCTGCGCTCGCTGACCGAGCGCTACCCGCCGGAGACCATCGTCTACTCCGGGCACGGGCCGCCGACGACCCTCGGCGCGGAGCTCGACCGCAACCCGTTCCTGGCCCAGCTGCGCGTCTCGTGACGACCTTCGAGGCGCCTCGCGGCACCCACGACATCCTCCCGTCCGAGCAGCCGCTATGGCGGCTGGTGACGGGCGAGGCCGAGCGCCTGTGCTCGCTCTACGGCTACCGGCCGATCCAGACGCCGGTCTTCGAGGACACGGCGCTCTTCCTCAGGACCTCAGGCGAAGGCTCGGACGTGGTGCAGAAGGAGATGTACACCTTCGAGGATCGCGGCGACCGGTCGCTGACGCTGCGTCCGGAGGCCACCGCGCCGATCGCGCGTGCCTACCTCGAGCACGGTCTGCACCGCGAGGCGCAGCCGGTCAAGCTCTACACGATTGGGCAGATGTACCGCTACGCGACGCCGCAGCGCGGGCGCTACCGCGAGCACTGGCAGCTGTCGGTCGAGGCGATCGGCTCGACCGATCCCGCGATCGACGCCGAGCTGATCCAGCTCTACGACGAGCTCCTGGCCCGCCTCGGCGTGACGAACTACGAGTTGCTGCTGAACTCGATCGGCGACGAGAACTGCCGGCCCCAGTACCTCGAGCGCCTGACCGTGTGGCTGGACGAGCACGAGGACGTGCTCGACGACGACGCGCGCCAGAAGCGGGCGACGAACCCGCTGCGCGTCTTCGACGTGAAGAGCCCAAAGGTCCAGGAGGCACTGGCGGACGCGCCGAAGATCGGCGACGCGCTCTGCGACGAGTGCCGCACCCACTTCGAAGAGGTCACGGCGCACCTCGAGAACTACGGCGTCAGCTTCACGCTCAGCCCGACGCTCGTGCGCGGCCTCGATTACTACACGCGCACGGCCTTCGAGTTCGTGGACGAGGCGATCGGGGCCCAGAGCTCGATCTGCGGCGGCGGCCGCTACGACGGCCTGATCCAGCAGCTCGGGGGGAAGCCGACGCCCGGGATCGGGTTCGGCGCCGGGATCGAGCGCCTGCTGCTCTCGCTGGAGGAGGAAGGTCTCAAACCAGAGCCCTACGAGATCGACGTCTTCGTCGCGCTGCTGGAGACCGACTCGAAGCCGCGCGTCCTGCCGCTCGTGCAGGAGCTCCGTCGAGCGGGCCTGCGCACCGAGGTCGACTATGCGGGCCGCTCGCTCAAAGGGCAGCTCACCCACGCCCAGAGGCTGGGCGCGAAGGCGATCGTCGAGTGGGGCCCGGAGCGCTCGAAGGTGCGCCGCCAGGGCCGGCAGGACGAGGAGGTTCCGACGGCGGAGCTCGCGGAGAGGCTGAAGCGATGAGGTGGCGTGACCTCAGGGCCGGGGAGCTGCGCAAGGAGCACGTCGGGCAGCGGCTGGCGCTGGCCGGCTGGGTTGGCCGTCGCCGCGACCACGGCGGGCTCGTCTTCATCGACCTGCGCGACGAGAGCGGCCTCGCACAGCTCGTGATCAACCCCGAGCGCACCGAAGAAGCCGCCGCGGTCGCCCACGGCGTGCGCAACGAGTTCGTCGTGCGCGCGGAAGGCGAGGTCGCGGCGCGCGCGCCTGAGGCGGTAAACCCGAGCCTGCCCACCGGCGAGGTGGAGCTGCAGGTCGACCAGCTCGAGATCGTCTCCCGCTCGGAGCCGCTTCCGTTCCAGCTCGACGAGGAGAACGTCGACGAGGTGACGAGGCTGCGCTACCGCTACCTCGATCTGCGCCGCGAGCGCATGCAGCGCAACCTGCGCCTCTCCGCCGCCGTGATCTCCGCCATCCGGCGCTTCATGGACGAGCAGGGCTTCGTCGACGTGTGGACGCCGAACCTGACGAAGGCCACGCCCGAGGGCGCCCGGGACTTCGTCGTGCCCGTTCGTCTCCAACCCGGCCGCTTCTTCGTGCTTCCCCAGTCGCCGCAGCTCTTCAAGCAGATCCTGATGGTGGCCGGCTTCGGCCGCTACTACCAGATCGCCACGTGCTTTCGGGACGAGGATCTCCGCGCCGACCGGCAGTTCGAGTTCCGCCAGCTCGACCTCGAGCTCTCGTTTCCGACCCGCGAGGAGGTGCTCGACACACTCGAGGGCGCCGTCGTCGCGTCGTTCGAGGCTCTGGGCCGGACGCCGCCCGAGCGCCCGTTCCGCCGGCTCACCTGGCACGAGGCGATGGCGCGGTACGGCTCCGACAAGCCGGATCTGCGCTTCGGGCTCGAGCTGAACGACCTGACCGAGGAGACCCGCGGCTCGGAGTTCAAGGTCTTCGCGCAAGCGCCGAGCGTCCAGTACCTGACGTTGCCGCAGGAGCTCTCGCGAGCGGAGCTGGCGTCGCTCGAGGAGCTCGCCAAGGAGTGGGGCGGGAAGGGGCTCGCCTACCTCGTCTTCGACGAGGAGGACGAGGTGCGATCGCCGATCGCGAAGTTCCTCTCGGCCGAGCTGGTCGATGCTGTCCGCCCGGAGCAGCCGGGAGCGACCGTGCTCTTCGGCGCCGACGAGCCCGAGACGGTCGCCCGCGTTCTCTCGGCGGTACGGAACCACCTCGGCCGCCAGCTCGCGCTGATCGACGTGTCACGCGACGAGTTCCTCTGGGTGACCGACTTCCCGCTCTTCGAATGGGACGAGGACAACAAGCGCTGGGCGGCCAGCCACCACGCGTTCACGGGCGTGCGGCCCGGCGACGAGGACTTGATCGAGTCGGACCCCGGGCAGGCGCTGAGCCAGGCCTACGACCTCGTCTGGAACGGTTGGGAGCTCGGCTCGGGCTCGATCCGGATCCACGACCCGGAGATCCAGCGCCGAGTGTTCAAGGCGATGGGCATCGACGAGGCTGAGGCCCAGGAGCGGTTCGGCTTCCTGCTCGAGGTGCTGCGCATGGGCGCTCCCCCGCACGGCGGCTTCGCGATGGGGATCGAGCGGTTCGTCGCGCTGATGGCCGGGGAACAGAACATCCGCGAGGTGGTCGCATTCCCGAAGACGGCCAGCGGGTCGGAGCCGATGACCGGCGCGCCGACCCCGATCGCGCAGGACATCCTGGCCGAGCTCGGAATTCAGGTCCTGCCGCAAGACGGCTGACGCAGGCCGGTTCAGCAGTCATACTTCTTCGAGTCGAAGGGTCGAGCCAGGAGGCGAGCTAGGAATGGCACCGGAAGGGCAAGGACGAGCGCCGAAGGCGCCCGCGTTGACGTCGCTGCCGCGGGTCGAAGACCTGCCGAGCGCCGCCGACGGCTACGACCGCGAACAGGTTCGCGAGGCCTTCGAGGCTTTCCGCAGGCACACCACCCAGCTCCAGGTTCAGCTTCGCGTGCTGCAGGCCGCCGGCCAGAGCGGCGCCGAGCCGACGGGCCACGCGGTCCGGATGGACGCGCTGCACATGATCCGTGCTGCGGCCGAGATGGCCGACACGATCGAGCGCGACGCGCAGACCGCGTCGGCTGCGCAGCTGCGGCGGACCGAGGAGGAGGTGACCCGCCGCCAGCGCGACCTCCAGGAGCGCCAGGGCGAGGTTGACCGCTACCGCCAGGAGAGCGAGCGCCAGCGTGCGGAGACGCTGAACGCGGCCAAGAGCGAGGCGCGCCAGACCCAGCAGGAGTCACAGCAGCAGGCCGCGCAGGAGATCGCCGAGGCGGAGTCGCGCGCGGCACGGTTGCTCGAGCAGGCTCGCCACCAGGCGACCGAGCTCACCAACGCGACGCGCGCCGAGGTCGAGCAGACTCTCGAGTGGGCTCGTGGCCAGGCGACCGCGATCATCAGCCGGGCCCAGGAAGGCGCCGAGCAGCTGCTCGGAGCGGCTGGTCTCGGCGACGACGCGATCGGGCGCGTGGCGCAGTCGATCGTCACCGCGGCGGAGGCTGCCGCGGAGGGAGGCCGAGGCTCGGCAGCGGGCGCCGCGTCCGCGCAGCTGCGCGCCCAGGAGCCGGAGGAGGACGCCGAGCCTGTGTCAGAGGCCGAGGCGGACTCGGAGCCGGAGCCGGCGCCGGCGCCCGAGGAGCCACCCGTATCACCACCTTCGCCGTCCGGCTCGAAGGAATCTGCCGAGTCGCAGAGCGAAGACGAGAGCGCCAGCTAGGCTCGTCCCATGCTTCCGGGCCGGCTCGGTCTCCGCTTCGCGCTCGAGGCCCTGTTCCTCGTTCTTCTGGCAATCGGCGCGGGCCTGGCCGACCTGCGCCCCGCACTGATCCTCGTCGTGATGGCGGTGGCGTGGGTGCTCGTGGCCGTCGTCGAGTTCACGGCCGAGCGAGTCGATGCTTCGGCGCTACAGCACCTGCTGCCGCCACGGGCCGAGTCTTTCGAGGGCGAGCCGGAGCAGGTCTTCTGGCCCTCCGCCGAGGAGCGGACCGTCGTCGCACCGCCCGAGCGTGCGCCTGAGCCGACTCCGGCGGCGGAGGCCGAGGCGAAACCAGAACCAGAACCAGAACCAGAACCAGAACCAGAGCCAGAGCCAGAGCCAGAGCCAGAGCCGGTTGCCGAGGCCGCGCCGCAGGTCGAGGAAGGGTCCCTCGAGCCGCCGCCTCGCCGTCGTGTGCGCTCGTTTCTGCGCAGGCGTGACCGCGACGCCGAGCCGGAGCCCGCCACCCCGCCGCGACACGTCAAGCTGCTGCCACGACGGTCGGCGCCGCAGCCGAGCCGCGCCTCCCAGGACGTGGCCGAGCTGTTCGGCGCGAGCGACGGCGAGGACGAGCCTCGCGAGGAACCCGGCCGGTGAAGCTCCGGCTCTCGCTGATCCGCTTCCTGCTCGAAGCCGGCTTCCTCGTGCTGGTCGCCGCGGCCGCGGGCCTGGCTGGACTGTCCGCGCTGTGGATCGGGGTCGTCATGTTCGGCGCCTGGCTGCTGGTCGCGCTCGTCGAGCGCACCGGCTCGCGACGCCGTCGCGTCGTCCAAGCCGAACCTGAGGCGGTCGCCGAGCCCGAAGCCGAACCGGAACCAGCGCCGGAACCGGAGCCCGAACCTAAGCTGGAACCTGAGCCCGAACCTGAGCCGGAACCGGAGCCAGAACCTGAGCCCGAGCCCGAGCCGGTCCTCGTGGCCGTGCCCGAGCCGGAACCAGAACCGGAACCTGAGCCTGAGCCCGAACCTGAGCCAGAGCCGGAGCCCGAAGTGATCCCGCTGGCCCTCCACGACTCGACGCCGCGCGCGTGGAACCTCTGGGAGCTCGAGCGGCTCGCCGACGAGAATGACGGCGACGCCCGCGCCGAGGAGCGCACGCTGCTCCTGCTGCACATGAGGCAGTTCGCGGATGCCTCCGGCGAGCTCCCCGTCGAGTTCGACTCGCTCGTGCGCGAGGCGTTCGGCGCGGACCTCGCGGAGCTCGTGACGTGAGCGCCGCTTCGGTGCAGCGCCAGGTCGCGCTGGCGGGTGTCGCCCTGCTCGCGGCGATCGTCGCGCTCGCGCTCACCTCACACGGCAACGGCCAGCCCATCACCGGCCTCCCGCAGCCCGTGCCCGTTGCCGGGGGCGGGTGGTACACGGCCCTCGCGGGCGCCGAGCGTGCGCGCTACGGCCATCGCACCCGCTGCGGCTACCTGCTCAAGCCCGGCACGGTGGGCGTCACGGAGTCAGTGCTGCCGTGCGGCGTCCTGATCTACGTCTCGTACAAGGACAGCCCGCACATCCTGACCAAGGTGATCGACCGGCGCCCCGTCGTCCCCGGCCGCAAGTTCGACCTCACCCCGAAGCTCGCCGAGGAGCTCGGCGTCGACGGGGTCCAGCGCATCCGCTGGGTCTACGCACGCTAAGACGAGCTACAGTGAGCTCACTCGAGCCTGTACGTGCTCGGGGCTTCTCTGTAGAACCAACACCAAGAGAGAGGGAGCTGTCGTTCGACCGAGGCTCAGGCCGAGGAAGACGCGGCACCCACCTGGCTTGTCCAGGTTCACACAGGCCCCGAGACATCGGCAGGCTGGAGTGGATACGGGGGGAACCCACGGTTCCCCCCGTGTTCATCGTTAGCCTGGACAGATGGTCGAGGTCGTCGGAGACGCTTCCCGTGACGGGCGCTGGGCGCTGGTTCGCCTCACGCTCGAGGACGAGCGGATCGTCGCCGTGCAGGCGGAGGGTCTCGACCGGCCGCTCAAGGGCCTGACGCTGCTCGAGGCGGCAGCGGTCGGCGGTGACGAGCTGGCCGCCGACGCGCTCGCCAACGCGCTCGGCCCGGTCTTCCGCGCCCAGCCTGACCCGGCGCGCGTAGCGGTGGCGATGAGCGGCGGCGTCGACAGCGCGGTTGCGCTCCTGCGCGCAGGCCCGGATGCGATCGGCGTCACCCTGCGCCTCTGGCTCGACCCGCGCGGGCCCGACGCCGAGCGCGCCTGCTGCTCGCCGGAGGCGGTGCTCGCGGCTCGCGCCACGTGCCACCGGCTCGGGATCCCGCACGTCACGCTCGACCTGCGCGAGGAGTTCCGGCGCGCGGTGGTCGAGCCGTTCGTGCGCGGCTACGCGCGCGGCGAGACGCCGAACCCGTGCATCCGCTGCAACGGCAGCTTCCGCTTCGCCGAGCTGCTCTCGTTCGCCGAGCGGGCCGGCGCGGCACGGCTGGCCACCGGCCACTACGCGCGCATCGTCGAGCGCGAGGGCCGGCTGCTGCTCGCCCGCGCGACCGACCCGAACAAGGACCAGTCCTACATGCTCGCCCGGCTCGACCCCCGCTTCCTCGCGCGCCTCTGGTTCCCGCTCGGCGAGCAGGGCAAGGACGAGACCCGGGCGGAGGCGGCGCGTGCCGGGCTCGAAGCGGCCTCGCGCGCCGAGAGCCAGGAGGCGTGCTTCCTCGCGGGCGGGGACTACCGCGACTTCCTCGAGCGCCATGGGCTCGCCGCTGCCGACGGCCCGGTGCTCGACGAGGACGGCAACGAGCTCGGCCGTCACGGCGGCTTCTGGCGGTTCACTCCGGGCCAGCGCAAGGGCCTCGGAGCCGCGGCCAGGGAGCCGCTCTACGCGCTCCGCAGCGACCCGGGCACAAACGCGGTCGTCGTCGGGCCCCGCGCCGCGCTCGCCACCCGCGAGGTGTACGCGCGCGGACGGCTGCATCTTCCGGTCACACGCGCGGACGCAAAGCTCCGCTACCGCTCGCCTGCGGTACCGGCTTCCGTGACCGCTACGGAGACGGGCTTCACGCTTCAGCTGGACGAGCCGGCGTACGGAGTCGCGCCCGGCCAGGCGGCCGTTCTCTATGCCGACGAGGCCGTCGTCGGCTCCGGCACGATCGTGCCGGAGCCTGCCGAAACCTTCCGTCCCCTTCCCGCGTTTGAATCGGAGGCGAGATGACCGGCGACCAGATCACCCTGACGATTCCGCGAGAGGAGCCGTTCCACGAGATCGCGCAGCTGGTGCTCGGCGGCGTCGCGGCTCGGCTCAATCTGAGCTTCGAGAGCCTCGACGATCTCGAGACGGCGCTGCAGGCGGTGCTCGAGCGTGCGGCGGACGAGGGCGACGTCACCGTGGAGCTCCGGCTCGAGGACAGCGCGATCGTCGCCCGGGTCGGCCCGCTCGCGCGCGATCGCCTGCGCGCAGAGCTCGAGGCGGATGGCGGCGACGCGGTCACGTTGCGCCGGATCCTCGACACCGTCGTCGACGGCTACGAGCTCGACGGGGACTGGCTCCAGCTGACGAAGAACGTGAAGCGCGAGGAGGACGCCGCGTGACGAACGACGGCGACAAGGCTCTCCTCCGCCGCTACCACGAGCAGGGAGACCTGGCCGCCCGCGAGCAGCTGATCGAGCAGTACATGTCGCTTGTCCGCTCGCTCGCGCGCCGCTACTCGTACCGCGGCGAGCAGCTCGAGGACCTCGTCCAGATCGGCGCGATCGGGCTGATCAAGGCGATCGACCGCTTCGACGTCAACCGCGGCGTCGAGCTGACGACGTACGCGACCCCGAACATCATCGGCGAGATCAAGCGCCACTTCCGCGACCGCGGCTGGTCGGTCCGCGTCCCGCGCGGCCTGCAGGAGCTGAACATCCAGCTCTCGCGCCTGATCGAGGAGCTGACGGTCGAGCACGGCCGCTCGCCGACGATCCCGGAGCTGGCGAAGGCGGCGAGCGTCACGGACGAGGAGGTGCTCGAGGCGCTCGAGAGCGGCCGCGCGTACAGCTCGCTCTCGCTCTCGGCCGGCAGCGGCGGGCATGACGACGACGGCGAGCTCGACCCGCTCGAGTCGCTCGGCACCGAGGAGCATCAGTACGAGGTCTCCGAGGATCGCGCAGTCCTGGCGCCCGGCTTTCGAGTCCTCGACGAGCGCGAGCGCAAGATCCTGCATCTGCGCTTCTTCGAGGGCCTGACGCAGTCGCAGATCGCCCAGCAGGTCGGCATCTCGCAGATGCACGTCTCGCGCCTGATCCGCCGCTCGCTCGAGAAGATCCGCGACGAGATCGCCTCCGACGAGCGCGCGGCCGCGGGCTAAGGCGCGGAAGTCCCGCCCGTAGAATCAGCGCCGTGCAGACAACAGCCGAGCTCCGCGCGGGCTACCGCGAGTTCTTCGAGTCCAAGGGCCACGTGTTCCGGCCCTCGGCCTCGCTGATCCCGCGCGCGGACGACCGCTCGACGCTGCTCGTCTCGGCCGGGATGCAGCCGCTGATGCCGTACTTCCTCGGACTCGAGGAACCGCCTGCGCCGCTGCTGACGACGGTGCAGAAGGTCTTCCGGACGCCCGACATCGACGAGGTCGGGCTCGACAGCTTCCACCTGACGTTCTTCGAGATGCTCGGCAACTTCTCGTTCGGCCAGTACTTCAAGGACGGCGCGGTCGAGCTGGCCTGGGAGTTTCTGTTCGATCGGATGAAGCTCGACCTCGACCGGATCTGGGTGACCGTGTTCGCGGGCGACCCAGAGCTCGGGCTGGACGAGGACGAGGTCGCCGTCGGCGCCTGGGAACGGGCCGGCATGCCGCCCGAGCGGATCGTGCGCCTGCCGCGCGCGGACAACTTCTGGTCGGTCGGCGGCCCCGGGCCGTGCGGGCCCGACTCGGAGATCTTCTTCGACTGGGGCGAGGGCGTCGGGTGCGGCCGCGCGGAGTGCGCGCCGGGCTGCGGCTGCGAGCGGTTCCTGGAGTTCTGGAACCTCGTCTTCATGGAGTTCGAGCTGCACGCCGACGGGTCACTCACGCCGCTGCCGAAGCAGAACATCGACACGGGCATGGGCCTCGAGCGCGCTGCGCGGGTCCTGCAGCAGGTCCCGTCGGTGTACGACACCGACGACTACCAGTCGATCATGAGCTGGATCGCCGAGCGGTCCGGCGTCGGGTACGGCGAGAGCGAGCAGGCGACGAAAGCGCACCGGATCCTCGCCGACCACGGTCGCGGGATGACGTTCCTCGCCGCCGACGGCGTCACGCCTTCGAACGAAGGGCGTGGCTACGTGATGCGCCGCATCATCCGTCGGGCGGTGCAGCAGGCCGGGCGGATCGGCCTCGAGCCGCCGTTCCTGGCCGGGCTCGGAGGCGTCGTCGTCCAAGAGATGGGCAGCGGCTACCCCGAGCTGCAGCAGGCGCGCGAGGAGGTTGAGGCCGTGCTCGAGGCCGAGGAGGAGCGGTTCTCCGAGACGCTGATGCGGGGTCTGGCGCTATTCGAGGAAGCCGCGGCCGACGGCGAGATCTCCGGCGAGGAAGCGTTCAAGCTGCACGACACGTACGGCTTTCCGCTCGAGCTGACCCAGGAGCTGGCGCGCGAGCGGGGTCTCCCGGTCGACGAGGATGGTTTCCGCGAGCTGATGGAGGAGCAGCGCACGCGGTCGCGGAAGGCCGCGCCCGAAGTCGAGGTCCGGATCGGCAGCGAGGTGCGCAGCGAGTTCGTCGGCTACGAGAAGACCGAGGCGCTGACCGCGATCCTCGCCTACGAGGACCTCGGCGAGGGGCGCTTCCAGGCGAAGCTCGAGCAGTCCCCCTTCTACCCCGAGGGTGGCGGGCAGGTCACCGACGCGGGTTTCATCGAGAACGAGGAGACGGGCGCTCGCGCCGAGCTCGTCGCCGCCACGCATCTCCCGGGCGACGACCAGGTGCTCACCTTCGAGGGCGAGGGCTTCGCGGCCGGGATGCGCGTGCGGGCGGTCGTGCCGTGGCAGGTGCGCTTCCCGACGATGGCCAACCACACGGCCACGCACCTGCTGCACAAGGCGCTGCAAGAGGTGCTCGGGGAACACGCGCGCCAGGCGGGCTCCGCGGTTCGCCCTGACAAGCTGCGCTTCGACTTCTCGCACCCACAGGCGCTGACCGACGAGGAGCGCGCGGAGATCGAGCGGCGCGTGAACGAAGCGGTCTTCCAGAGCCTCCCGGTGCGGACCTACATCGTCCCGCTCGAGGAGGCGAGGCGGCTCGGCGCGATGATGCTCTTCGGCGAGAAGTACGGCGACGAGGTGCGCCTGGTCGACATCGACGGCTACTCGCGTGAGCTCTGCGGCGGCACCCACGTTCGCTCGACCGCCGAGGTCGGGCCGATCGTGATCACCTCCGAGAGCTCCGTCGGCTCGGGCACGCGGCGGATCGAGGCCGTCACCTCGGGAGAGGCGTACGCGCTGCTGCACGGCCGCGCGCGTGAGGCCGACGAGCTGCGCGAAGAGGTCGAGCGTGCGCGCAAGGAGGGGCCGCGCCGTCCAGAGAAGATCGAGGTGAAGGTCGAACCGCGCAGCGAGGAGGCGATCGGCGGCGTGAACGTCTTCGTCGGCCAGGCGAGCGACGTCGACGCCGAGGTGTTGCTGGCTGAGTCGGACCGGATCAAGCAGGAGCGCGCGCCGGCCGCGGTCGTGCTCGGCGGGACCGAGGACGGTCGCGTCCACCTGGTCGCCAATTTCGACCGCTCGCTCGAGGGTCGCGTCGACGCGGTCGCAGTGATCAAAGAGGCCGCGGCCGAGGTCGGCGGGGGCGGCGGCGGCCGGCCGACGATGGCGCGCGCTGGCGGCCGCGACCCCGCGAAACTCGGCGACGCGCTGGCGAAGGCGGAGGAGGCGCTGCGCAAGGCGCTCGCGTGAAGGTGGTCGCGCTCGACTTCGGCTCGGCCCGCACCGGTGTCGCCGTCTCCGACCCAACCGGGACGATCGCACGGCCTCTCGGCGTGGTGGAGAGGGCGGCAAGCGAGGCCGGCCTCGAACGGCTCGCCGAGCTGATCCGTGCAGAGGGCGCCGAGTGCGTGGTGGTCGGCCTGCCGCTCACCTTGCGCGGCGAGCACGGGGCGCAGGCGCGCGAGACCGACGCGTTCGTCGAGGCGCTGCGCGCAGCCGTCGACGTTCCCGTCGAGAGCTACGACGAGCGCTTCACGACCGGGCTCGCCGAGAGCGTCGGCTCGGACGACGCGCCCGAGGACGCGCGCGCCGCGGCACACCTGCTGTCCAGTTACCTCGCGTGGTCGAGCGGCGACCGGGAGTGATGCCGCCGCGGCCGCCCCGGCCGCCGCAGCGGACGCCGAAGAGTGTCGTCTACCGGCGGCGCCTCGTCGCGCTGGGCGTGCTCGTCGCGGGCTTTGCGATCGCCTGGTTCGCCGTGGCGAGCGTCGGCGGCAACGACAAGGCGAAGCCGCCGCCGACCACGGCGATCGTCGCGCCGAAGCCGTTCCGAGTCGTCTTCCCGGAGGGCTTCACGCGGAAGCAGATGGCCGAGCGCGTGACCGCAGTGGCCGACATCGCCGAGCGCAAGCGGGGCAAGCCGGTCAAGCTGAAGGCGAACGCGTACCTGGCCGCGACGGCGAGGCCCCGGCGCCAGCCCGGATTCGGGGCGAAGGCGTACCCGCTCGAGGGCTTCCTCTTTCCGGCGACCTACGACTTCACCGCGCGCATGACCTCGGCGCAGCTCGTCGCGGCGCAGCTGAAGGCGTTCAGGCTCAACTGGGCGAAGCTCAACCTGGCGTACGCGCGCTCGAAGAACCTGACCCCGTACGACGTGCTGATCATCGCCTCGATGGTTGAGAAGGAGACGCCCGCGCCCGAGGAGCGGCAGCTCGTGGCCGGGGTGATCTACAACCGCCTGCACGAAGGGATGACGCTCGGGATCGACGCGACGCTGCGTTACGGGCTGAACATCCCGCCGACCGAGTCGATCCACGAGTCGCAGCTCCACGATCCCACGCCGTACAACACGCGGCTTCACGCGGGCCTGCCGCCGACGCCAATCGGTAGCCCCGGCCTCGCCTCGCTGCAGGCCGCGGCCCACCCGGCGAAGACCGCCTTCCTGTTCTTCGTGGCGAAGCCGGACAAGAAGCACCACTTCTTCACCGCGAGCTCCGCCGAGTTCGAGCGCTACAAGGCCGAGCACGGCTACGGATGACGCGCGTAGCACTGCTTGGCCGGCCGGTGCGCGAGTCGCTCTCGCCGCGGATGCAGAACGCCGCGTTCGAGGCGGCCGGTCTCGACTGGGAGTACGTCGCGCTCGAGGTCGAGCCGGAGGCCCTCGAGGAGACGGTGCGCGCGCTTGCCGCCGGCGGCTACGCGGGAGCGAACGTGACAATCCCGCACAAGCAGGCGGCCGCCGCGCTATGTGACGAGGCCGAGGGCGAGGCCGTGAACACGCTCGTCTTCAGCGAGGGTCGCGTGCTCGGGTTCAACACCGACAAGGAGATCGTGGCCGGGATCGAGACCGAGCGCGTGTGCCTGATCGGCGCGGGCGGGGCCGCGCAGGCGCTGCTGCCGGCGCTTCCGGGCGAGGTGCGCGTCTTCTCCCGGAGCGGCGAGTGGCCGCCAGACGGAAGCGGCTGCGACCTCGTCGTGAACGCGACTCCCGTGCGGGACGAGCTGCTCGTCCAGCCGCGGCCGGAGCAGGCGGTCGTCGACCTGGCCTACCGCGCCGACGGCAGCCCGACGGCGCTCGTGGCCGCGGCACGCGAGGCCGGCTCGCGGCTCGTGGTCGACGGGCTCGAGGCGCTCGTGCGGCAGGGCGCGGCCTCGTTCGAGCTCTGGACCGGCGTCGCGGCGCCTGTCGGCGCGATGCGGAGCGCCCTAGGCTTAGATCCATGACGCTTACGCTCTCGACCGCCGGCGAGTCGCACGGGCCCGCGCTCGTGGCGATCCTGGGCGGCCTTCCGGCCGGGCTCGCGCTCGACCGGGAGGCGATCGACGCCGACCTCGCCCGCCGGCAGGAGGGCTACGGGCGCAGTCCCCGCCAGAAGCTTGAGCAGGACCGGGTCGAGGTGCTGGCCGGGCTCCGGCACGGCCGCACGCTCGGGACGCCCCTTGCGCTCGTCGTGCGCAACCGCGATCACGAGAACTGGGCCTGGGGAATGAGCCCGTGGCCGCCGGAGGGCGAACCGTCGGGGAAAGGCACGAAGCCGGTGACGCTGCCGCGGCCGGGCCACGCCGACCTCGCGGGCTCGCTCAAGCACGGTCTCGCGGACGCGCGTGACGCGCTCGAGCGCGCGAGCGCGCGGCAGACCGCTGTCGCGGTCGCGGCGGGCTCGGTGGCGAAGGCCCTGCTCGCGCGGATCGGGATCGCCGTCGAGGGACGGGTGGTGACCGAGGCGCTCGAGCAGCGGATCGACGAGGCAAGGGCCGAGCGCGACACCGTCGGCGGCGTCGTCGAGGTCCAGGCCCGCGGCGTTCCGCCCGGCCTCGGCTCCTATGCGTCGAAGCAGGAGCGGCTGGACGCGCGGCTCGCTGAGGCGCTGATGGGCATCCAGGCCGTGAAGGGCGTCGAGCTCGGAGCGGGCTTCGAGCTGGCCGGGCGCCGCGGTTCGGCCGCGCATGACGAGATCCTTGCGGACGACGACGGCGCGCTCTACCGCGAGACGAACTTCGCCGGCGGGATCGAGGGCGGCGTCTCGAACGGCGAGCCCGTGGTGGCGCGCGCGGCGATGAAGCCGCTGCCGACGCTGATGCGCCCGCTGCGCTCGGTCGACCTCGACACCGGGGAACCGGGCGAGGCGCTCGTCGAGCGCAGCGACGTGGCTGCCGTGGAAGCGCTGGCCGTGGTGGCCGAGGCCGCGGTCGCCTTCGAGCTCGCCCGCGCCGCGCGCGACAAGTTCGGCGGCGACTCGGTAGACGACTTCGTCGGAGCCTGGCGCGCGTACCTGGAGCGGATCCCGTGGCGCATGCGCTAGACAGGCACCTCGCGCTGATCGGCTTCATGGGCGCGGGCAAGACGACGCTGGGCGCGCAGGTCGCCGAACGGCTCGGCCGGCGGTTCGTCGACCTCGACCGCGAGCTCGAGCGCTCGCTGCGTCAGACGATTCCGGAGCTGTTCGAGCAGCGCGGCGAGGTCGAGTTCCGGGTGCTGGAGGCCGAGGCGACGATGGCCGCGCTTCGCAACGAGCGTCCGGCCGTGCTCGCGCTGGGCGGCGGAGCGGTCGA
>Ga0307287_10000318_pt1 | contig 17770 bp, 13 predicted proteins | sample ER_DNA_141_FD_194485 | JGI IMG/M metagenome (GOLD analysis project Ga0307287, IMG submission 194485) | Bulk soil microbial communities from the East River watershed near Crested Butte, Colorado, United States - ER_DNA_141 | ecosystem: Environmental > Terrestrial > Soil > Floodplain | place...
TCCGAACGGTGTCGGCGAGCACACGGCCCCGCATGGCTTCGAGCTTGCCGGCGTCCCACAGCGGTGCGAACCGCTGGGCCCGAACGGTCTCGGCGAGCACACGGCCCTGCATGGCTTCGAGCTTGCCCGCGTCCCACAGCGGTGCGAACCCCTGGGTCCGAACGGTCTCGGCGAGCACACGGCCCTGCATGGCTTGCAGCTTGCCGGCGTCCCACAGCGTGGCTCCGACCGCGGCCGCCTCGCGGGTACCGCTGCCTTCCACGCTCGTCACGGATCGATCGCCTCCGGCGACGTTGAGTGCCACCGCGCTCAGGATCAGCGCCGCGGCCGCAAGAACGGAAACGGTCACGGTCCAGAACGTGAACAGCGCCGGTCGGCCGGAGAACCCCACGGTTCCCGCTTTCGTGCTCATGATCCCTCCCTTCCCTCGGGTACCGATCTCTGATCCGAGGCTAGAGGGAGCACCGGCCCGAGGAATCCCCGAAATCCGTACCGATCGAGGCAGTGACCGGTACGTCTTGGCTCAGGATCCCGTGGGGCCAGACGGGAACTTCGAGGCCAGTTCCGTGCGGGAGCGGATGCCCAGCTTGCGGTAGATCCGCTTGAGATTGGCTTCCACGGTATGGACGCTGACGAACAGGGCGTCGGCCACCTCCCGGTTGGTGCTGCCTGACGCCACCAGCGCCGCCACCTTGTCCTCGGTCGGGGTCAGGTCGAGCGACGAGGGAGCCCGTCCGCCGATCCGCGCCAGCTCCGCACGTGCCTTGTCCGCCCACAACGCGGCACCCAGCCCGTCGAAGACCTCCAAGGCCTTCGTCAGCGTGTCCCGAGCCTCCCGCTTCCTCTTCGCACGGCGCTCCACCGTTCCGCGCACCAGGAGGGTCCGCCCTAGCTCGAAAGGAAGGGGCAGGTGATCGTGAACCCGCAACGCCTCATCGGCCGCGGCCGACGCACCAGTGAGATCACCCCGAGCCGCAAGCACGAGCGCCCGGCACCTGGCCCCGGTGGCGATGGCCCAGGCCCGGTCGAGGTTCCTGCCCGCTTCCTCGAAGGGAGCGCGGAGCGCCTCGGCCTCGTCGAGCCGCCCGAGGGCGACGAGCGCCTCGACCTCGTCCGGGACGACCCGGAAGTAGGCGGGCTCCCGAACGCCCATCGCTTGCTCAAGCTCGACGGCCCTGGACAGATACGCATCGGCCTCGGCGGGTCGGCCCAGGGAGAGCTCGAGGAAACCCAGGACCGACAGGTTCGGGATCAGGAGGAGGATCTCGCCGGCCGCCTCGGCGACCCGCATTCCTTCGAGGGCCTCCAGCCTTGCCGGGTCGGCCCGCCCCAGATGGGCCTCCACCAGGCCGACCGCGAAGTGGCCCTCCGCCGACATCCACGCCCCCATGCGGAATCGCTGGGCGGCCGCCCTGCTCTCCCGGGCGTGCTCCATGGCGGCATCCCAGTTGCCTGCCCGGCACTCCAGCTCGGCGAGGTGGTACCGGATCTGCGGGCCCGGACTCGCAGCGCCGTGCGCCGCGGCATCACCCAGGAGCTCGGCGAACGTCCGGCGGGCCTCGTCCAACCGATCGGTGAACTTGAGGAGCTGAGCCACGGTGAAGCTTGCACGCAGGACATGGGATTTGAATTCGCCCTCCATGTGCCCTTCCAGGGCGATCCCGCGATCGAGCAGCTCCTGATCGACCCCGCGTCCGAGGAGGAACTCGACGAATGGATACGCCACGAACGCTTCGGCCATCACCCGTGGTTCCTGCAGCTCCTCGGCCAGCTGCAGCGCTGCGCGAGCGTGCCGTTCCGATGCCGTGAGGTCTCCCCTGAACAGCCAGGCGTACCCGAGGTTCTGCTCGATCCGTGCCCTCAGCACGAGATCGTCCCCCGCCTCGCCCCGAGCAGCCTGGAACACGGCCCAGGCCCCCCGCCACCCTTCGGTCTCGGCGAGGCCCATCCCGAGGTCCAGCAGCACGCGGGCCCGAGCCGGCCCGGCCATCGAGAGGTCCACCGCTTGCTCTAGGACGCTCCGCGCCAGCAAGGTGTCCCCGCACTCGTAGTGAGCCACGCCCGCCTGGTGGATCCGACGAACCAGGTCCTCGCCTCGGTCACCCGGCGTGGTGCGACGGGCCATCTCCCAGAGCTCGGCCGCCGATTGCGGCGCTCCCCGGGAGGAGGCCAGCAGGGCGGCCTCCTCGAGGGCGGCGGCGACGGCGGCGTCCGGGCCCTCGACGGACAGAGCCAGGTGGCGGGCTCGTTCCTCCGGATCGTGGACGATCGTCGCAAGCCTCGCATGCAGCTGCCGGCGCCGGACCAGTGAGGTCCTCTGGTAGACGGCGGACGCAAGGAGAGGATGTGTGAACCGCAGGCGGCCGCCGACGACCTCCACGACGTCATTGTCGATCGCAGGACCCAGACGATCGTCGACCCCACGCGAAGGAGCGATCGCCGCAGCGATCACATCGAACGTCGGAGCCGACAGGGCCGAGACGACTTCGAGCGCTTCGAGGGTCTGGGCGGGAAGCCCTTCGAGGCGGTCCTCGACGAGTTCCTGAAGCCGCTCGGGGATCGGGGGCCGTTCGCCGGCCGTCACGTCACCTCCACGGCGAAGGAGCGCCAATCCGATCTCCCGTGCGAAGAAGGGATTGCCTCCCGACATCTCGTGGAGGCTCAAAAGCGTGGTGCGGGAGAACCCTTCCCCCACCTTTGCCCGGAGCACCTGTTCGAGGGCGTCCTGCGACAGCGGGCCGACGTGGACGGCGTGAACGCGATCCTCGGCGAAGGCCGACACGACGCCCAGGGAGTCGTCATCGGCACGGGCGCCTCGAGCGGCCGTCATCAAACCAATCTGCTCGTCCTTGAGGCGCCGCATGACGAACTGGAGCACCCGGATCGAGGGGAGATCCATCCACTGGACGTCATCGATGGCCACGACGGCAGGCGAGGTGGAGGCGACCAACCGGAGGCATCCCAGGACGGCCAGGGACACGGCTCGCTGATCGGCCCGCGCACCCGAACTCGGGGACCGCAACAGGGCCACCTCGAGGGCCCGGCGCTGTGGCTCGGGTACCGTCGGAAGTGCCTCCTCGAGGACCGGCTCGAGGAGGTCACCGAGGGCGGCGTAGGACAGACGCGTCTCCGCCTCGACCGGGCCGCATGAGAGCGTGCGATAGCTCCGTCGCAGGGCACCGTCCAGGCCTTCCTTCCACACGGTGGTCTTCCCGATGCCGGGATCACCCGACAGGACCAGGGCACTCGGGCCGCTCGGGATCGAGTCCAGGAAGCGATCGAGGATCGCGAGCTCGGACTCGCGCCCGATTACGTCTCCGGCCAAAGGTGTTCCCCGCGTCGGTGGACGCCAGGATTCTAAGGATGGCGGGTCCGCACCTTGCAGACCCGTCGAGGCCAGAGCCGTGTACCGAATGTGTACCGAGTCAGCCTTCTATAGGTCGTCCTGGAGTCTCTGAACCACTCTCGAATCACTAGGATGACCTGCGCGAACCGTGAATGCCCTGGTCACAGCGCTGTCCCGGCCGTGCTTTGCAAGCAGGGAATCGGCGGTTCGAGTCCGCTCGTCTCCACCCGCGCGGCCGCTTCCGGCGGAAGCCGCGACGAGCACCGCTCGCAGCGTCCGGTCCTCCTCGCAGTCGATCGGGCTAGGCCGAAGGACCAATTCAATTCCCTGTCAGGGGGAGTCAAACTGGTGGCGTCGCCCTATCCGAGGAGGAGCCAAAAGTATGGACCTGCAAGATGTGCTGGAGCAGCTATCGACCGCGACCCGCTCCCTGAAGCTGTCGGCGGCTTGGCTAGGGAGCCAGACCGACGACCAGATTCGCGAGATTGGCAGCGGCGACTGGCTCCCGCTCACCAGCGCCGTACACAACCTGGAGGAGCGGGTGATCCAGGTCGATCGGCTGTTCAATCGGGGAGAAGAGGCTCGGCTGGACCTAGGCCGCGACCTCGTTGAACTGGAATCACAACGTTAAGGGAATCACCCAGAAAATGGAGGAACCCCCGGGGGGAGGAAGGATCGGCCTCGGGGGTTCCTGTTCCCGTCCTCTCTCGGGTGAGGAGACGGAGGACGGGAGCGCCTAGATCTGGTAACCGATTCAGACAGTCTGACTCGATGCCGCGTTGACAAGTAGGGCCGTTTGGGCGAGCCCCCATGCCTCCTACGACGGTCAGCAGATTGTGAGATCTACCTCCGCTCCATGTCCCGCAGCATCCCGACGAGCACGGCCCTAAGGACCCGGTCCTCCTCGCAGTCGATCAGGAGCTCGGCGAGGTGCGACTCTGCGGGTAGCCCCAGAACTCTCCGATCCGGTCGGCGCTCGAGTTCGGGAAGCATCAGGATGTGGAGCAGCTCGGCGCGGGGAGCGGGCCCGAGGGCGTCGAGGCGTGCCCGAAGTCGGCGTTCGACGCCAACTGGCCGCAACTGAGGACACATGTTCCATTCGCCAACACTGGCTCACCCCCGCGTGCCTGGCGTCTCGCGGGCGAGCCGAGCGCTCTTCCCTTCGGCTTGCGACCGATGACACGATTGAGTCTTCGGGCTACTTGGGAGGGGCCGCCATGCGCGAGGCGCGTCGCATCGTCGCCATCACGGCGTTGCTGTCCTTCGTCGCGTGCTCGAACGGCAGCGACGGTCCCGCCGTGGGAGCGGCGTTCGCGAGGCGCGCCGTCGCGGCGTGCAACGACGCGAGGGCGCTGAAGGATGCGGAGGGTCCGTTCCCGTACCCAGACTTCAATCCCACCGATCCCGACCCCACCAAGTTCCCCGGCGTCGCCGATGCCCTGATGAAGACGGACGTGACGTTCACGACGTGGCTGGAGGACATGCGCGCGCTGGGTGAGCCACCCTCGGGAAACGAGGCGTGGGCCGCGGTGCTCGACGCGATCGAGGCTCACGTCCGGATCAACCGAGACCAGATCAATGCCGCGCGGCAGGGCGACACCGCGCGGTTCGCTGCCGACTACGACGAGGGCGTAGCGACGCAAGAAGCGTTGCTCGACGCGGCGACCGATGCGGGCGTCCCCGAGTGCGCCAAGGTAGATCGATGACGGGCCGCTGATACGCTCGCGCCCCGGTGTTCTGGGAGGATGCGGCTCGCCTCGCTGACGCGCTCGGACCAGCGGCGCGTCGGGGATCTCCTTCGGGTCCTGACCTCCCCCAGCGAGGTCCGCGCCGACGGCATCCGGCAGCTCAACGAGAGGCCTGACGGGCAGGAGATGGCCGATCTCCTGATTCCTGGAGGAGTGGGAGTGGGCCCGCCAGGGCATGATCGAGGAGCTGTCTCGCGCCTAGGCATCGGATCTAGTCCGTGTGGTCGGCCGGCGCGAGCGATCCGCCCATTCGCTTGGCCGCTCGGCGACCTGGATGAGTGTGGGTGTGGAAGATACGCCTTTCGCGCTATCGCGGTTACGGCTTGGTGGCGATGCGTCGGCCACGACCATGCAATAGCGTCACCGCGCGATCTGGGACACCGGACTAGGAGGCTTGCAGAAGGCCGCTGCTGTGAGGTAGGTCGAGCGCATCCCCCGTTGGTGACCATCGAGGACTACGACGATGCGCCACAGCGCAAGGGCTGACGCCCGGCCCCCTTCGGTCTTGCACTCGTGCCAAGGACAGCACCTGTGCATGGACCTCCGGTGTCCCAGACCGCCCACCCGTAGTGCATTGGGCCGGCGATTCGAGTCCGCTCGTCTCCACGGTCAAAGGCCAGACGATGAAGGTCGGCTGGGCCACGGGCTCGCCGTGCGGCGCGGGGAAGAGCCTCAGACTGGGACGCCGCAGACGAGCATGAGGTACGCGTAGGGGTCGACCGCTTTTCCGTTTTCCGGGTGCCACTCGAAGTGGTCGTGCGGGCCGCTGGAATGGCCGGTCGACCCGACGTATCCGATGACGTCGCCCGTCTCGACGTCACCGAGGGTGCCGAGCTCGGACAGGTGCGCGTTGTACACGTAGCCGTACTCGCCGTGGACGTAGACCCCGAGCCCGCCCAAGAAGCTGCGGGAGACGGACGCGACGCCGTCGAACGGCGCGACGATCGGCGTGCCGGTTTCGGACATGATGTCGTTGCCTTGGTGCCAGTGGAACCCGCCACCGGGCTCGGGACGGGGGTCGCCGAAGTTGTCGGAGACCGCGTGCGGGCCATCGACGGGGCACATGGCGAACGGACGGATGAGCGAGATCTCGGTCTGGATCTGCTCGATCCGCCCGCGTACTCGGGCGGCGAGACGTCGGGACTCGGCCATCTTGCGTTGGAGTTCCTCGCGGTCCATCTCTAGGGCTCGCTTCTTGAGCTCGACGATCTGGCCGCCCCGCACGACCTCGGCCTCGATCTGCGCGACGCGTTCGGTCGTCTCCCGGACCTTGGCGGCGAGCACGGCGTCGCGACGGTTCATCTCGGTGAGGAACGACATCCGCGAGGCGGCATCCGCCGCGGACGTCGCCGTCAGCACGTAGAGGACCGGCACGCCGCCCGACATGTACGCCTCGCGGCTGCGCTCGTCGAGCTTGGCCTGGAGCAGCGCGGCGCGGACCTGCAGCTTCACCATCTGCCGCTGGAGCTTGTCGAGGCGGATCTCGATCCTCTGGATCTCCACCTCGGCCCGCGAGATGCGCGTCGCCAAGCGGTTCATCACCTTCTGCAGGGCGCGGATCTTCCTCGTCTGTGCGCGGTACTTGTCCTTGGCCTCCTGAAGCTCGTGCTTGCTGTTCTTCAGATCGTGCTTGGTCTGCTCGAGCACGTCCTCGGTGGCCGAGGCGAACCTGGAGAGGCTCACCACGGAGACGGAGGCGAGCACGAGCAGCGCGGTGAATCCGGCCACGAGCCGGCCCAGGCGCGGTGCTCGTGCGTCCAGGGTGCGCGAACTCGACCTCTCGGCAGGCTGATCGCTGCCGTTCCGGGGACGCGCTTCGTCTTCGGGCATGTCTCCGGGCATCGGCAGCCGAAGACGCTGCCTGTAGAGCGATGTGGGTGTGCGGGTGTCAGCGGGTCGCGAGATCGGTGTTGGTGAGCACGTGGGCCATCTGCTCACCGGCATCTGGTTCGTAAGGACCGGCGTCGGTCTCAGGCGAGGACCGGCGTTGACCCTCCGGATCGTCCTCTTGCGGCGCGGACATCAGGAGCGGCAGGCTGACCGAGAACGTGGATCCTTCGCCGGGCCGCGAGCTCAGGACCAGACCCCCGCCCATCGCTTCGGCCAGGCTGCGGGCGATGAACAGGCCCAGGCCGAAACCGCCTGCGGTCTGCGTCAATCCCGTTTCCGCCCGATAGAAGCGCTCGAACACGCGATCCTGGTCGTCCATCGCGATCCCCTCGCCCCGATCCTGCACCGAGATCAGGGCGAAGTCCCCGAGCTTGGTCAGCTTCACGATCACCGGGGCTCCCGCCGGGGAGTACTTGAACGCGTTCGACAGCAGGTTGGTGACGATCTGGCCGAGGCGGAACGGGTCGGCGACGACCCAGACCGGGTGTTCCGCACGCTCGAACCGAACCTCCCGGACCGCCGCCAACTGGCTCGCGTCCGCGATCTCGCGCTCCAAGAGCGCATCCACCTCGACCGGAACAGCGTCCATCGGCAGGTGCCCGGCGTCGAGGCGTGAGACATCGAGGAGGTCGGAGATGAGCCGCTCGAGCCGTTCGGTCTGGCGAAGCATGATCGCGTGGTACTCGCGGCGTGCCTGAGGCGAGTCCTCGACTAGGCCCTTGTTCAGCGACTGGAGCAGGCCCTTGAGGGGCGTGAGCGGTGTCCTGAGCTCATGGGACACGGTGGCGACGAAGTCGCGTTTCATCTGCTCGGCCTCGAGCTCGGCCGTCACGTCGCGAGCGGTCACCACGAGACTCGTTCCGCTTCCCTGTCGCTCCGGCATCCTGCTGCTCGAGTAGCGGATCCACCGATCCGATCCGTCGCGCCGCAGGATCAGTGCGTCTTGGGGCTCCTCGACCCCGAGCGCGAGCTCCGTCGGGGGCGGTCCATCCGCTCTCGGCCCGCCGGGGATCCGGAGGACGTCACCGGAAGGACGGCCGACCACCTCGTCCGCGAGGAAGCCGGTGATCCTCTCCATCGCGGGGTTCCACGAGAGCACCGTGCCCGCTCCGGACACGACGAAGATGCCGTCCGAGCTGCTGCCGACCACGTCCGCCAGGTGACCGCGTTGCTCGACCGTCTCGTCGAAGAGCTGCTGGTTCCGGTGCCTCGCGGAGACCTGAGAGGCCAACGAGTCGACCAGCGCGCGTTCGGAGAGGGACAGCTCGGTCGCGCGGTGGACGGCGAGGATCCCCACTTCGTTCGCCTCGTCGCGGACGACGGCGAGGTACGTGACGAGCCCCGGGCGCTCGCTCACGTACGTCATCGGGTCCGCCGGACCCATCTCGGTCTGGACGGCCTGGACCAGACCGCTCTCGGAGTTGTAGACCCGCAGCCCCGCTTCGTCCCGCACGGCCAGCTCGGTCGCCGCGGCGTCGACGAGCTGCTGGACGAACCCCAGGAACGGTTGGAAGTCGAAGTTCGCGTCGAGCGGACCGTCGAGAGCCCTTCCGGCCTCGTAGAGGGTCCGCATACGGTCCCCTTCCCGTCGCTGCTCCTCTTCCCGCTTGTTCTGCAGCCATCCTCGGTAGGCGAAGAAGGACAGGACGACGGGTGCGATCAGCAGGGGGAGGCCCAGCGGCCCCGCGTGCCACACGAGGGCGGCGAGCATGCCGATGGTGAGGTTCCCGCCGGCGTGGAGGAGGTTCAGGCCCCCCGGGAGGACCACGACCTCGCGGAGAGGGATCTGCTCGACTCGGGAGATGATCAGCGCGACCGAGATCTCATTGATCACGAAGTAGCACGCCATGGCGACCGCGCACGCCACGCAGGTCATGAAGCTGAACGACGAGGGAAGATCGAACAGCCCGTAGACGAACTCCGCCACGGTGATGGCGACGACGAACTGGCCGGCGTTGAAGACGACCTTGTACCAGTCCCAGCGCCGCCATGCATGTCCCGCCAGGCTTCCGAGGAGCACGCTGAGCGTGAGGACGCTCGGCGAGACGAGGATGAGCGCCGGAACCCACACCGCGTCCGTGACCGAGAAGTTCTCGACCTCGGTGCGGTGCCTCATCGCCACCGTGAACTGCTCGCTCAGCGCCGCCACGATCGCCAGGCCCAGGGTCGCGGCGACGTCCGCCCACGACCAGGTCCCCATCTCCGGGACGCGAAGCGCTACTCCGAACGCGCCGAGTGCCACATAGCCCAAGACGACCAGTCGAGCGGAGAGCGGAAGCTCGCGGAAGGAGCTCATGTCACTCCATCAGCTCCAGGATTCCGTGGCCCACACGCCGCCGCTCCAGGTTGCGCCGCTCCAGGAGTCGCCGCTCCAGGTCTTGGCGCTCCAGGTCTTGGCCTCCCACCAGTTGGTCGAGAAGACGCAGGAGGACCAGGTCTTGGCACTCCAAGATTCGCCGCTCCAGGTCGTGGCGCTCCAGGAGTCCCCGCTCCAAGTGTCGCCGCTCCAGGTCTTGGCGTTCCAGTCGCCGCCCGACCACGTCTTCGCCTGGGCCTCGAGCAAGGCCATCTCGGCGGCGTTGAACGTCGAACCCATGATGTCCCGCTCGCCGTCCAGCACCACGCCGTCCATCGAGATGTGGTCCTGGCCGCGGGCGAGCTCCAGCGAGCCGACTCCCGTCGAGGGGACCCACCACTGCGTGAACGTCGGAAGCGGCGCGACAACGGCGGCCGAGAGCTGGAGCTCACCGCCGCCGATGGCCTGAGACTTCCCGCTGATCGGATACCCGGTGGTGGTGAGCAGCTGCTTGACCTGATCCGGGGTCGCGGACGGGTACTTCTGGAGCACGAGCGCTGCCGCCCCCGACACGATCGCCGCCGCCTGCGACGTCCCGCTCCCCCGGAAGTATCGGTCGCCCAGGAGCCCTTCGGGATGGTTCGCGTCGATGTACGAGTTCGGCACGCGCAGCCCCTGCAGATGGGTGCCGGGAGCGACCAGGTCGACCCCCCTCGTCGCTCCGCGCTTGGGCCACGGTGAGAACGCCGGCACGAGATCGTCCGCGAGCGTGTCCGTTCCCTGCGAGTCCGAGGCACCAACGGCGAGCAGGAGTGGATCGAACGCGGGGTTGGAGAGCGCCGGCGCGTTGTTCATGTGGCGCTGGAAGCCGCTGTTGCCGCCCGACGCGACGACGACGATGCCGTGCTTCCACGCCTGCTCGGCCGCGAAGGCAAGTGGATCCACGGTGTACGACTGCGTGCTGTTGGTCCCATAGGACAGGTTGAGGACCCGGATGTTCAGACCGGGGTCCTGGGCGTGCTGGACGACCCAATCGATCGCGGCGATCACCTGGGAGACGTCGGTGCCGCCGTCTGCCGTACCGACCTTGACGCTGACGATCCGGGCATCCGGGGCGATGCCCCGATAGGCCGAGGCCGGAGCGTCCGCGTACGGAACGGTGAGCTCCGAATCGTGCCCGGCGATGAGTCCGGCCATGAACGTCCCGTGGCCGAAGGTGTCGAGGTACCTGAGGTTCGGCGCCTGGGACTCGATCGATAGGTCCGGCCCGTTGAGAACCTTGCCGGGCGTTGCGAGGCCCTCGACCGGAGACACGCCGGTGTCGATCACCGCCACATCGACGCCGGCTCCCGTATAGCCGGTGTTCCACCAGTCGACCGCGCCCGTGTACCGGGTCACGGCGTTCATCGAGTTGACGTCGGTCGCCGGATCGTACGTGGCGTCCTGGGGCTGCATCTCGGAGTCCGCGCTGACGGAGACCACGCCGGGAAGGCCGCGAATGGTCGGGAGGACGTCGGCGGGAACGGCCGCCGAGAAGCCGCCGATGATCGAGAGGCGCCGCTCGACCACGCCACCGACGTGCTCGACGGCGCTCTCGATCGAGGCCGTTGCCCCCGGCGCCGTCATGACGATGACCTGTGCGCGCGGGCCCGAGCCGCCAGTGGCGGCCAAGGTACTCGGCGCGCCGATCGCGATCGTGAGCCCCAGGATCGGTGCGATCGTGCGCACTCGACGCAACGCAGCGGTTGCCCGCTTCTGTCCTCTGCCGCCCCGGGTCCTCACGTCGGTTCCTTCCTCGACCTCGCAACGGGCGACCCCGAAATATCGGTCGCCCGACGTAGTCTCGGCTCATCGACCCACGGCCGCATCGACCTTAAGGGTCCGTCTTGCGGTAGGGAGCTGAGAGGTCACACCCCTCGGCCGGGGGAAACCGAAAGGCCTACCGACGCGCGAAGGTCCTAGAGAGTTCGACGCACGTTGCTTGCAATCGGGAGCGGATCCCTAGGAATCTCACGCGGAAGCGAAGCTTGGGACTCGCCCGAGCTACTCGCGAGGAGCCTCATCGGCGTGGGACCTCCCGGCAAGCATCCCCTTGTTGGTCGACGTCGGAACGCTAACGAATGGAGGGGATCACAGCGGAGCAGCTCGCGAGTTTTGGATCAGGGACCTGCGGATGGGCCGAGGTTCTGGCTCGTGGCGGTCTCGTCGGCTTTGATGAGTTCACGACGAGCGCCCGGGACGCCTGCTGATCGCGCAATGTTGGTTGGGCCTATGACGCACTTGGAAGAACGGGTGCGACGCTTCGTTGATGCTTGAGCCTCGACTGTCGTGTTGGTATTGGATGCAGGAGTGGCGACGTTGTCGTGCCGTCCGACAGCGCTACTGCAGCCCGGCCAGCACGCCGGCCGAGGTTGAGATTCCCTCCAGCGCCGCGTGGACAATGAGGAAGATGAAGAGGGCCGCGGTGGCGGCGAACGCGATCCGGACCAGAGCGAAGTGAGTGTTCATGTGCGCTGCCTCCTCGGGAGAGGGCCCCTTTCGGGGGATACCGTTCGTCCCCCGAATGGTACGGATCGGCGGCGTTGCATGCGATAGGCCGTTGGGCCATACGCGTTCGCCGAAAGGCCAACAGTCGTCCCCCGTGGCCCGGGTCGATGATCGGCCGCCCGTTACTTCGCCGCGCGAATCCTTTCGGCCGGTGCTCGATCGGCGATTCCAGCTCGAGCGCATCCGGGCTGCCTGTCGCCGGGATCGCGCGAGAACGGGTTCAAGCCTGGGCGCCGCAGGGCCGAGAGAAAGGTTGGGGCTGCTCGACGCGTGAGCGGGCAGCCGTCGGGACGGTACATGACTGATCAGATCAGAGAAGTCCTTCGCCGCTACGGCCGCTTCGTCTGGGGCGGAGCCGCCGTCCTGCTCCTACTCGTCCTGCTCGGGTCCGTCGTCCTGCCCGGTTCCTCGGACGAAGGGTCGGAGGCGGACGCGCAGGCACGGGCCGAGAGCCTCTCGGGGTCGTTCATCGAGCAGGAGCTCTCGCCCGCCCTGCTCGCGCGCGACATCACCGGTGCCGCCTCCCGCCACCTGACGGTCCTCGTCCAGGCGGTGATCCGGTCGGACGACCGGTTCACGACCGTCCGGATCTGGCGCCTGGACGGGGCGTTGATCTACTCGACCGCCCAGGGGGACGACACGAGCGTCATCGCTGCCGACGATCCGTGGATCGGGCAGGCGTTGGACGGCCGGACCGTGAGCGTCCTCTCGAGCGCCGGCACCTACCACGACGGTCTCGAGCGACCAACTGAGGAGCAGTTCCAGACCTTCGTCCCCATCACGTTGTCGGACGGCACGATCGACGGCGTCGTCCAGATCGACCAACGCTCGTCGTCGATCCAGCGCCAGGCGTCCGGCAGCCGGCGTCCCCTGCAGCTCGTCGTGTTCCTGCTCCTCATCGGCGTCGGTGTGATGTTCGTCCGGTGGATGCGCCAGGCTCAGACGAACCAGGAGGACGGACCACCCGAACGCCGGGTCGGGCACGGGCGCCGCGCCGAGGATCAGGACCTCGTGGCTCGAGCCGATCGGGCCGAGCGCGCGGCGCGCGAGACCAAGGGGCGTGTGCGCGAGCTGGAGGCGGCCCTCGCGGCCGCGCCGACCACGGCGGCGCTCGAGGAGCTCGATCTCAAGCTCCGCGCCTCGGAGGCTGAGCGCGAGGAGCTCGCGGCCACCATCAAGCGGCTCCAGACGACCGTGTCCGAGCGAGACGCGGACGTCGCGCTCGCACGCGACGACTCCGGTGCGCGGCCCGACACCAAGCGGATCAACAAGCTGATCGCCGACGCGGAGAGCAAGGTCGAAGCGGCCGAACGCAAGGCCGCCGCCGCGGAAAAGAAGGCTGAGGACGCGGCGAAGCGCGCCACGGTCACCGCCGAGCGGGCGCTCGAGATGGAGGCCCAGCTCAAGGAGGCGGAGCAGAAGGCGGCGGACGCCCAGGAGCTCGCGGCCAAGGTGGGCAAGCGGGGATTCGGGGCCGAGAGGAAGGTCGTGGAAGCCCAAGGCCAGGCCCGGGAGGCGCAGCACAAGGCCAGGGAGTCCGCCGAGCGTGCCACCCAGGCGGAGAAGCAGGTGCGTGAGCTCTCGGGAACGGCGGCCGAGGCCGAGAGGCGAGCCGCCGCGAGCGAGCAGCGTGCCCTGGTGGCCGAGCAGAGGGTCGCCGACGTCGAGCGGACGGCCGCCGAGGACGCGGCCGACGCAGGACGGAGCGACTCCGCCGATCGCGGGATCGCGGCCAAGCTCAAGCAGACCGAGGACGAGCGCGATCAGCTCGTGGCCAGGCTCGACCAACTCGAGCACGCGACCACGAAGGCGTCGACCACACCTCCCAACGGCACGAGCTCGAAGCCCAACGGCAAGAGCTCGAAGCGAGGATCGCGGAGCTCGAGGGCGCCCGTCGCGCAGACGACGTCGAACTCCAACCAGCGCAGGAGTCGTTCGCGAACAGCCGGGTAGAGCCGATCGCCCCTCTCGTCGTCAGGCCGAGACCGGCTCGGCCGTCCACCCGTTCGCCGGGAAGAGCTCCCGCAGCGGATCGACCGCGTAGGTCGCCAGGAGCTCGGACTCGATGGCCCGGGCGGACAGGATCCTCGGGACGCGATACCCGTACCGGCGGCTGAGCTCGAGATGCGGCTCGCACAGCGGGACCATCCTTCCCCCGCGGTGCCGCACGACCACGTCGCAGTCGCCGGGCCCATTCCGCCCCCACAACGTGAAACAGAGGTAGCAGAGCAGCCGGAGCCGCTGCGGGTAGGCTAGCGCCGCCCGGAACCCGTGCTCGTGCTCGACGATCCGACCCCACAGCGCCACGGTCCCGAGCACCGCCGGGTCCCGGGTCCTCCGAAGCTCGTCGGGGCTCTCGACGGCGTGCAGGCCGCACGTGCACTCCAGCTCGGGCCGAACGTGCGATCGGTGCCGGGTGCACGAGGCTTCGGCCGGACGCCTGGGAGGCCAGGGCCTCCGGTCGCCCGCGATCGGGGCGAGCCGCACCCGCGCCCCGTCCCGCGAACCCAGGAGCGTCCACGTCCGCCACGCGTGGATCGGTTCGGCGAGGGTCGCGACGGGTCTCTCGAGCCGGATGGGCATCGGCTACGGAGCCGGCCGGGAGCGTTCGGGCTCCACGGGCGCCGGTTCGGGCGTCGCCGGTTCGAGGTCGGGGATCACCTCAGGCACCGGGAGCGACACGGGCTCGACCTCGATGATCCGCTTCGGACGACCGATGTCCACTGGCGGGCTCCTTCGGATCGCTCCTGGTAGAGGAGCGTACCCCCGTGGTACCGGGGCCGGCCAGCCGCTTTCGATCAGACGCGGACCAGCTTGTTGATCCCGTCGAAGTCGCTAATGAAGATCCTTCCCCCGGGCCCGATCTCGTAGGAGAGGGTGCTCCCGCCGTGGTCGAAGACGACCGTGTGGCCGGCGATCGCGGTCCGCTGAGCGTTGAACACGATCCGGGTCACCTGCCCGTTGTTCACCGCTCCGGAGAACGCCGCGCCCTCGCTCTGCGGGCCGAGGCCGCAGCCGTCGCAGAACGCGACGCCGGTGACGCCGATCGGGCTTGGGTAGAAGAGCTCGGGCAGGATCGGGTTCGGTCCGTCCTGGTTCGTGTTGCCGGGGGAAGCCCCGGCGCAGGTCTCGCTCGGCCCCCAGCCGTAGTTCTCGCCGCCCCGGATTCGGTTGATCTCGTCGTTGCAGGACGGCCCGTTCTCGGTCTCCCACAGCTCGTCGGTCTGCGGATCGAAGGCGAAGCCGAACGAGTTCCGGATCCCGAACGCCCACACGCGATTGCCGAAGGGGTTGTCGCTCGGGACGTTGCCGTTGGGCTCGACGCGGATGATCTTGCCCCGGTCCTCGTTCGTGGTGTTCTGAGCGTTCGAGGAGTCGTGCGCGTCGCCGACGATCGCGTAGAGCATCCCGTCGGGCCCGAACGCGATCCGCCCTCCGTTGTGGTACGGGCTGCCGCCCGCGACGCTGCTGAACAGCACCGTTCGGCTCACGCCCGAGCCGTGACGGTCCCGGTACCGCAGGATCTGGTTGCTCAGACTGCCGCCCGCGGAACGCGTCGCGTACACGTACACGAGTGGCTTGGCCGGGTAGCGCGGGTGCAGCGCGATGCCGAGCATGCCCCGCTCGCCCTCGCCGTTCACGCCGGGGACCGTGACGAACAGGCGGTCGGCACCGGTGTCGAGATCGTGGGTCCGGACCTGGCCCGTCCCCTTCTCGACGTACCAGATCTTCCTGCCCGGCCCGAACGTGAACGCGACGGGCTGCTTCAGGCCGCCCACCACCTCGCGCGCCCGGATCCGCGCGCCGGCCGACGCCGGCATGGACGCCAGCGCGAGCTGCGCCGCGAGGTAGGTCCCGATGACGATCGCGATCCGTGTCCGCATGCCGACTCCTCTACAGTTCATCCGCATGACCACCTCGCGTGCCGCGCGCGTGCTGTCTCCGCTCCATCATCGCGCACGATCCGTCGGTAGGCATGGAGGCGACCCGTGGGTCCCCCGGGCCCCGGGAGGCGAACGAACGAGGTTCGCCGGGGTCCTGCTGGTCGGGTGCCTGCTGGCGGGGTGCACGGCCGAGCGGGTCACCGAGCCTTTGACAGCTTCGCCGTCGATCCCCACCCGTTCGCCGGGTTCCGCGCCGACCGCGGTCGAGGATCCGTCGATCAAGATCAAGACCCCGCCCGTGGGTGGCGAGGTCGGCACCCCGGTTTCGATCACGGGGACGGCGGAGGTGGTCCACGGCGCCCTCACCGTCCGGGTGCTCGGTGAGGATCACAACGAGCTCGCCGCGATCGTCGTGCGCGCGAGCTGCGGCGACAGGTGCCGCGGGACGTTCGGGACGCAGCTCTACTACTTCATCGAACGCAAGCAACCGGGTACGATCCAGGTGTACGGGACCGGCGGGGACGGCGAACGCGCGCTCGCGAGCGTCCCCGTCGTGCTGTTCCCTCCGTAGGCCTGTAGAGCGATCCGTGTTCCCGGGTCCCTGCTAGGGTCGCCCCCGATGCCCGCTCAACCGCTGTGGGAACAACGGTTCCGCGCACCCACACGAACCCTCCCCGCGTGGGGCCCGGCGGCGCCCGATCGGTTCGTCCTGATGTCGGACGAGCAGGGGTCGTTCCAGGCGTACGCGTGGGAGCCCGGCTCCGACCCGGTCCGACGCACGGACGAACCCGTCGGCGTGAGCTTGGCGACGGTGTCCGCGGACGGCTCGAGCGTGGTCTGGTTCTCGGACCCTACCGGAGACGAGTCCGGCCGCTGGCTGGCCGTGCCGTTCGAGGGAGGCGATCCGGTCGAGCTGTTCCCGGGCGCCCCGGTCGGATGGCCCGAGGGTCTCTCGCTCGGTCGCGAGCTCGCCGTCGCCGTGCTCGCCGACCGCGACGGCTTCGCGGTCTACGTGTCCGAGGACGGGGGCGCGGCCAAGGAGATCCACCGGCATCCCGACCTGATCGGAATCTCCGACTCCGAGCTGCATGTCGAGGGGTTCGACCACGTGGGGCTGTCCGCGGACGAGACGCTGGTGTGCCTCGAGGTGGCGCAGGACGGTGACAACATCCGCCGCAAGCTGCTCGTGCTCGACCCTCGTACCGGCGCCGTCGTCGGCGAGCTCGCGGACGGGCCGGGCCTGGGCGTGCGCGCCTTCGGCTGGTCGCCTGTCGCCGGCGATCAGCGGATCCTGCTCGGCCAGGAACGCCAGGACCCGCTGCGGCCGAGCGTCTGGGACCCGACGACCGGCGAGCGGACGGACCTGGCGCTGGATCTGCCGGGGGAAGCGGTGCCGATCGACTGGTGGCCCGATGCCGGGTCCATCCTCATCGCCCATCTCTTCCGCGGACGAGATCGTCTGTACCGCGTCGATCTGGAGAGCGGCTCGCTCACCGAGATCGATCACGCGCGCGGCGAGATCCTCGGGGCGCGGGTCCGGCCCGACGGCCGGGTGTGGTTCCGGCTCTCCCGAGGGCATCGGGCGTCCGTCCTGCTCGACGACGCGGGGGCGGAGGTCCTGGCCTCGGCGCCCGGCGGCGTCCGCGAGGGCCGGCCGTATCGCGAGTGGCTGTTCCGCAATCCACAGGGCGACGTGGTGCACGGATGGCTCGTCACCCCGCCGGGCGACGGCCCGTTCCCGCTGTACCTGAAGGTGCACGGCGGACCCGACTGGCTGTACCTCGACACCTGGTTCCCCGACGTCCAGTCGCTCGTGGACGAGGGGTTCGCCGTGGCGATGGTGAACTACCGCGGCTCGATCGGGTTCGGCAGGCGCTGGCGCGATCACATCATCGGCAACATCGGGTTCCCCGAGGTGGAGGACGTCGTCGCCGGTCGCGACGACCTGGTCGCTCGAGGGATCGCCGACCCCGAACGCGTCGTGATCGGGGGTTGGTCCTGGGGCGGCTACATCACGCTGCTCGCGGTGGGACTCCACCCGGATCGGTTCGCGGCCGGG
>Ga0307287_10000322_pt1 | contig 17669 bp, 14 predicted proteins | sample ER_DNA_141_FD_194485 | JGI IMG/M metagenome (GOLD analysis project Ga0307287, IMG submission 194485) | Bulk soil microbial communities from the East River watershed near Crested Butte, Colorado, United States - ER_DNA_141 | ecosystem: Environmental > Terrestrial > Soil > Floodplain | place...
GTTCCACTGGATCGTGATCGACACCGTCGATCCGGCGCGGATCGCGCCGTTCTGGTGCGCGCTCCTCGGCGTCCGGGAACGTGGCTGGTTCGGCGACGACTACCTGATGCTGACCACCGACGGCGGCGCGCCGCCGATCGCGTTCCAGCGGGTGCCGGAGGCCAAGTCGGTCAAGAACCGGCTCCACGTCGACCTCGCGGTCGAAGACCTCGACGGGGCATTCGCGCAGATCGTCGCGTCCGGCGGTTCGGCCGTCTCGGACATCCTGGAGATGCCCGGCGGGTACCGCTGGCGCGTGATGGCCGACCCAGAGGGGAACGAGTTCTGCATCGTCCCACGGGACGAGGACTGAGCCCCGCTCACCCGGCGTCGGGTCGCAGCACCTGTCGGATGCGAACGCGACCGGGCCGCAGCAGCGCGCGGGAGTAGATCGTCGTCGCGATCGGGATCACCGCCGCGGTCGCGCCCACCGAGATCGCGACCGAGGCCACCACCTCCCACGTGGCCGCCTCCCCCAGGGCGATCCTGGTCGGCATCACGAGCGGGGAGGAGAACGGCAGGAGCGACGCGACGGTCGCCAGCGTCGAGTCCGGGTTGCTCGTCGCGGTCAGCCCGATGAAGAACGAGCCCAGGATCAGGATCGTGAGCGGCGTCATCGTCGTCTGGAGATCCTCCTGCCGCGTGACGATCGATCCCGCGACCGCGAACAGGCTGGCGTAGAAGAAGAAGCCGAGGATGAACCACCCCAGCACGAGCCCGATCGTCGCGACGGCGCCGGAGGGGAAGTCGAGCGAGCCCACCGCGGAAGATGCGAACAGACCCACCAGCCCGATCAGCAGGAGCTGCCCGAGCCCCAGGAGCCCGATGCCGAGGATCTTGCCGCGCAGCAGGTGCGACGGGCGGACCGTCGCCAGCAGCACCTCGACCACCCGCGAGGACTTCTCCTCGACCACGCCGGAGGCGACCCAGTAGCCGTACGCGAACAGCTGCCCGTACAGCAGGAGCACGCCGACGAACACGACGGTCGCGGTCTCGCGGCTTCGGGCGTCCACGGGCTCGAGCGCGTGGACGGGGAGCCCCGCCTGCAGGAGCGCCGCGTCGACCTCCTCGGGCGTGAGCCCCGCCGTGATGAGCGCGCGGCGCGAGCGCTCCCGGACCGAGACGGCCTGAATGAGCCCGACGAGCTGGTCGGGTGGATCGGCGCGCACGAGGATCTCGGCGGCGTCGACGAGCGCGGCATCGCTCTCACCGGCGTCGACGGCGCGTCGCGCCTCCGCCTCGTCCGCGAGCTCGTGCACGACGACCTCGACGCCCAGCGCAGCGGCGGCCACCCGCACCTGGGCCCCGAGGGCGTCCGAACCCTCCCCCACCACGGCCAGGTCGAAGCTCGTCGGGCGGTTGAAGGCGGCCGAGATTACGATGACGCCGGTCAGCAGCACCAGCGTGATCGCCGTCGAGACCTGGAAGCCCCGGTCGCGAACACGCTCAACGAATTCACGCCGCGCGATGATCGGCCACATGCGCCGCCGAACGGTCATCGCGCGACCTCGCGGCGGAAGATCTCGGACAGGCTCGGCCGGACGACGCTGAAGTGCCTGACCGATCCCGCGGCCCGCGCCGCGTCGAGCACGTTCGACTCGCTCGCGCCGTCGAGCTCGACGATCGCGCCCTCCGCCAGCTGCTCGAGCACCCGGACGCCCGGCACGCGGTCGAGCCATCGCTCCGGCGCTCCCGCCACCTCGACGCGGACCAGGCGCCGCGGGTCGCGGGCACGCAGGTCCGCGATGCGCCCCGACGCCACGATCCGGCCTCGGTCGATCATCACCACGGACTCGCAGAGCCGCTCGACGAGCTCGAGCTGGTGGCTGGAGAACACGACCGGCGCGCCGTCCTCGGCCTGCCGGCGAAGGATCTCCGACAGGACGTCGACGCCGACCGGGTCCAGGCCCGAGAACGGTTCGTCCAGCACGAGCACCTCCGGCCGGTGCACGAGCGCGGCCGCGAGCTGGACGCGCTGCTGGTTGCCGAGCGACAGCGACTCGGCCCGGGCGCGGGCCCGATCGGCCACGCCGAGCAGCTCGATCATCCGATCGGCTTGAGAGCGCGCGTCATCGCGTTCGAGGCCGTGGAGTCGCCCCAGGTAGACGAGCTGATCGAACACGCGCATCTTCGGGTAGAGGCCGCGCTCCTCGGGCAGGTAGCCGAACCGGCGACGCGTCTCGGCATCCACGTCACGGCCACGCCAGCGCACCCGGCCGGCGTCGGCCTGCAGCACGCCGAGCGCGATCCGCATCGCCGTCGTCTTGCCGGCCCCGTTCGGGCCCACGAACCCGACCATCTCGCCGGCCGCGACGCGGAATGACACGTCGTCGAGCGCGACGACCTCGCCGAAGCGCCGCACCAAACCGACGAGCTCGAGCGCGTCCTTGCTCGGGAGGGCAGCGGTCACGACGACCCGAGGGTGAGGACGGCCTTGCCGCGCACCCGCCGTTCGAGCAGCGCGGTCACGGCCGACGCGGCGTCGGTCCAGGGGACCACCAGGCCGACCTCGACCCGCAGTCGCCCGCTCGAGACCAGTTCGACGAGCCTCGCGAGCTCCGCCGTGCCGAGCCGGCCCTCGAGCAGCTCGTGCGTCACGAGGTACCCCCTGAGCGTCGGCCGGCCGCGACGGTAGAACCCGCGCGCATCGAAGGTCGTGGGCTCGTTCGAGGAGTTCCCGATCGATACGACCGTCCCGTCCGGCGACACGCGGGTGAGCGCCGCCGCCAGGCTCGGGCCACCCGCCGACTCGAGGATCAGGTCGAAGGGCTCCCCTTCCGCTTCGAGACCGACGACGACGTCGTCGGCTCCGAGCTCGCGGAGACCCTCCCCGCGTTCGGGGTTGCCGACCACGGCCATCACCTTCGCGCCGGCATCGTGCGCGAGCTGGACGGCGAACCTGCCCACCCCACCCGCCGCCCCCGTGATCGCGACGCTCGACCCGTCGAGCGACCCACCGAACGCGAGCGTGCCGAGCGCGGTGAGGCCGGCGACCGGGAGCGTCGACGCCGTTTCGAACGAAAGGTCATCGGGGATCGGCGCCAGATGGCCGGAGCGCACGGCGACGCGTTCGGCCCATCCGCCGCCGTTCGCCCACGCGACGACCCGCGTGCCGGCCGGCGGGCTCGAGCCGTCGAGCGCGGGTCCCGCGACCACGCCCGCGACGTCCCACCCCGGACGCCACCCGTCCTCGGCGGTGCGGAGCGCCGTGCACTCGCCCCGGTTCAGCGAGCAGGCCCGTACCTCGACCACGACGACGCCGGCCGCCGCGGCCGGCTCGTCCACCTCGCGCGACTCGATGCCGCCGGGCGCGCCCGGGGCGGCGACTAGCGCGCGCATCAGGCGACGACCTGGTGGGCCATCGAGAACCCCCGCTGCATCTGCATCTCCGCCTGGATCAGGTGGACCACGGCGTTGATGAGCGCAAGATGGGTGAACGCCTGCGGGAAGTTCCCGAGGTGGCGCCCGGTGACGGCGTCGATCTCCTCCGCGTAGAGCTGGAGGGGACTCGCGAAGGACAGGACCTTCTCACAGAGGGCGCGCGCGCGCGGAAGGTCGCCGATCTCGACGAGCGCCGAGACCAGCCAGAACGAGCAGATCGTGAACGTCCCCTCCTCGCCCGAGACCCCGTCGTCGGTCTGCTCGACCCGATAGCGCAGGACGAGCCCGTCCATCGTCAGCTCTTCGGCGATCGCGAGGACGGTGGCGCGGACGCGTTCGTCGTCCCTGGGCAGGAACCGCACGAGCGGCATGAGCAACAGCGATGCGTCGAGCGCGTTCGTGCCGTAGAACTGCGTGAACACACCGCGCTCGTCGACGCCGTTCGCGCAGACGTCGGCGTGGATCTCGTCGGCCACGGCGCGCCACTTCTCCTCCAGTGCGTCCTCGCCGCGACGGGCCGCGAGGCGAGCGCCCCGGTCGAGCGCGACCCAGCAGAACATCTTCGAGGAGGTGAAGTGCCTCGGCTCGCCGCGGACCTCCCAGATGCCGCGGTCGGGCTCGTGCCAGTGCTCGATCGCCTTCTCGACCTGCGCGACCACGATCGGCCAGACGCGTTCGGACATGCGGTCGCGGGACTTCGCGTTGAGGTAGACGGAGTCGAGCAGCGCGCCCCACACGTCGTGCTGGTCCTGGGAGTACGCGCCGTTGCCGATCCGCACGGGCCGCGCGTCCTCGTACCCCGTCAGGTTCGGCAGGATGGATTCGGTGAGGTCGCGCTCGCCGCCGAGCCCGTACATCACCTGGAGGTCGCTGCCGTCCTGGACCCGATCGGCGACGAACTCGAAGAACCCGTCCGCCTCCGAATCGAACCCGAGCGTGTACAGGCCCCACAGCGCGAAGGTCGAGTCCCGGATCCACGAGTACCGGTAGTCCCAGTTCCGCTCGCCGCCCGGCGACTCGGGCAGCGAGGTGGTGGCCGCCGCCATCAACGCACCGGTGGGCGCGTAGGTGAGGCCCTTCAAGGTGAGCGCACTGCGCTGCAGGTGGATCCGCCAGGGATGGTCGGGGAACTCGCCGTGGTTCAGCCATTCGCGCCAGTACTCCTGCGTCCGCCACATCCGGTCGGCGGCGTCCTCGTAGGACCGCGGCGGTTGATGGTCGGACCACGACAGGGCGACGAACCGCTCGTCGCCTTCGCGCATCGTCGTGTTCGCGTGCGCGCGCTTGCCCTCGAAGCCCAGCCGCAGGTCGCCGGTGAGCCGAAGCGGCAGGTCGCCGGGCGCGATCCGCGCGAGCGCGTGGCTGTAGCCCTCGGCCTCGTACTCCCAGCTCGCCCCCGCCCGCGCGTAATCGGGCGAGGGCTCGCAGTCCATCAGGAGCTCGACGTGGCCGTTCACGCATCGGATCGTGCGTAGCAGGACGTGTTCGGCCTCGTGATCGCCGGGGGGCCGTTGGTAGTCCACCGCCCGCTGCGTGTCGTCGTACCAGGGGCCGACGAGGAGGGCGTCCCGGATCACGAGCCACCCGGTCCGCGTCTGCCACGTCGTCTCCAGGACGAGCGTCCCCGGGACGTAGCGGCGGCCGGCGGGGACGGTCACCTCGGCCGGACCCAGCCGGAAGTGGCCCGCCGATCGATCGAGGATCGCGCCGAACACGGAGGGACTGTCGGGCCGTGGGAGGCAGAGCCACTCGACGTTGCCGCTCGGCGCCACGAGCGCCTGGACCTGCCGGTCCGACAGCAACGCGTACTCGGCGATCGGGGGGAACAGGCTCCCCTCCGCGAACCGCATCGTCCGCTCGACGCCGGCCATCGTGCGGATCGTAGCCGACGGTGTCGTCGGCTCGACCCGGCCCGCTCGGCGGCTAGGCTGCGGTCGCGGCTCCCGCGTCCTCGCGCTCGAGCGCGATCGAAAGCACCTCATCGATCGTCTCGACAGGGTGGAACGCGATCTCCTCGCGGACCTGCTCGGGGACGTCATCCAGGTCGCCCTCGTTGCGCTTGGGCAGGATGACCTCCTTGAGACCGGCCCGGTGCGCCGCCAGCACCTTCTGCTTGACGCCGCCGATCGGCAGCACCCGGCCCTGCAGCGTCACCTCGCCCGTCATCCCCACGGTGCTCTTCACCGGCGTGTCCGAGAGCAACGAGGCGATCGCTGTCACCATCGTGACGCCCGCGCTCGGGCCGTCCTTGGGCACGGCGCCCGCGGGCACGTGCACGTGGAACCGGCCGCCGAGGTTCGACGCGTCGATCCCCAGCTCGCGGGCGTGCGAACGCACGTAGCTCAGCGCGATCTGGCCCGACTCCTTCATCACGTCGCCGAGCTGGCCCGTGAGCATGAGCGGGTCCTTCCCGTCCCCTTCGAGACGCGTGGCCTCGATGAACAGGACGTCGCCGCCGGTGCCGGTGACCGCGAGCCCGGTCGCGACGCCTGGCACGCTGGTGCGCTCGGCGGCCTCGAAGAAGAACCTCGGCCGTCCGAGGTACTCGCGGATGTCGGCGGCCGCGACCCGAACGGGGGCCTGCGCCTGTCCGCTCGCGATCCGCGTCGCCACCTTGCGAAGCACCTTGCCGAGCTCACGCTCGAGGTTCCTGACGCCGGCCTCCCGCGTGTAGTCGCCCACGACCTGCCGAAGCGCGTCGTCGGTGATCTCGATCTCGTCCGACCGCAAACCGTTGCGCTCCTCCTGCCGTTCGAGCAGGTGATCGCGAGCGATCGCGACCTTCTCGTCCTCCGTGTAGCCGTCCAGACGGATGACCTCCATCCGGTCGAGCAGCGGACCGGGGATCGTCTCGGACACGTTCGCGGTCGAGATGAACAGCACCTCGGACAGGTCGAGGTCGACCTCGAGGTAGTGATCGCGGAACGTGTGGTTCTGTGCGGGGTCGAGCACCTCGAGCAGCGCGCTGGAGGGGTCGCCGCGCCAGTCGGCGCCGACCTTGTCGACCTCGTCGAGCATCATGACCGGGTTCTTCGTGCCGGCCTCCTTCAGGGCACGGACGATGCGACCCGGCAGCGCGCCGACGTACGTGCGCCGGTGCCCGCGGATCTCGGCCTCGTCGTGGATCCCCCCGAGCGAGATCCGGACGAACTTGCGGCCGAGCGCCCGCGCCACGGACTCGCCGAGCGACGTCTTGCCGACGCCCGGAGGCCCGACGAGCGTCAGGATCGCGCCCGAGCCCCGGCCGGACGAGGGCCCGAGCCCGCGCTCCTGGCGCAGCTTGCGCACCGCGAGGTACTCGACGATCCGGTCCTTCACGTCGGACAGGCCGGTGTGGTCCTCGTCCAGGATCGCGCGCGCCGCGTCGATCTCGAGGTTGTCCTCCGTGCGGACATCCCACGGGATCTCGGTCATCCAGTCGAGGTAGGTGCGGATCCAGCCGTACTCGGGCGACTGCTCCGACATCGCCTCGAGGCGGCCGAGCTCGCGCTCGGCCTCCTTTCGGGCGCCCTCGGGCATGTTCGCGTCGGCGATCTTCTTGCGGTACTCCTCCACGATCCCCTCGCCCGACTCGTCGCCGAGCTCCTTGCGGATCGCGTCCATCTGCTGGCGCAGGATGTACTCGCGCTGGTTCTTCTCCATGCCGTCGCGGACGTCGCTGCGGATCTTGTCCTTCAGCTCGAGCTCGGCCAGGACCTCCTTGGCCCAGTCCAGCACCTTCTCCAGGCGCTGCTCGACGTCGAGGGTCTCGAGGACCTCGACCTTCTGCTCGATCGACAGGTCCGGCGAGTAGCCCGCCGTGTCCGCGATCTGCCCGGGATCGGAGATCCCGCGGAGGAACTCGGCCACCTCGGGCACGCCGCGCGCCTCGACGATGCTCTCCAGCACGGCCCGGTACTCGCGCGCGAGCTCGCGGCCGCGCTCGGAGATGTCCTCGGGGTCCGGGCGAGGCTCGAACTGCACCCACGTGGCCTCTCCCGTGCCGGCGACGCCGCTGCCGACGACCGCCCGCTCGATCCCGCGGATCACGAGGGCTTCAAGGCCGCTGCGCAGCCGGCCCACGTCCTCCACCTTGGCGACGGTGCCGATCTTCGCGTAGCTCGAGCCGATCCGGGGCACGAGCAACAGTTCGCCCCCCGAGGACTCGGAGGCGGCGAGTGCCCGGCGGGCCTCGTCGGACTCGATCGTGAGGGTCACGACCATGCCCGGGAGGACCACCCCCGAGGTGAGCGGCAGGAGCGGCAGAATCTGGGTGTCGAGTTGTGCCATGTCGGATTCTCCTCGAAGAGTCGTCTCGGCCGAGTCAACGCGCTGCCCAGGCACGGTATTCCCCGGATGTAAGCGGGATTACAGGTGGCGGGGCCTCGCCGAGGTGGGGCCGCGACCTCGTCGACGGGTCGATACCGAAATCGGTATCGACCGGCGCGAACACCGGCGGGCCTATCCTGCAGTTCAGGTGTTCGAACGCTTCACCGACCGGGCCCGTCGAGTCGTGGTCCTCGCCCAGGAAGAGGCGAGGATGCTCAACCACAACTACATCGGGACCGAGCACATCCTGCTCGGCCTCGTGCGGGAGCGCGACGGTGTCGCCGCCAAGGCGCTCGACAGCCTGAACATCAGGCTCGACGCGGTGCGTCGGGAAGTCGAGGAGATCATCGGCCAGGGCCAGGCGGCGCCGACGGGTCACATCCCGTTCACGCCCCGCGCCAAGAAGGTCCTGGAGCTCTCGCTCCGGGAGGCCCTGCAGCTGGGTCACAACTACATCGGGACCGAGCACATCCTGCTCGGCCTGATCCGCGAGGGCGAGGGCGTCGCCGCGCAGGTCCTGCAGAAGCTCGGCGCCGACCTCAACCGCGTCCGCCAGGCCGTGATCCAGCTCCTCTCCGGCTACGCGGCGGGTGCGGAGGTTCGCAAGGTCGAGGGCGGCGCCGAGATGGAGGTGGGCGCCGAGAAGGAGGTCGAGCTCGCCACGGAGACCGCCCCCATCGCCGTGCCCTCTGCCGAGGATGCACCGATGTGCCCGAACTGCTTCGCCGCGCTCGACGAGACCCTCGCGCTCAAGAAAGTGGAGACGGCGTCGGAAAGCGAACACCTCTCCGTGAAGATCGCGTATTGCAACCGATGCGGCGTCGCGCTCGGCGCGGTCACGTAGCCGGCGGGGTCACTCGCAGTACCACGTCGTCGTCCAGGATCGGCAGCCAGAGCGAGCCGTCCTCGAACACGATGACCTGGTTCGCGTTGATCAGCCCGTGGTCCGAGACGGTGGCGGTCGCGACGACCTCCTGCGTGGATGGATCGATGCCCGCGAGCTCGGGACCGATCTCGGTCGCCACCCACAGGGTCGTGCCGTCGAACGCCAACCCGTCCGGCGCCACCGGCGTCTCGACCGTCGAGACCACCTCGTCGGTCGATGGATCGATCGCCTGCACGTGGTCGACGTCGGTACAGGACACCCACAGGAGGCCGCCGGCCTCCTCCATGATCTGCGGCCCCTGTTCCGTGGTGATCTCGGCGACGACCTTCCCGCTCACCGGGTCGATCCGCGTGATCGTCCCGTCGAAGTAGCTCGAGACCCAGATGTCGTCGAACGCGAAGGTCACGAACCTCGGCTGAAGCCCCACCTCGACCTGGTCGACCATCTCCTCGGTACCGGGATCGATGCGAGCGACGACGCCGTCGTCCTCGCACACGACCCAGATCGACCCTTCGGCGACCGCGAGCCCCTCCGGCGCGGCGCAGACATCGATGCCGGCCACGACCTCGTTCGACGAGGGGTCGATACGCGAGAGCGTGTCGTCCGCGGAGTTCGAGACCCAGACGCCCCCGTCCCCGACCGCGACCTCGAGTGGGACCGCCCCCACGCGGATGGTCGCCAGGACCTCGCCGCCCGCCGGATCGATCCTCGAGACGGACCCTCGCTTCGCGTTGATGTCCGCGTTGACCAGCCAGAGCGATCCCTCACCCGACGCGATGCCGATCGGGTCCGCGCCGACCTCGATGGTCGCCTCGACATCGGCCGGCTGCGGACCGGTGGGGCCGGTCGATGCGGTCGCACCCGTGGCAGCAGTGACATCGCGTTCGACCGTTGCGTCGCGATCCCCGCACGCCGCGAAGACGACAAGGCCCGCGAGCGCGAGCGCGGCCGTGCGTGGAGCCCCTCTCTCCATCGTCATGCGATACGTCGAGCGACTCGTCGCGAGACGGGCCCGGTTCCTCCTGGGCAGGAAACCGCAACCCCAGGCACCTCACCGGGGCATATCCTTGCCCGGATGACCGAGGCCGAGGGGGCGCGGGCCCTCTTCAAGCAGGTCGCCGACCGGGTCGACGAGCGGCTGTTCGGGGTGCGCGAGCCGCTCCGGCTGGTGATGGTCGGCATCCTCACGGGCAACCATGTCCTGATCGACGACGTCCCCGGGGTCGGCAAGACGACGCTGGTCCGGATGCTCTCGACGCTGCTCGGCCTCCGGTTCCAGCGGGTGCAGTTCACGCCCGACCTGATGCCGAGCGATATCACCGGCACCTCGGTCCTGAACCTCAAGACCAACGAGTTCGAGTTCCGGCCGGGTCCGCTGTTCACACAGATCCTGCTGGCCGACGAGATCAACCGGGCGACCCCCAAGACGCAGGCGGCGCTCCTGGAGGCGATGCAGGAGCGCCAGGTGACCGTCGACGGCAAGACCCATCCGCTCCCGGACCCGTTCTTCGTGCTCGCGACGCAGAACCCGATCGAGCTCGAGGGCACGTTCCCGTTGCCGGAGGCGCAGCTCGACCGTTTCCTGCTCCGGGTCAAGCTCGGATACCCGGACGAGCGCGAGGAGCTCCGGATCCTGCAGACCCAGCCGGCCCAACGCACCCTGCCGCGGGTGCCGCTCGCCGACCGTCCGCCGCTTCGGGAGCTCCGGGACGAGATCGCGTCGATCGGTCTGGAGCAACCGGTGCGGGCCTACGTGGTCGCCCTGGCGCGCGCGACCCGCGACCATCCTGAGCTGTCGGTCGGCGCGAGCCCTCGCGCCGTCGAGCAGATGGGCGACGCCGCGCGCGCGTTCGCGATGCTCGATGGCCGCGACTACGTCCTGCCCGACGACGTGAAGACGCTCGCCGAACCCGTCTTCGGCCACCGGCTCGTCCCGACCACCGACGCGAGGATCCGCGACCGGGACGCCGACGAGATCCTTCGCGAGATCCTGCGCTCGGTCCCCGTGCCCACCGAGCTCGACGCCTAGGGGCCCCCCACGGACACGGCGGAACGGCGCCAGATCGCGCTCTACGTGGCCTGCATCGTCGGCGTGTTCGCGGTCGCGTGGGGCGAGATGGTCGTGCTGCTCTGGGCGTCGGCGATCGCGGCGATCTCGATCGCGTCGACGCTGTGGGCGCGCACGGCGCTCCGCGGTGTGAGCGTCGAGGCCGCGTTCGAACCATCCAGGGCGTTCGTGGGCGAGGACGTCACGCTGCGGGTCCGGGTCGCGAACGCGAAGCGCCTTCCCCTCCCGATCGTCCGTCTGCTGGTCCGCTATCCCTTCGGCCTCCTGCCCGATGCCGACCCCGACCCCACCGCGATCCGCGGCCACCGGCGACGCCTCTCGATCGCGGGGCGGAGCGAGGTGGAACTCCGCCTGCCCGTCGTGGTCACCACGCGCGGCGAATACTGGCTCGAGGGCGTCGACGTCGTGGTCTCCGATCCGTTCGACCTCGCCCCGGTCAGGCTCGAGGCGACGACGGACCGGCCGCTGCTCGTGATGCCCGAGCCCCGCGTCGGGATCCCGCTCCGGATCGTGCGGCGGCTGCCGTTCGGCTCGCCGGCGCCGTCCGCGCTGCTGTTCGAGGACCGGGAGCACTTCGCGGGCGTGCGCGACTACGAGCCCGGCGACCCGATGCACCACGTGCACTGGCGCCTCTCGGCCCACGCCGGCAAGCTCCAGACGAAGCGCTACGAGCCGACGCGCTCGGCCGAGGTCCTGTTCGCGCTCGACGTCGCGAATGGTGAGCCCTTCTGGCACGCCGTCGACCCCGACACCGCGGAGGAGTCGATCGGCTGGACGTCGTACCTCGCGCGCCAGGCGATCCACGCGGGCTGGCGTACGGGTCTGGTCGCGAACACCCACCTGCGGCGCGGCCGCGGGCCCCTTCGCGTTCGGACCTCGGACTCGGCCGGCAACGAGGCGGTGTTGTTCGCAGCCCTCGCCCGCATGCCGAACCAACCGACCAGCGACCTCGGCCCGGTGCTGCGCGAGGTCGGTCGGCGGCTGGTCCGCCGAACCACCGTCATCGTGGTCTCGCCGCGGCCTGGCCCGGCGCTGTCCCACGAGATGGAGGTGCTCCGCCGGCGCGGGTGCGACGTGATCCACCTCTCGCCGCTCGAGGCGTTCCGCAAGGTGGCCTCGTGAATCGTTCGGGGGCGGCCGCGTGACGGCCTCCGGCTGGGTCGGCACCACGCCTCCGGAGGCCCGGGAGCTCCGCGCGTGCGGGCTGGCCGCGCTCGCGGAGGCCGGCGTCCTCGTCCTGCCGGTGTGGCTCGTCCTGACCGAATCGCGCGGCGTAGAGATCGGCGTGATCGCGCTCGCGGTGCCCTTCGTCGCGGTGTACGTGGGGGGCGCGCTGCTCGCGTGCCGGTTCCGAGCCTCGCGCAACGTCGCGTTCGGGGCGGCGATGCTCGCCGTGCTCAGCGGAATCTGGCTGGGGCATGGCGACCTGAACCGGACCGTGTTCTCGGTCGTCGTGTGCCTGCTCGTGTCGTTGCGGCTCGTCACGCTGGCGCTCCGGGACTGGCGTGTGCCTATCCACGCGGAGGTCGGGTGGTTCGCGCTCGCGCTCGGGCTCGAGGTGCTGCTCGCCGCCGGCGCCACCGACGAGTGGCGCGGCCCGCTGGTGCTGTTCGTCCCGCTGTTCTTCGTGGCCGCGCTCGCCAGCCGCGCGAGCACGGTCTGGACCTCGGGCGGCGCCGGCGAGCTCGACGAACGCGTCCGCGCGGCATGGATCCGTCGGGCGCTCGTCGCGACCGCAGCGTTGTTGGGCGCGATGGCCATCGCGGTGATCCTGAGCGTCGAGGGCGGGGTGTTCGATCGCATCGGCGTCTGGCTCACCCCCGCGGCCAACGCCGTCGCCTCGCTCTTCGCGTGGGTGCTGTCGCAGGCCGCGCGGCCGATCTTCTTCCTGGTCGACCTCCTCGGGATCGACCCCGAGCGCGTGCGCGAATTCTTCGAGAGCCTCCGGGAGGGCGCTGCCGGTCGAGTCATCGACCAGCGGAATGCTGGACCGCCCGAGATCTGGCAGCGGATCCTCGGGTTCCTAGCGTTCGCGGCCATCGGGTACGCGGTCTTCCGGGCGATCCGCCACTTCCGGCCGCCGGCCGGCTCCGAGCCCGAGCCTCGCGTCCCCGGGACCCAGACCGAGGCGGCGCTGCCCGCGGTCGAGGCGCTGCCCCCCCGGCCCCGGTTCCGGCGCGAGCCGCCCGCGGACACGGTGCGGCGCTGGTACGCCGAGGCCCTGTGGGCGCTCCGGCGCCGCGAGATCGTTCGCGAACCCTGGCAGACGCCCGCCGAGTTCGCGCCCGTGGTGGCCGGCGCAGTGCCCTCGTGCGCGGACGCGTTCGTCGAGCTCACGCGCGCCTACGAAGACGTGCGGTACGGCAGCCTGCGGATCGACCCAGCCGCGATCGGGCGGCTCGAGGCGGGCCAGCAGCGGATCCTGTCTGCGATCGGCGGCGGCTGAGCCTCGTCCTCCCGAGGACGTCGATCCGGGCCTGCCGGCTCCGGCCCAGGAAAGGTTTCGGCGTTTCGATGAGTTCGGGGCCCGAACGCGGTCTCCACGTGATGTAGGAGGGTGCCTACGACACGCGCTGGGGAAGTTCGGCGTGACGCACGGGTTCGGATCAGCGCGAGGACGAGGGGTGGCGGGGTTGACGTCGCGGATAGGATGGCGCGTTCTATGACGGATGCGGCGATCGTCGTCGAGAGCCTCGCCAAGCGGTTCGGGAAGGTGGAGGCGCTGCGGGGCGTGGACCTGCAGGTCCCGCCCAGCACCGTCCTCGGCCTGCTCGGCCCCAACGGCGCCGGCAAGACCACTACGGTTCGCGTCCTCACCACGCTGCTCAGTCCCGACGAGGGGCGCGCTATGGTCGCCGGCTACGACGTGGTCAAACAGGCGGAAGAGCTCCGGCACGTGATCGGCCTCGCCGGCCAGAACGCCGCGGTGGACGAGAACCTCACCGGCCTCGAGAACCTCGAGATGGTGGGCCGGCTGTACCACGTGCCCGCGGCCGAGGCCAAGCGACGCGGCGAGCAGATCCTCGAGCGCTTCGAGCTGTCCGACGCCGCCCACCGCGTGGCCAAGACGTACTCCGGCGGCATGCGGCGGCGACTGGACCTGGGTGCCAGTCTCGTCGGTCGCCCGCAGGTCCTGTTCCTGGACGAGCCCACGACGGGACTCGACCCCCGCGGTCGGTTGGAGATGTGGGACATCATCCGCGACCTCGTGACCGAGGGGACGACGCTCCTGCTGACCACCCAGTACCTGGACGAGGCCGACCGGCTGGCCGACAAGATCGCGGTCATCGACGGCGGTCGGGTCATCGCCGAGGGGACCTCGGACGAGCTGAAGGCCCGCGTGGGCGGTGAGATGCTCGCGCTGCGCGTCGCCGACCGCTCACGCGCGGGCGAGGCTGCCGGCGCGGTGCTCGGCCTCGGCCCGGGGGGCGGCAACGTCGACAACAACACCGGCGAGATCAACGTCCCGGTCGGCACGGACGGAACGGCGATCCTGACGGAGGCTGTCCGACGGCTCGACACGGAAGGGATCAAGCTCGCCGACGTCGGCCTTCGCCGGCCCACCCTCGACGACGTCTTTCTGGCCCTGACCGGGCACGCGGCCGAGGAGGCCGACGGGCAGCAGCCCTCCGAGGACGGCGGCAGGTCCAAGCGCCGCGATCGCAAGCGGGAGAAGGTATGAGCGCCATCACCGAGACGCTCCGCACGCCCGGCCGCCTCGCGAACACGGTCTCGGACTGGTGGGTCATCACAAGGCGGAACCTCATCACGTATGTGCGTAAGCCGGACCTGCTGGTGTTCTCGACGATCCAGCCGGTCATGTTCGTGCTGCTGTTCGTCTTCGTGTTCGGGGGCGCGTTCGAGATGATCCTCCCGGCCAACCTGTCGTACGTCGACTTCCTGATGGCCGGGATCTTCGTGCAGACGGGGATCTTCGCCGCGACGCAGACGGGTGTCGGGCTCGCCGACGACCTTCAGAAGGGCATCATCGATCGGTTCCGGTCGCTGCCGATGGCTCGCTCGGCGGTCCTGGCCGGTCGCACCGCCGCCGACACCGTGTCGGTGGGTCTCCAGACGGTGCTGATGCTGATCGTCGCCTACCTGGTCGGTTATCGGATCCACACGAGCGTGTGGGAGGCGCTGCTCGCGTTCGGCGTGATCGTCGGTGTGGGATACGTGTTCACCTGGGTGTCCGCCTACGCCGGGCTCACGCTGAAGACGATCGAGGCGGTCCAGGCGGCGCTATTCACGATCGTGTTCCCGTTCGTCTTCGTGAGCTCCGCCTTCGTCCCGCCCGAGACCTTCCCCTCATGGCTGCAGCCGATCGCGCAGAACAATCCGGTGACGATCTGGGTGAACCTGGTCCGCGTGCTCACGCTCGGCGACCTCGTCACCGAGAGCACCAGCAAGCTCTTCTCGGACGTCCCGTCGCTGTGGACCCTGCTCTGGCAGTCGGCCGCCTGGATGGCGGGCTTCCTGGCCTTCTTCTACGCCATGGGCATCCGCGCCTACCGCCGTACGTAGCCCGCCCTCGCCCTCCCCGATAGCCCCGCGGTTCAGCCTACTTCGAGGCGGGCAAGGCCCCGGCAGAAGACGCCGACGACGACGCCTCCGCCGCCTAGCGCCGGCCTGGGAACATCTCGCCACCGGGCTCGGTTGTCGGTTGAGGCCGGTACAGTGACCGGAGCGTCGCGGCCGGCCGTCTGGGGGTGAGTAGTGTTCGGTTTCGAGGGCGAGAACGCTCGCGAGAAGGTCATCGTCCTGTTGACGATGTGTTTCGCGCTCGCGATGGCGATGCTCGACAACACGGTCGTCAACGTCGCGCTCCCCACGATCAGCCGCGAGCTGGGCGCCGGCGTCAGCGAGCTCCAGTGGATCGTCGACGGGTACGTCCTGGTGTTCGCCTCTCTGCTGCTGACGGGCGGCATCGCGGGCGACCGCTACGGGCGCAAGAAGATCTTCATCGCCGGCCTCGCGATCTTCACGCTCGCCTCGGCGCTCTGCGGCCTGTCCCAGAGCACGACGCAGCTGATCGCGGCGCGCGCGTTCCAGGGCGTCGGTGCGGCCCTGCTGATGCCGGGCACGCTGTCGATCATCACCGTCACCTTCCCGCCCCACGAGCGGGCCAAGGCGATCGGCCTGTGGGCCGGGGTGTCCGGCCTCGCGCTCGCCTTGGGCCCCACCGTCGGCGGCCTGATGGTCGAGCACCTCGGCTGGGAGTCGGTGTTCTTCCTGAACGTGCCGATCGGGATCGTGGCCATCTTCGCGGCCTCGCGCAACGTCCGCGAATCTGTCTCCGAGGTCACGCGCGAGCTGGATATCCCCGGACTGTTCCTGGGTTCGGGCGCGCTGTTCTGCGCGACCTATGCCCTGATCGAGGCCAACGAGAAGGGCTGGAGTGATCTGCTGATCGTCAGCACGCTGGTGGCGTCCGCCGTCCTGGCGGTCGCGTTCCTGCTGTTCGAGCGCCAGAGTCCCAAGGCCATGCTGCCCTTGCGGTTCTTCCGCATCCCCGCGTTCTCCGCGGGCGCCACGGTCGCGTTCAGCGTCTCGTTCGGCATGTTCGCCACGTTCTTCTTCATGTCGCTGTACATGCAGCTGATCCGCGGGTACAGCGCGTTCGAGGCCGGAGTGCGCTTCCTGCCGATGACCGTCGCGATCATCATCGTCGCACCCAACGCGGGGAAGTACGCCTCCAAACACGGCTCTCGGGTCCCGATGACGTTCGGGCTGATCCTGGCGGGCGTCGGCCTCCTGCTCCTGTCGCGCATCTCGATCGACACGCCTTACCTGTGGATGGCGCCCGTGTTCGCGATGATGGGCATCGGGATCGGGGCCACGATGGCCCCGATGACGGCCGCGGTCATGAACGCGGTGGGCCCGGAGCGGGCCGGGCTCGGCTCGGCGACCACGAACACCGCCCGGGAGGTCGGCGGCGTGTTCGGCATCGCGCTGCTTGGCACGATCCTCACCACGAGGCTCAACGCCGTGTTCGCTCCCGCACTGAGCGGGCTCGGCCTCACCCCGACCACGCAGTCCGCGATCGAGGCGACGGCCGGACACGGCACGCTGGATCCCGCGCAGCTGTCCGGGCTCCCCACCGAGCAGCAGGGTGCGGTTGTCGCGGCCTTCCGCGACTCCTGGATGAGCGGCTTCCGCGTCTCGCTCCTGGTGGCCGGCCTGGTGCTGCTGGTCGCGGCGGTGGTCGCGAACCGATTCATCCCCGGCCGCGCCCACGCTCGGGAGGTCACCGCCGCCGCCCGGGTGGACGGGTCGGCCCCCCTCGAACTGGCATAGGCTTCCCCTCGATGGAGGAGGACAAGGACCTCATCGAGCACATCGAGCAGCTCGCCCACGAGGAGCACGAGCTGTTCGACAAGGAGTCGCGCGGCGAGGCCTCCACCAAGGAGCGGACTCGCCTCAAGGAAATCGAGGGTGAGCTCGAGGCTTCCTACGACCTGCTCCGTGCTCGGCGGGCGCGTCGTTCGGCTGGCCTGGATCCCGACGTCGAACCCGTGATCGACGCGGGGGTCGTCGAAGAACCGACTCCCTAGCCCGGGACGAGCTCCCGAGCGCGGCGAGGGGCAGGCTCACTCCGGCAGCGCGGGGTCGTCGAACCCGTCTTGCTTGTGCGACCCGTCGCAGAAGGGCTTGTTCCGCGACTGCCCGCACCGGCACAGGGTCTGGCGGTTGCGCACCTCGTACGGCGTCTCGTCCTCCGAAACGACCGGGATCCCGCCGCGGATCCAGTAGGACGCGTCGGGTTCGACGCCCACCGACGGCTCGAACGTGGGCTCGACCAGCTCGGGGTCGGGCAGCACCGCGAAGGCGAGCCGGCCCGAGGGGCAGCGTTGGACCATCGCGCTGAACTCGGCCCGCACCTCGGGATCGTCCGCCTCCTCGACCATCTCCCACACGCCGGTCCGGACGTTTCGGCAGAACCCGGCATGGGTGCAGAGCGAAAGGTCGTCGTACAGGACGTGGTTC
>Ga0307287_10000323_pt1 | contig 17668 bp, 12 predicted proteins | sample ER_DNA_141_FD_194485 | JGI IMG/M metagenome (GOLD analysis project Ga0307287, IMG submission 194485) | Bulk soil microbial communities from the East River watershed near Crested Butte, Colorado, United States - ER_DNA_141 | ecosystem: Environmental > Terrestrial > Soil > Floodplain | place...
CCCGCGCGACTGACCGCAGCGACTGACCGCAGCGACTGACCGCCGCCCCACGGATTCTCGTGGGGCGTGCACATGCGACGAGCGACGCACGCCATCAGCCCGGAATTGCGCGTTTGGCTCGCCCCACGATCCAGGAATGACCGATTCTGACCGATTCGGGTCGATTCCCAGCTGATTCCTGACTCCCGCCCGCCGATTTGGGCCCATGTGCTCGTGGGGCGAGAATCGGCGCGGGCAATGGATGACGACCGGCGACGCGGGCCTAACCCAGGTCGCGCTGGACGCTCAGAACGTCCTTGAGCCCTTCGATCCGGCTCATGACTCTCGCGAGCTGCGACACGGAGGCGACCTGCAGCGTCGCCGTCACGATCGCGGTGTGATCGGGGTTCACGTGGACCGCGGCGGCCACGATGTTGACCTTGTTCTCGGCAACGACCTGGGTGATGTCGTTCAGCAGGCCCGTCCGGTCGTAACCCTCGACCCGGATCGCGATCGGGTACGTCTGGGCCGGCGCCGCCTCCCACTCGACTTCGATGAGCCGCGGCACCTCGCGCTCGTTGAGCACCGTCGGGCAGCTCTGGAGGTGAACCGTCACGCCCTTGCCCCGGGTGATGAAGCCCACGATCGGGTCGCCCGGGATCGGGTGGCAGCACTTGGCGAAGCGAACGAGCAGGTCCCCGACACCCTTGACCCGGACCCCACCCGTCCGAACCGGGATCGTGGCGGGAGCGACGGTCGGCAGCCCGACCTCCGCGTCGTCGACGACCCCGAGCCGCATGACGACCTGCTGGGCGCTGATCGCGCCGTAGCCGACGGCCGCGTAGAAGTCGTCGAGCGAGTCCATGTTGTACTGCCTGACGACCTCGGCGATCCGATCGTGACCCACCGACTGGATGCTCTTGCGGGCCAGCCGCCGGAGCTCGCGCTCGAGTGACTCACGACCGTGGACGATGTTCTCGTCACGGTCCTTGCGCTTGAACCATTGGCGGATCTTCTCGCGGGCGTGCGAGGTCCGGACGACGTTCATCCAGTCGCGGGACGGCCCGTGCTCGCCCTTCGTAGTCACGATCTCGACGATGTCGCCGTTCTTCAGGCGGTAATCGAGCGGCACCAGCCGGTTGTTCACCTTGGCCCCGATCGTTCGGTGGCCCACGTCGGTGTGGATCCGGTAGGCGAAATCGAGTGGCGTCGCGCCGGCCGGCAGGTCCTTGATGTCGCCCTTCGGCGTGAACACGAAGACCTGGTCCTGGAAGATGTCGAGCTTGATCCCCTCGACGAACTCCGTCGCATCGCTGACGTCGCGCTGCCAGTCCATGAGCTGACGCAGCCAGGCGAGCTTGGCGTCGTACTCGCGGTCGGACTTCGAGCCTTCCTTGTACCGCCAGTGGGCCGCGATCCCGACCTCCGAGACCTGGTGCATTGCGTGGGTCCGGATCTGGATCTCGAGGGGCTTGCCGTCGAGCGCGATCACGGCCGTGTGAAGCGACTGGTAGAGGTTGTTCTTCGGGACCGCGATGTAGTCATCGAACTGGCCCGGGATCGGCCGCCACAGCGCGTGGACGATGCCGAGTGCCGCATAACAGTCACGGACGTCGTCGACGAGGATCCGGATCGCGTATACGTCGTAGATCTCGCCGAACTCGGCGCTCTTGCGCTGCATCTTCTTGTAGATGCTGAAGATGTGCTTCGGGCGGCCCTGGAGGTCAGACTCGATCCCGGCGGCCTTGAGCATCGGCTCGAGCTCCGCGATCGCCCGTTCGATGTAGCCCTCGCGGCCCTTGCGGCGCGTGTCGAGGAGCTTGGCGAGCTCGCGGAACCGCTCGGGCTCGAGGACCTTGAAGGCCAGATCCTCGAGCTCCCATTTCATCTGCCAGATGCCGAGCCGCTCGGCGAGCGGGGCGTAGATCTCCATCGTCTGACGGGCGATCCGGACCTGCTTCTCCGACGGTAGCGCGTACAGGGTCCGCATGTTGTGGAGCCGATCGGCGAGCTTGATGAGGACGACACGAATGTCCTCGGCCATCGCCAGGAGCATCTTTCGGATGTTCTCCGCCTGCTGCTGCTCGTGGCTGTGGGTGCTGAACTTCGAGAGCTTCGTGACCCCGTCGACCATGTGGGCGACCTCGGCGCCGAAGCGCTCCTCGAGGTCGGGCAGGCTGTACTCGGTGTCCTCCGGCACGTCGTGAAGGAGGGCCGCCTGAACGGCAACCGGGTCGATTCCGAGCTCCGCGGTGATCTGAGCCGACGCGATCGGGTGGGTCACATACGGCTCGCCGGTCGCCCGCCGCGCACCCTCGTGGGCCTCGACGGCGAGATCGAACGCGGCGCCGACGGGCGTCAGGTCGGCCTGCGGATAGTGCCCGGCGACCGTTTCGATGAGCTGCTTCCGGAGGGCGACGAGATCGGGATCCTTGGATTTGGCGGCCGGCGCCGGCGGTGTCCGACGGGGGCCGGTCGACTTCGCCCGCTTGACACGGGCGGGCCGAGGCGCCTTGGTGGCGTCGGATGCGGGTGTCGTGCGGGGCTGAGCCATATTCGAAGGATAGCAGCGGGTTCGTGCGGGGCCGGAGCGTCGTCGCGGCCCAGCCGCTCAGCGCAGCAGCGCGGACACGTCCAGTGTTCCGGTCAGCGCGAGGCCGCCGTCGACGATCGATACGCTGGTCAGGCGGAGCGGAAGTGACGGATCGGGCTCGACGAGGCGGATCGTCCCCAGGCCCGAGGCGACGACGAGGGCACCGTCGACGTCCACCCGCAACGTGCCGTTCAGCTCCCTGTCGCCGATCCCCACCCGGACCCCATTCGGCGCCACGAGTTCGGCCGAATCCGGGCGGGTGCCGAACGTCTTCTCGAACGCCGCCAGGGCCATCCGATGGACCGTCGGGCCATCGATTTCGATCGTCGTCAGCGCCCCGTCCGCCGGCCCGTGGATCGCGATCCCAACGAGTGCCGGATCGCCGCCCGCGACCGCGAGCTCGACATCACGGAACTGCCCGTCGGCCGTTGTCGCCGTCCGCCCGAGGAGATCGACCCCGTCGAGGCGCAGCGTCATCGAGCCCGCACGCAGGTCCTCCCACCGGACGCCCCTCGCGTCGATCTCGACCCGGTCCGCCCGACCCAGGGCCAGCACGAGCGGCGGATCCGCGTGGACAGTGACGTCGAGCTCGTCGGCCTCGAAGGCGGAGCTCGTCAGGCTGGCCTCGACGACCGTCTCGGCGAGCGGCACGCCTCCAAACCAGACGATCCCGACGAGGAAGACCGCGGCAATGATCAGGACGCTGAGACAGCCCCGCACCGGTCAGGTCCCTGTCGTTCCGTAGCCGAGATCGGCGAGGGCTGCCAGGGCCGTCGCCCGCTCGTCGTAGGCGACCGGCCCGCCCGGACCGATGATCGAATGCTCGTGTCCCTTCCCGGCCAGCAGGACGATGTCGCCCTGGCGCGCCCGCTCGAACGCGGCTGCGATCGCCGCCGGGCGATCGGCGATGAGCAGGAGGTCGTGGCCGCGACGCTTGCCGGCTGCCTCCGCCCCGCGGGCGATCTCGTCGAGAATCGCCTCGCGTTCCTCGCCGCGGGGGTCCTCATCGGTCGCAATCACGAGGCGCGCGCGCTCGGCTGCTATCCGGCCCATCATCGGTCGTTTCTCGACGTCCCGCTCCCCCGCCGACCCGAACACGGCGATCAGCCCTCCACCGCGCGCCGCCGCGACCGGTGCGAGGATCTCGAGGACCGCCTCGAGCGAGGCCGGGCTGTGGGCGTAGTCGATCACGACCCCGAACGGCTGGCCCGCGTCGACCCGCTCCATGCGACCGGGGACGGCCTCAACCGATTCGAGCCCGGCACGGACCGCGGCCGGATCCAGGCCCAGGCCCTCGCCGAGCGCGACGACCGCGAGGGCGTTGAGGACGTTGAAACGTCCGGCAAGCCGCAGCTCGAGACCCGCCGCTCCCGACGGCGCGTCGTAGGCGACGCGGAGCCGGCGAGCATCCTCCTCACTGCGGGTGGCTCGGACGTCCGCTGCCTCATCCGTGCCGTAGGTCACGATCCGCGCCCCGGCCTCTTGGGCAACCCCCACGAACAAGCCTGCCGAGGGATCGTCGACGTTGACGACGGCGACCTTCGGCCAGGCCGGTGTCGGCTCCGCCTTCCGCGGGTTCGCTTCGGAGACCGCGAGGCGCTCGAACAGCGAGAGCTTCGCGTCCCGATACGCCTCCCACGAGCCGTGGAACTCGAGGTGCTCGTGGGTGAGATTCGTCAGGATCGCCGCGTCGTAGGCGATCCCGCGGACGCGATCGGCCGCGAGACCGTGCGACGTCGTCTCGACGACCGCGGCCGCGTCCCCGGCCTTGGCCATCGCCCGTAACATCCGCTGGAGGTCCGGCGCCCCGGGCGTTGTGGTGTGCTCCGGATTCGGCTCGCGGCTCTCACCAATCTTCGTCTCGACCGTCCCGACGAGCCCGGTCGAGAGGCCCGCCGCCTCGAGGGCCGCGACCGCGAGGAACGACGTCGTCGTCTTGCCGTCCGTGCCGGTGATCCCCAGGACGCCCAGATCGTGGCTGGGGTCGCCATACCACCAGGCCGCGGCGTCGGCTAGCGCGGTGGGACTTCGGTCGACGACGACCTGGGGAAGATCGACGTCGGTGAGCGGCTGCTCGACGATCGCCGCCGCGGCACCGGCGGCCGCCGCCTGATCGACGAGATCGTGGCCGTCGACGTGAGCGCCGCGAATCGCGACGAAGAGCGAGCCCGGCGCGATGCGTCGGGTGTCGTCCGTGACCCCTCGAATCGCAACGCCGGCCAGAGCGGCCGGCCCGATGGCCTTGCCACCATCCCGCGCCCCGCGCAGGAGTCCGCCGCGCCCCAGCCGGTTGATCAGCTCGCCAAGTGGCCGCGCTTCCGATTGCTCCGCCGCCGCGAGAAGGCTCTCGATGGTCGGTGCCGTCACTGCGACGCCGTCCCGCGGCCGCCGACGATCCTGGCGACCCGCGAGGCAAGCCTGCCTGCGAGGTAGCGATTCGGCCGGATCACCTTCTCGTGCGCCCCGCTGAGCTCCAGCCAGTGGCCGCCGAACGAAAGCTTGTGCTGGTAGAGGCCATACATCGGCTCACCCTCGCCCGGCTCCCGGCGCGCGCCCGCGACGTCGGCCCCGCCGAGGTCCATCTCCGCCCGCCGCTCGCGAATCGCAAGCTGGATCGCCCGCCAGCGGAGCAGGTGGAGTGCGCCCGGATGGTCGCGTCGCGCCGTGGCATGGTCGCCCGAGTGGACGGTCGAGAGGCGCTCCCCGTGCCGGTAAAGGAGCAGGCCCGCCAGCGGTTCGCCCTCGGGAGCGCGCGCCTCGAGGTGGACGAGGTGGCCAGTCCGGTGCGCTGCGCGCCACCAACCGACGAACGATTCCCGCGGCCCAAACGAGAACTGGCGTCGCTCGCCGGTCTCGAGGAGGAGGTCGTAGAAGCGGTCGAGTGCAACATCTGTTGGTTCGCCAGGGGCCACGAAACCCTCGCCCACTCCGCCGGGGGGCAGCCGCGCGTCGTGGCGGACGACGTCGATCGCGTCCTTCTCTGCTTTCCGGATCCGCTGGCGGGTCGACTTGGCGATCGCCTCGAAGGCAGCTTCCTCGTCGACGCCCTCCAGCGGCAACGCGATGCGGTGGCGCGACGGCTGGATCTCCTCGATCGGACGGAAGCCCGCGGCCCGGATCTGCTCCCCGTAGCCGGTGCCGGCCGGGATCTCCGCGTCCGTCGCGACGACGTCCATGCCGGCCGCCGCGAGGTGATCCGCGACAGCCACGAGACGAGAGGCGACGGTCGCCGGCGGCGAACCGGCCGAGATCGGACCGCGCGGAACGTAGGCGCTGCCGCCGCCGATGGCAGGCCACGGCCGGCTGAGGGCGAGAACGCCGAACGTGTCGTCGACGACGAGGTGATGCGGCATCCAGCCACTCGCCGCGCGATGGTCGGCCCAGGCTCGAGACTGGTAGACATGGCCACCGGGCGGATCGACCGTTCGCTCGTCCCAGTCGGCGAGCTCGTCGGGGGTCGCGGGGCGAACCGTCAAGCCGCGTCGCTCCCGCCGTCGCCCCCGAACGCCGCCGCGTCCCGCTCGCCGCTGATGCCGTGGCGCCGTCGCGCCCACTCGACCCGCGCCCGCTGCGCTCCCTGGTAGACCTGCCGCCCGACGGGATCGAGCACGAGATCCCACGCCCCGATGTAGCGGACCTCACGCCCCCCGAATCCGGTCTTGAAGTGGGCGATCCCGCCGGTCGCGAGGCCCCACAGGTCGTAGCTTGTCGAGCCCTGCTCGCGGGACGAGCGGATCGCCTCCCACTTGAGGAGGTAGTTCGCGCGAGAGTCGCCTCCCTCGCGGGTCATGCCGCCATACGGCTCGACGACCCGCGGGCCGCTGCGAACGAGGAACAACGTGGCAAGCGGCTCGCCGTCCGCGGTCTGGGCGAAGAGGAGCCGGGCGAGGCCGTGCGGCCGGAAGGCATCCCAGACGTCGCGATACGCCCCCTCGGTCCGGATGAGGAAGCCCGCACGGTCGGCGGTCTCGCGGTAGATACGGTAGAACTCGCCGAGGCGGTCGCCTTCGGCGTCGACGACGACGATCCCGGCCTTGCGCGCCTTGTTGACGTATTGGCGCCATTTCTTGCGGAGGTCGTTCCAGAGGGCATCCTCGTCGGCCCGGAGGTCAATGATCCGGGTCGCGTTCGGCTGGATCGGAGCGGAGGGCCGGAAGTCCGCGGCGCGGAGGGCGTGCCGGAGAGCGCCATCGGGATCGAGCGGGCCGCCGTATTCGATTTCCGGGTCGATCCGGACGTGGGAGACCCGGCCCGCGCGCTCAGGCAGCTTGCTTCGGAGTGTATCGGCCAGGGCGGCGAGGCTGTCGGGCGACCAGCCGGTCGCCACGGGACCGCGCGGCGCGTAGGCGAAGCCCCACGGGAGCGGTCGCGGCCGGCGGACGAGCACCTGGGCACCGATCGGACCGTCGGCCGCCAGGCGGACCGACGACCAGCCGTTGACGGCCTTGACCTGGGCCCACGGCGAGAGCTGGAGGTACGAACCAGGATCTGCGCCCGAGACGAACGCATCCCAGGCCGTCGGATCGTCGGGGTCGAATCGGGTCGAGGGCTGGCTCACGCTCGGCGCGGGCGTCGGAGCAGGTCGGCCATGACCCCGACGATAGAGGGCAGCTCCGGGATGCGCAAGGCAGCCGCCAGCACGGCGTAGACGCCCAGCCCGACCCCGCCGACGACCACGAGACGTACGAGCAGCGCGACCGTGCTCGGTTCGGCGTCGCCGACGAGCGCGAGTCCGCCGCGCAGCGCGTAGGCGACCGCCGAGGCGAGGACGGTCGCAAATAGCGAGCGGATCGCCACGAGGAAGAAGGGGCCCAGCGACAGCTCCGGCAGCCGCCGCCGGAGGAGCACCAGCAGGATCGCCATCTCCAGCCAGGCGCCGACCGCGATCGCGAGGCCAATCCCCGGCAGTCCGAGCGGCCCGGCCAGCGCGACCGACAGGGTCGTGTTGACGACGACGGCGATGATCCCCGCCGCGACGGGCGTGCGCGTGTCCTGTCGGGCGTAGAACGCGCGGGCCAGGACGGCGATCAGCGCGTGAGCAGCGAGCCCGAACATGAATGTGAGCAGGGTCGCGGCGGTCAGGTCGATCGCCGCGGCGTCGAACTTGCCGTAGCCGAAGAGGAGCTCCGTCACGTCGCGCCGAAGGACGATCCCGATCCCGGTGATCGGCAGCATCACGAACAGGAGCAGACGGACGGCGCGCGACAAAAGTGCGGCGAACTCCTCCGCCCTGCCGAGGGCGGCCTCGCGCGACAGCGCAGGGAACACGACGACCCCCAGCGGCACGCCGATCACGCCGATCGGGATCTGGAGGAGCGTGAACGCAATGTTGAATGCGCTGATCGCCCCCTCCCCAATGGTTGACGCGATCGAGGTGACGACGACGAACGTGATCTGCGTCGCCCCGAGCCCGATCGCCCGGGGTGCCATGAGAGCGAGTGCCTTGCGGGCTTGGGGATCGGAGAGATCGATAAGCCTCGTGTACCTGAACCCGAGTCGGAGGACGGACGGCAGCTGGACGAGGAGATGGGCCAGCGACCCGGCCACGACACCGATCGCGAGGCCGGTCACCCCGAGCGTCGGGGCGAGGAACACGGCGGCGCCGATGATCGCGAGGTTGTAGACGATCGGGGCGACGGCGGCGGCAGCGAACCTGCCCTGGGCATTGAGCAGGCTGGTAGCGACCGATCCGAGCGCGAGGAAGATCGGGCCCAGAAGCATGATCCGGGTCAGGTCGGCCGTTCGGGCGGCCTGCGCCGCGTCGAACCCGGGTGTAATCGCGGGGACGATGGCCGGCGCCGCGAGGAAGATGATCGCCGCGAGCAGCACCAGCGCGGCAAGCATCAGGTTCGTGACCGTCGAGACGACCCGCCAGGCCCGCTGCTGGTCGTCGGTCGTGAGGAGGGCGGCGACGATCGGGATCAGGGCCGACGACAGGGCGCCCGCGGCAACTAGCTGGAAGATCAGGTCGGGCAGCCGGAAGGCGGCGAAGAACGCGTCAAGGTCGGGCCCTGCGCCGATCGTGATCGCGATGATCGCGACGCGGATCCAGCCGAGGATCCGGGAAATGAGGAACGCCCCCGAGACGACGAGGCCCGCCTGGGCGAGGGCGCGGTGGGTCACCGTCGGGTCACGACGCGGTCAGACGGCCGATGGGCGGGTCGCCCGTGGATGGGCGCCGCGGTAGGCGGCCCGGAGACGCGTCGGCGAGACGTGGGTGTAGATCTGCGTCGTCGCGAGGCTCTCGTGACCCAGCAGCTCCTGGACCACCCGCAGGTCCGCGCCGCCGTCGAGCAGGTGCGTCGCGAAGGAGTGGCGGAGCGTGTGCGGCGACACGCCCTCCGGCAGGCCCGCTCGGCGGCACAGGAGATCGAGCCGGTAGCGGAGGCCGCGGACGCCCAGCGGCGCCCCGCGATGGTTCAGGAAGATCTCGGCGGGCTCGTCGGCGCCGGCCTTGCGCAGGGCCAGGAGGACCGGCCGGCCGTCTTCGAGATAGGCCGCGATCGATGAGCGAGCCGGCCGGCCGAGCAGCCCGACCCGCTCCTTCCGACCCTTGCCGAGCACCCGGATCTCGCCGCGACGCAGCTCGAGCGACGCGAGATCCGCGGCTGCGAGCTCGCTGATGCGAAGCCCGGCCGCGTACGCGGTCTCGACCAGGGCGCGGTCGCGTAGGGCGAGCGCGGTGAGCAGCGCAGTGCGAGCCGGCACGGCCGCGTCGGCCGCGGCCAGCTCGTCATCGACGACGGCGAGCAGCCGTTCGACCTGCTCGACCTCCAGGACGCGGGGCAGCCGCCGTGGCAGGCGCGGTGTCGCGATCGCTCCCCACGGGTCACCCGCGCTCAGCCCCTCCCGCGCCGCGTGGCGGTGAAACGAACGGATCGCGGCCAGCCGCTGGGCCGTCGAGCTGCGGGCGCCACGGGCGCCCAGATGGGCGAGGTACGCGCGGAGATCTGCCCGCGCCGGCGCCCGCCAGTCCACCCCGCGGTCCGTCAGCCAGTCGAGATACGCCCCGATCGCGGTGCGATACGAGCGCTGCGTGTGAAGCGAGGCGTCCCGAGCGGCAAGGCCGCGGAGAAACCGCTCGAGCGCGGGCTTGGCCGCCGGCGCCCCGCTCACGCGTCCGGCGCGCTCTCGGTCGTCCGGGTCCGTCGCGGCGCCGCACGCGAGCCCCCGGCGCGACCAGAACCGGACGGTCGGCCGCGGCTGCCGCCTCCCGCCCCACTTCGGCCGCCGCCGCGGCGGGCTCCGCCACGTGCCGGCTTCGCAAGGGCCTCGGGATTCGGTGGCCCGCCAGCCAGCCTGGCTCCGACGAGCTCCGTCCCCTCCGGCAACGGGACGTCGGCGCCGCAACGGAGGCAGATGCCGGTGTCGCCCTTGCGAGCGACCGGGCCCTCGTCCGCGTCGTGGACCGCCCCGACTGGCTCGAAGTTCGTTGTGAAGTCGCACTTCGGATACGCCGAGCAGCCGTAGAAGACGTTGCCCGTTCGACGGGCTCGCCGCGCGACGAGGTGGCCGTCACCGTTCTTGGGGCAGATGACCTCGAAGGGCAGCTGATCGGGTGGCGGTGGACCTTCCTTCTTGATGTAGTTGCAGTCCGGGTAGCGCGAGCAGCCGACGAACGGTCCGAATCGGCCGTTCTTGCCGACGAGCGTCCCCTCGCCGCATTGCGGGCAGACCTCGCCTTCGCCAGCCTGTGGCGGCGCCTCGTCGCCGGGCAGCGGCCGCGATTCCTTGTGTTCCGGGAACAGCGAGCAGGCGAGGAAGCGCCCGTTCCGCCCGAGCCGGATCACCATCGGGTGACCCTCGGAGCAGACCTCGTCGGTCGGCTCCGTGGTGAAGTCGGCTCGCTTGAGGAGCTTGCGCTTCTCGTCGACACGATCCCGGAGCGGCCCGTAGAAGGCGCGTAGGAGCGGCACCCACTCGCGCTCGCCGCGGGCGATCTCGTCGAGCTCCTCCTCCATCCGGGCCGTGAACTCGAGGTCCACGTAGTCGCCGAAATGCTCGACGAGCAGGTCCGTCACGATGCCCGCGACGATCTCGGGGTGGAGGCGCCGCTCCGTGATGACGACGTAGCCACGGTCGACGATCGTCGAGATCGTCGCGGCATACGTCGATGGGCGGCCGATCCCGTGCTCCTCGAGGGCCTTGATCAGCGTCGCCTCGGTGAAGCGAGGCGGCGGCTCCGTGAAGTGCTGGGTCGGGGCCACGTCCGTGACGGTCGTGGGATCGCCCTCGGCGAGCGCCGGCAGGCGGCGGTCCTCCTCGTCCTCGGCGACAGCGTCGTCGTCGCGGCCCTCCGTGTAGACCCGCGAGAAGCCGTCGAAGAGCGTCCGCGTGGCGCTTGCCCGGAGCTCGTACGGCCCGGCCGAGAGCTCGATCGACGTCGTCTCCATTTCCTTGGCGGCCATCTGCGAGGCGATCGCCCGCTGCCAGATGAGGCGATAGAGACGGAGCTCCTCGGGCTTGAGCGAGCCCTCGAGCGACTCCGGCTCGCGCCGGAAACTCGTCGGACGGATCGACTCGTGGGCCTCCTGGGCGCCCTTTGCCTTCGTCTTGTAGACCCGGCCCTTGGGCATCGTGTACGGCTCTCCGAACCGACCTCGGATGACGTCGCGGGCCTCGCCCATCGCGACGCCGGCCATCGCGGTCGAGTCCGTCCGCATGTAGGTGATGAGCCCGACGTGGCCGTCCGGCGTGTCGGCGCCCTCGTACAGTCGCTGGGCGATCGACATCGTCCGCTTCGGGCTGTAGCCGAGCTTGCGGCTGGCCTCCTGCTGGAGCGTCGATGTGGTGAACGGTGGCGCTGGGCTGCGCGTCTGCTTCCGCGTCCCGACCTTCGTGACGAGCGGCTTCAGCTCCCTGAGCTCAGCGGCGTGGCGCTCCGCCGTCTCGCCATCGCCAACATCGAGAGCCGCGCCGTCGATCCTGACGACCTCAGCCGGGAACGCGGTGCCGTCTGCCGTCGCGAGGAGGGCCTCCAGCGTCCAGTACTCACGTGCAGTGAAGGCATCGATCTCGCGCTCTCGCTCGACGACGAGCCGCACGGCCACCGACTGGACGCGGCCGGCCGACAGGCCCGCCCGGACCTTCCGCGCCAGCAACGGGCTGAGCGTGTAGCCGACGAGCCGATCGACGATCCGACGCGTCTGTTGGGCGTCAACGAGGTTCGTATCGATCTGGCGCGGGTGGGCGAACGCCTCGCGGATCGCGCTCTCGGTGATCTCGCTGAAGGTGACGCGCTGGGTCTTCGACGCCGGAACGTTGGCGGCCTCGATGACGTGCCAGGCGATCGCCTCGCCCTCGCGGTCGAGGTCTGTGGCAAGGAAGACCATGTCCGCCGACTTCGCGGCCTTGGTGATCTCGGCGACCTGCTTCTTGCGATCTTCAGAGATGACGTACTCCGGGGCAAAGTCGTGGTCGACGTCCACCCCGAATTTGCCCTTGCCCGGGTTCTCGGGCAGATCCCGGACGTGACCGTATGAGGCGAGGACCCGATAGTCCTCGCCCAGGTAGCGTTCTATGGTCCGCGCCTTTGCAGGCGACTCGACGATCACTAGGTTCTTTGGCACGGCCGGGAGTGTAGCACTGGGTCCTGCACCGCCAATCGACGGCCGATTTGCCCGTAGTTGAGAGTCCCGGTTCGGTCGGCGCGTCCCTAGACGTCGCGGATGCGGCGAAGGAAGTCCTCGTCCAGCTCCAGGTCTTTCTCGGATTCCGCGGCCTCGGCGGCGGTCACAGCCGCGGCTGCGGCGGCCGCCACGTCGGCGTCGGACGCGGGTGTCTCGATCCCTGCCAACGCGGTCGAGGCCGGTGGGATCTCGAGGAACCGAACGTGCAGGTACGGGAAGAAGAAGACGCCCTCGCTTCGCTCGACGAAGACCGGCCTCTTGCCGTCCATCGTCCTCAGGTTCGTACACAGCAGGCCCTGGTCCAGCGCCTGGGGCATCTGATAGAGGTCCGCGAGGACCGGCTGCTCGTTCAGCAGGTGGATGACGGCGTTCTTGATCACCGCGGCAGGCGGCCGCTCATCGCGGGTGGTAGAAGTCCACGACCAGGCGAACGCGACCGCTGGACACCCATACGCCGATCCCGACACGGTCGTACTTGGCGTTCATCATGTTGACGTAGTGGCCACCGAGGTACGACTTCTCGCTCTGGAAGTAGAGATGCGAGCCCAGGACGGCAGTTTTCGGGTTTCCGGAACGGCAACCGAGGTTCTCCGCCCAGATGTAACTCGTGTAGCCGGCCGCGCGGAGCCGGTCGCCCGGGTTGCCGCCGATGAAGTGGCTGCACTGCCCCGACGTCGCGAGTCGCTTCGCATACGGGCGAGAGACATTCGTCGAGATGCCCGAGTCGAGCTTGAGTGGCGCCACGCTCCGGCCGCCGGGGCTACTGCATGTGCCGGATGATGTAACCCAGCCGCCGGTTCGGGTGCAGTTCATGATGCCCAGGTAGAAGGTCTCGACGGCGCCCCAGCTGCCGCCGCCGACCGCGCCCCCGGTGTAACCGCTCGAGCTCGTCCTCGGCGTCGCGGCCGTCGGCTTCGCCTCGACCGTGATCCGGACACTGCTCGCCGCCTCGATCCTTGCCCCGGCGGCCGAGTAGGCCGTGTCGTTGACCAACATCTCGATCATGGCGCCGTACGGCAGCAATCCGGTGGGCTTGAAGATGAGGACCGTGTCGTTCTCCGCAAAGGAGACGGCGCCGGCAATCGCCTTGCCGGCGATCGATGCCGTGAACGCGGCCTTTGTGCTCTTGCGATCCATCGGCTGGGTGAAGCGGACCGACAGCCCCGCGGCCTGGTCGACGTTCGTCGTCCCGTGGACGGGCCGGAAGCGGACAACTCGCGGCGCGGCGCCCGTCGAGACGGCGAGTGTCGGGCTGACGGCGAGCGGGGAGCCCGCGGCATCTTCGAGGCCGACGATGCTGACCGTGTAGGCAGTGGCCGGTGCGAGGGGCTTCGAGGGGGTGAAGACGAATACCGACGAGCCCACCGGCGCCTGAGCGACCTCGAGCTCGCCGCTCAGCGCCGGGACGAACTTCAGCGCACTGCGGACGGCGCTCAGCGCAACCCGCCGGTCAAAGCTGATCCGGAACGTGGTCGACACGAGGGCTTCTGCGCCGGCCATCGACGTGGCCTCGATCCGCCCGACGGTGGCGGAGCGCGTCAGGAAGACCGCCCGGGCCGGAACCGCCATCGGCCGGCCGCTCGCGCCCATGGCTCCGGGACGAACCGTGATCGTGTGGTACGTGGCGGGCGCCCAGCTACGAGTCGGCGTAATCGTCAGGCGCGTGCCCGTCGCGTCCCAGGAGAGCTCGACACTCACAGCTGGTTCGACCGAAAGCGACGCCGCGACGCTCGTCTGGTCCATCGGCGCGCTGAACGTGATCGAGACTGGCGCGTCAAGGCCGGTTCCCGCGGCGACCGTCGACGTGAACGCGGCGTTCGTCAGCGGGACGATCGCCGGCAGCGGCGGCGTCGCGACGGTGCTCTTGGGTGTGACCAGTCCGAATGCGCCAACGGCGACCAGGCTCCCGACGCCGAGCGCCATCGCGATTCGGGTCGCAATGGAGCGTCGAGCGAGGACGGGAACGTAGATCAGGGCGAGGACGGGCACGGCCAATAGCGCCGCGGCGAGCTTTCGCAATAGACAGTCTCCTGGCCTGGTTCGCTGGGGGACGACCCCGCATGAGGGCTGTCTGACCGTCCGGGTGAGCTCGGGCGGCCCGCGGCAGCCTAGCACGGCTGATCGCCGCCGGGCAACCCGCCGATCGTCAGGCTCAGGCGACCGAGGGCCTCGGCGGATCGGCGTTGGCGAGTCTTCCGGCCGGCCGATACCGTCCGTAAGCACTTGTCGCCAGGCCCCGCAGCTCGAGCAGGGTCAGGGCGCCGAGGGTCGTCGCGACCGGGTGACCCGTCGCTGCGACGAGCTCGTCGAGCGTCCCGTGACCGCGGACCAGCTCGATCGCGACGCTCCGCGCCGTCTTCCCTAGCTCGATGAGCTCGGCCTCGAGCGATGGCCTGCCGGCGAGCCTGGCCGGAGTCTCCACGTCGAGCAGCCCGAGGTCCTCGATGAGCTCCGGGATACCGGCGACGATCCGGACCTGGTCTGCGTAGTCGCGGAGCCAGAGCAGGCAACCGGCCGAGCGCGGCTCGCCGATGGGTCCCGGGACCATGAAGCACTCGCGGCCCTGCTCGAGTGCCCAGGCGGCCGTGATCAGGGCCCCGCTTCTCTCCGGGGCCTCCACGACGATCGTCGCATCGGACAGGCCGCTGATGATCCGATTGCGGCGCGGAAAGGCGCTTGTGGTGGGCGTCGCGTCGGGGACGAGCTCCGAGACGATCGCGCCGCCATGGGCGACGATCGAGCGGGCGAGGTTCGCGTGAGCTCGCGGGTACAGCCGGCCGTGGCCCGAACCAAGCACGGCGACCGTGATCCCGTCCTCCGCGGTGACGGCCGCCTGGGCCGCCCCGTCGATGCCGACCGCGAGGCCCGATACGACCGCTGCTCCAGTCTTCGCAATCGCCGCCCCGATGCGGGCCGCGGTCAGCCGACCTGTCCCCGTCGGCCGGCGGGTTCCAACGACGGCGATCGCGTGCTCTGCTGACAGCGCGGCGACGTCACCGCTGACGAACAGCACGTGCGGCGGCATCTCGATCGTCCGCAGCCGGTTCGGATAGGCCGCATCGTCGAGCGTGAGAATTGCGACGCCGGCCGACTCGATGCGGCCGAGCACGGGCCCCGGGTCCCGGGCCACCGTTGCAATGGCCTCCCCGACGGGGTGCCCGAACGTTTCGCGGCCCTCGTTGACGCCGCCCGCGACGAGTGCGCCAACGCCGCCCGGCCGGATCGCCTGGTCGAGGACTTCGAGCCCTGTGCCGAAGCGCCTGAGGAGCGCTCCGAAGCCGACCGGCCCGAGCCCTACGACCGAAACGAGAACGGCCCATGCCTCGCGCTCCGTGAGGCGTTGTGGGGTCGCGGTCATCGGCCGCGGCGCGGCGACCGGCGACGGCTCGGTCACGGCCCGCGGCTCGGTGACAGCCTCCGCCTCGCCGACCGGCCCGGACGCGCCGACACCCAGCATTCAGCTGGCCTCACGGGCGCCGAGCCGCGCGGCGGGCGATCGGAAACGGGCGGCCTCCTCGAGATGTCCGCCGAGGACTGCGGGCGCAGCGTCGAGGTCGGCGATCGTCCGTGCGACGCGCAGCAGCCGCTCTGTCCCGCGGCCACTCAGACCCTCGAGGTCCGCCAGCTCGATCGCCCGTCGCGACGCGACCGTGCTGAGCCGGCAGATCGATCGAAGCTCTCGGCCCGAGACCCGGCCATTCAGCCGGCCGCTGCCACGCGCCCGCTGGACGTCCCGGGCGAAGGCGATCCGCTCCGCGACGAGGGCCGAGTTCTCGGGCTCGTTACCGGTCATCAGGGCCGCCGGGGCTACGTTCGGCATCGTGATCCAGAGGTCGATGCGGTCGCGGAGAGGCCCCGACACCCTGCCGGTGTATTTCTCGGGCACCCCGGGGCCGCAGCGGCATCGTCCCGACTCGTCGCCAGCGAGGCCGCACGGGCAAGGATTCATCGCGGCGACGAACTGGAAGCGGGCCGGAAACGTCGTCGCCCGTCCGACCCGCGCCACGGACACCCGCCCCTCCTCGAGCGGCTGGCGGAGAGCCTCGAGGACGTCGCGAGAGAACTCCGGCAGCTCGTCGAGAAAAAGGACGCCGTGGTCTGCGAGCGTGACTTCGCCCGGCGACATGCGAGGCCCGCCACCGACCATCGCCGCGTAGGACAGCGTGTGGTGGGGCGCCCGCACGGGCGCCTGACGGACGAGCTCTCGCGGCGCGTCGCCCGCGACCGAGGCGACGATCGTTGCGGCGAGTGCCTCAACATCCCCGAGTGGCGGCAGGAGCCCGGGAATCGTTCGCGCCAGCAGCGTCTTGCCGGATCCCGGCGGTCCGACGAGCAACAGCCCGTGGCCGCCGGCAAGGGCGATCTCGAGACCGCGGCGTGCCTCGAGCTGGCCGCGCACCTCGGCGAGGTCGGCGACCTCAAGGGGCAACCGAGGTCGACGAACGGGCCCAGAGACGGCCGCCGATGCTGCAATCGGCGCAACGGCCTCCACGCCGAGGTCAACCCGCGGCGGCAGCGTCACGGTCCGCCGTCCCGACCGCCGCCGAACCGCTTCCACCGCATCCCGCAGCGTCGCTACGCCGATCGCCTCGATCCCGTCGGCGAGTGCAGCCTCCTCCCTGACCACGTCGGGAACGACGACGCGACGCAGTCCGCGTCGCGCGAGGGCCGCCGCCATCGGCAGGATCCCGGGTACCGCCCGCACCTCGCCGCCGAGCGACAGCTCGCCGATCAGCGCGATCCGGCCGGGCGCCGCGCGAACCTGCTCCGACCCCAGCAGGATCCCCATCGCTATCGCGAGATCGAGTGAGGCGCCTGCTTTCCGCTGCTCGGCCGGCGCAAGATTGACCGTGATCCGGCGTGGCGGGTGGACGAAACCCGCGTTCCTGATCGCGCCCCGGACACGTTCGCGCGCCTCCTGGAGCGCGGCGTCCGCGAGCCCGACGATCGTGAAGCCCGGCAATCCTCCGGCGACGTCCACCTCGACACGGATGACGCGGCCGTCGAGGCCGACGACCGTTGCGGACAGGAGTGTCGCGAGCACCTGGCGACCGTAGCCGGAGGGTCTCTCCGGCTGCTCAACCGCCGATTAGCTGCAGCTCACCTGGCGGGTGACAGCCGCCCGACCGCCGCCGCCTGGGCCGCCGCCGGCTGCTTGTCGATGATGCGGGCGAAGTCGAGCAGCGAGCGCCCGAGGAGCGAGTCGGCCTTCGTGAACATGAACGGCGCGCCTGAGTTCAGGGCGCTGATCGCGCCGCGATACTCGTTGACGACCTGGTGATCGATCGTCCGCTTGAGCGCGCCCTCGGCGTTCTTCACGTTGATGCCGGTGAATGCGTTAGAACGGTTCAGGACGAGTTGGACCTTGCCGGACTCGTAGCCGAGATGGCCGATCGTCTCGAGGACGAGCCGGACGTTCTTGAGGCACGACAGGTCGGCGGTCATGACCACGAACATCGTGTCGGCG
>Ga0307287_10000324_pt1 | contig 17663 bp, 20 predicted proteins | sample ER_DNA_141_FD_194485 | JGI IMG/M metagenome (GOLD analysis project Ga0307287, IMG submission 194485) | Bulk soil microbial communities from the East River watershed near Crested Butte, Colorado, United States - ER_DNA_141 | ecosystem: Environmental > Terrestrial > Soil > Floodplain | place...
CCGTCGACACGCCCTGCGTGTCGACGGCCAGTGACGTCGTGCCGCGGAGGCGGGCCGCCTCCGCCAGCACGACGTCGTCCAGGTCGACCTCGTCGAACCGCGCCGGCCGCGCGTGCTCGTCCAGTCGCGCCAGCACCAGGAGATCCTCCACGAGCCCCTGCAGCCGGGCGTCCTCGGCAAGGACCACGTCGGCCAACTCCCGGAGGTTCGTGCTGTCGGGATGCTCGGCCGCAACCTCCGCATGTTGCCGGATGGCCGCGACCGGGGAGCGCAGCTCGTGCGAGGCGTCGGAGATGAACCGACGCTGGCGTTCCTGCGCACGTTGCAAGCGGTCGAGCATCCGGTTCATCGTCCGCGCCAACCTGCCGACCTCGTCGTCGCGTGACGGCGTCGGCACGCGCCGGTCGAGCTCCGTCGAGGAGATCCGTTCGACCTCTTCGCGCATGTCCTCGACCGGACGCAGGGTCCTGCCGACCATCCACCAGGTCACGACCCCGACCACGACGAGGAGCAGGGGCACGCCGATCAGCAAGGCCAGCGCAACGACGTGCCTCGCGTCGTCGATATCGTCGACGTTGAGCCCGACCACCACTGTCCGTGGTCCATCGACACCGACCGTCACCGCGGAAGCGGCGATGAACGGCCCGGCGACGGTGGGGATCCGGAACCGCACCGTGCTCTCAGGGCCTGGCACCGCGAGCGGCGGCAGGCCGGCCACGTTCGCGCTCGACGCGACGACGGTCGTGCCACGCAGCACCTGCACGAATTGCTCCCCTGGATCCGCGACGACGATCGTCCGGCCATCCCGAACGCCGCCGTCCGCGATCTGCTCGGCACGCACGGTCGCCTGATCGGCGGCTTGGGCCGTGAGCGAACGTCCGACGAACGCGACCATCACGAACGCGGCGAGGACGGACGCGGTCCCCACGATCGCGACCGCCGTGGCCGTGACGCGCACCCGGATGCCGGCGGGTCGCCGCCGGCGCGCCCATCCGCGAACGTTCTCGAGGCGATCAGCCACCGTCGGCCGCCAGTCGGTACCCGGACCCGCGGACGGTTTGGATCGCGTCTCGGCCGAACGGGCGGTCGAGCTTTGCGCGCAGATGCCCGACGTAGACCTCCACGATGTTGAGGTCCCCGTCGAAGGTCCCGTCCCACACGTGATCGAGGATGTCGGTCTTCGAAACGACGTCGCCGCGGTGACGGAGCAGGAATTCCAACAGCGCCATCTCGCGCGCCGTTAGGGGGACCTCCACCTCGCCGCGCCAGACGCGCCGCTCGCCCGGATCGAACCGCAGATCTCCCGCCTCAAGCACCGCCGGCCGCTCCGTCGCTCCGCGACGGATCAGGGCGTGGAGCCTGGCGACGAGCGCCACGTACGAGAAGGGCTTGGCGACGAAGTCGTCGGCGCCCGTATCGAGCGCCTCGGCTTCGTCGAACTCGCCGTCCTTCGCGGTCAGCATCAGGATCGGCGTCCAGTTCCCCTCCTCGCGGAGGGTGGCGCACACGCGGTAGCCGTTGATCCCCGGCAGCATGATGTCGAGCACGATCGCGTCGTACGGATGCTCGCGAGCCATCCAGAGGCCATCGGTCCCGTTCGTGGCGACGTCGGTCGCGAACCCTTCCGCGTCCAAGCCTTTCCGCAGGCCCTCGGCAAGATGCTGCTCATCCTCGACCACCAGCACGCGCACGCTTCCACCTCCTCGTGCGAGGCGCGTTCATCTTCCCCCGAAGGGCTGAACCCGTGCTGAACGAGACGCCTCGATGTTCAGGGCTCGCTCAGGCGGGGAACGCGAGAGTGTTCGTGACCGAGGGATGCCCGATGGAAGAGGAGGACCCGCGATGAGGTACCGACGGATCGTGATGGCGGCCATGGCGATCGTGCTCGTCATAGGGGCGGCAGGCGTGCTGACCGGGTTCAGGCGCCAGGCCGTCGCCGGCACCACAGGAGGGATCGATCCCGCCGCATTCACCAACCCCGTTGCCAACCCGTACTTCCCCCTCAAGGTCGGGACGGTCTTGCACTACCAAGGCAGCGACGGCGGCCAGCGGTTCCGGGAACGGCTCACGATCACTCACTGGACGAAGAAGATCCAGGGCGTCACGACGACCGTGCTGCTCGACGTGCTTCGCCGCGCGGACGACAACACCCTCGCGGAGAAGACGTGGGACTGGTACGCAGACGACAACGCCGGGAACGCCTGGTACTTCGGTGAGAAGACCGCCACGTACACGAGGACGGGGAACGTGACCAGCCGGGACGGCTCCTGGCAGGCCGGGGTGCACGGCGCGGTCGCCGGGACGATCATGCCGGCCAATCCGCATCCCACCGACTCGTACCGGCAGGAGTTCCTCGCTGGGCATGCCGAGGATCAGGCGTGGATCGTCCAACGGACCGCACACGTGAGTGTGCCCCACCGGCACCTGGACCACGTGGTGCGCAGCTTCGAGTGGACGCGCCTCGAACCCGACGTGCTGTCGCTGAAGTTCTACGCGCGCGGCCTCGGGATCGTGCTGGAGCGTGACGTCGCCGGTGGGAGCGAGATCTTCCGCTTGGTGTCCGTCACGCACGTCTGAGCGGAGCGGACCGGGGGAAGGCGAGGACGAACGTGGCGCCGCCGCCCTCTGGCATCCGGACGTCGAGCAACGCGACGTCGGGTCGTGCGGTGGCCGCCGCTTCGACGGCGGCCACCGCATCGTTCGCGGTTCCCACGACGGCGATCGAAGCGTCGCCGCCCAGCAGATCCGCGAGCGCATCGACGAGGAGCGGGAGATCGTCGGCGATCAGCACGGTGATCTGGTTCATCGATCCCTATCCCGGACGGATCCCACCGTGGGTCTCGGTGCCGTATCGCTCCTTCTCCTTGGCCAGATCCAACCGCCCGATCCGCCGGCGCGCGTCGCGTGCCGCGTCGTCCAGCAGCTCCGCGGGGACGATCCACGCGACCTCGAACTCCAGACCGTCGGGATCGGCCCCGTACAGGCTCTTCGTGGTGCCGTGGTCGCTCGCACCCGTGAGCGCGCCGGCATCCGTGAGCACGCCCGCCAGGCGTTCGAGCTCTGCCAGCGTGTCCACCTCCCACGCGAGGTGATACAGCCCGACGGTGGAACGGCCGGCGGCCGACGGCGCGGCCTGCGACCCGATCTCGAACAACCCAAGGTCGTGATCGTTGATCGAGCCCGGCGCTTGGAGGAATGCCGCGCGGAACCCCTCGGGAGCCATCGGGATCGCTCGGAACCCCATGACGCCGGTGTAGAAGCGGACGCTCCGATCCAGATCGGCCACGTACAGGACCGCGTGGTTCAGTCGCGTGATGGGCATCGGGTGACACCTCCTGGTCGGTCGCCACCGTAGTCCCCGGCGCCCACCAGCGACTCCTGACGCGTCGGCCCTCGGCCCTATCCTGATGGGCATGGATTGCCGAACCTGCGGCTCCAGCCTGCCCGACGGCGCCCGCTTCTGCCCCAGCTGCGGCGCCCTCGTGACCGGTGGAACCGCGACCGACGAACGCAAGATGGTGACCGTCCTGTTCGCCGATCTGGTGGACTCCACGGGACTGTCGCAGCGCCTGGATGCCGAGCGCGCTCGTGAGGTGCTCGGGAGGTTCTACGACGTCACGGTCGAGGAGCTCCATGCGCTCCGCGGCCGGCCTGAGAAGTTCATCGGCGACGCGGTGATGGCCGTCTTCGGGCTGCCCCAGGTGCACGAGGATGACGCGCTCCGAGCGGTCCGCGCCGGGATCGCGATCAGGGAGCGCGTTCGCCGCCTCTGCGAGGAGCTCGGTCTCGCCACCCCACTGGAGATCCGCGTCGGGATCGAATCCGGCGAGGCCGCCACCGGAACGGGTCCCGACGGGCAACTGCTCGTGACGGGGTCGGTCGTCAACGCGGCCGCGCGACTCCAGACCGCCGCCGAACCCGGCGAGGTGCTGGCCGGGGAGACCACGCGGACACTCACCGAGCGGGCGGTGTCCTTCGGCGAGGAGCGGCTCGTCGAAGCGAAGGGCTTCGTCCAGCCGCTCTCGGCGTACTGCGTGGACGGGCTCAGCACGCGGTCGGCCCGCAGGACGATCCCCTTCGTGGGGCGCGCCGACGAGCTCGCGATGCTTCGCCGTTCGTTCTCGCGCGTGATCGGCACGTCGCGACCGCTGCTGTTCACCCTGGTCGGCGAGCCCGGGATCGGCAAGTCGAGGCTCGCCGCCGAGTTCCTCGCGGGGTTGGACCCCGAGGGCACGGTGCTCGTCGGGCGCAGCCACCTGGGCGCGGACAGCGCCACGTTCGCCCCCGCGGCGGCGATGGTTCGCGAGGTCGCCAGCATCGAGGACGACGACTCGGCCGATATCGCCGTGCAACGGCTGCGCGAGCTCGTCCAGCGCGTGTGTCCGCCCGGTCCGGACGCGCGCACGGTGGATCGCCTCCAGTCGTTGCTCGGACTCAACGAACCACGCCGCGATGAGTCCGCGTTCGTCCACGACGTCCGTGCCGGCTTCCTCACCCTGATCGAGGGGCTCGCGAGCGAACGACCGGTCACCCTGCTCTTCGAAGACGCGCAGACGTTCCGCCCGCAGATGCTCGACCTGATCGAACGCCTCGCAGCTCGCGCGCGCCACGGCCCGGGACGGGTGCTGGTCGTCGTGGCCACCCGGACGGACCTGCTGGAGGAGCGACCCACCTGGGGGACCGGCGCCGTGAACCAGGTCTGCATGCGCTTGGAGCCGCTGTCGGACGAGGAGGCGACCGAGCTCGTGCTCAAGGCCGGCGGTGGGCGGGTCCGCGAGGATCAAGCGAGCGCCATCACGGGGCGGGCCGGCGGCAACCCGTTCTTCATCGTGGAGTCCACCGGCATGCTGCTGCGCGACCGGCCGACCACCGACGGTGAGCTGCTCATCCCCCCGACCGTCCAGGCGATGGTGGCCTCGCGACTTGACGGCCTGGCACCCGAACATCGCGACCTCGCCCGGCGACTCTCGGTGTACCGGTACGACTTCGATCTGGAGGAGGTCTCAGCCGTCGCGAACGCCGGGGCCGACGAGCTCCAGGAGCTGATCGACGCCGAGATCATCGTCCGCGAGGAGATCGCCGGGTCCTCGCCCCGGTGGCGGTTCCGGCACGAGGTCCTGCGTGACGTGGCGTACGCGAGCTTGCCCAAACGCGAACGGCTCCGCCTCCACACCGTGATCGCGGAACGGCTCCAGGCGCAGGGCGCTATCACCTGGGCCGCAGATCACCTGGAAGCCGCTGCGCACGCGTCGCTCGACCTCGACCAGCAGGACCGGCGGGTCCCGGAGGCGGCGGCCGACGCGTTGCTCGCCGCCGGCGATCGGACGAGGCGGCGGATGGAGAGCCGCTCCGCGATCGACTTCTACAGCCGGGCCCTCGCATTGGCCGGGCCCGAGGACACGTGGGGTGTGCGCGAGGCGCGCGCTCTGGCGGGGATCGGGGAGTCTCGGTATTGGCTCGCCGAGTACCCGGCCTCCGTCGAGGCGCTCGAGCGGGCGATCCAGCTCGGGACGGCGCTCGACGACGACTGGACCCTCGCGCTCGCGCTTCGGTTCCGCGGCGACCTCGCGATCAACGTCGACGCCGACCTCGAGGCCAGCGAACAGCTCCTCGCGCGCTCGGTCGCTGCGGCCGAGCGACTCGGCGAGCCGTGGGCGATCGCGCGTTCGTTGCTCTTCTCCGGGTGGGTGCCGTGGACGCGTGACCGGTTCGAGGATGCGGAGCCGATCTGGCGGCGCGCGCTCCAGATCGCGCGCGACGGCGAGGACCGGTGGGCCGAGGTGCGCGCCCTCACGTCGTTATCCATCAACCATTCGCAGATGGGCGATGAGGCCGAGGCGCTCACGTTGATCCAGGAAGCCCAGCAGCTGGCCGATCGGATCGGCGATCAGTTCAGCGTCGCCGTCACCACCACCCAGCGGGCCCGCGTCGACGCGGACATGGGCCGGTTCGACGACGCGATCCGCCAGCTCGACGTGTCCGTCGGCATCTTCGGCGACCTCGGCGCTCGGTGGGAGCTCGCGGACGCCATGGCGGAGCGCGGGATCACGAAGCGCGAGATGGGGCTGTTGGACGAAGCGGAGGAAGATCTCGGCCGCGCGATCAAGCTCTCCGAGGAGCTCGGTGAACGGCAGTTGGCCAGCTGGACCTGGCGCGCCCTGGCGCGTGTGTCTGAGAAGCGAGGCGATGAGGACCTGGCTGCCGAGCGCTTCCGTCTAGCCGAACAGGCCGAGGCCCGGCGTCCCCAGTAGAGCGGCGAAGCCGGATCAGGTCAGCGAGCCCTGCCCTTCGATGGCGCCGCGCTTGCGGCGGCGAGGCTGCACCTCGGATGCCTCGCCGTCCACGGGGTGTTCCACCAGCGCGACCACGCGCGCGGTCATGAACCGCGCCGTCCGGACCACGGTGCCGCTCCGGGTGACCTCCGAGACCTCGGTCACGCCGCGACCGGTCGAGACCTCGACGCGCCTGCCCGCTCGGGTCGCCTCGATCTCATACGTCTGCACCCCGGTGCCGATATCGACCGCGATCTCGACCCGGTCTCCGCGCGACATGCGCCGATCGTAGGCGCGATCGGTGCGAGCGGTCCAGCGTGCTGGACCCTCGCACCGATCAGCCCACGTGATCGATCACGCCGTACGCCTTCGCCCCCTCCGGGTCGAGGATGAAGTCGCGGTCGAGGTCCTCGTGGATCCGTTCGATCGTCTGGCCGGTGTGCCGAGCCAGGATCTCCTCCATGAGCCGGCGCTGTCGCACCATCTCCTCCGCCCGGATCTTGATGTCGATCGACTGCCCTTGACCCGTGCTGCCCCAGGGTTGGTGCAGCAGCACGCGAGCGGTCGGCAGGGCGTGCCGCTTCCCGGGAGCACCGGCGGCGAGCAAGACGGCGGCGCCGCTCGCAGCCTGCCCGATGCACCAGGTCGAGACGTCGGGCTTGATCGCCTGCATCGTGTCGTAGATCGCGAACAGGGCCGTCACGTCCCCTCCCGGCGAGTTCACGTAGAGCGACACGTCGCGATCCGGGCTCTCCGCTTCCAGGAACAGCAGCTGCGCGATCACGAGGTTCGCGAGCTCGTCGTTCAGCTCGGAGCCGAGGAAGACCACGCGCTCGCGAAGCAGCCGCGAGTAGATGTCGAACGCTTGCTCGCCCGCGCCGGATCGCTCGACGACGGTCGGGACCCCACTGGCTCGCATGTTCGGGCCTCCTTCGTTTACGATGGCAACCTCTTGGTTGCCGACCGTACCCGAGAAGGGGACGTTCGGCAACCGTACGGTTGCGGCAAGACCGCAGAGAGCCGAGGCGAGATGTCGTCCGAGGTCCACGAGGAGATCATCGAGGCGCCGCCCGAGGACGTCTGGGGGTTCATGGTCGACCCCGCGGCGCTCTCGGCCTGGTTCGGGGCGGACGCGTGGCTCGAGCCGGAGCCAGACGGCATCGTGCGGTTCCGGTTCGCCGACGGCGCGGAACGCCGCGGCCGGGTCGAGCACGTCGCACCCTTCCGCTCCCTCACCTGGCGCTGGCGAGAGCACGTGGGCGCAGGGTTCGGCAGCCGGATCGGCGAGCCATCGTTCGTCACGATCGAGCTGCGGCGCGTCCCCGCCGGCACCCGGGTTCGCATCACCGAGCGGCCGGCGTCGGCGCTCGCCGAAGCGAGCCGATGACCGCACGCGATCACGACGCCGTCTTCCAAGCGCTGGCCGACCCCACGCGCCGGACCCTGCTCCGTACGCTGTCGGCGTCCGGCCCCTCCACGCTCACCGAGCTCTCATCGGGCATGCCGATGTCGCGCCAAGCCGTCTCCAAGCACCTCGCACTGTTGAAGGACGCCGGGCTCGTCGTGGCGCGGGGTGAGGTCCGCGGGCGGCGCTACGAGCTCAGCCCGGCCCCGCTGGCCGACGCGATGGGGTGGATGGTCGACGTCGGCGCGGGATGGGACGACCGGCTCGCGCGACTGAAGCGTCAGGTCGAAGCCCGGCGACGCTAGTCATCCGGTTCGAGCGCGGCCACAACGCGGCGGCGGATCCCCGCGACGTCCATACCCAACTCTCGGTCGTGCTCCTCGGACGTTCCGTAGGACGTGATGAACCGCCGGGACACGCCCACCGACGCGAAGCGCGACGGTACGTGGCGGAGCGCATCTGCGAGCGCCGGAAGCAAGGTTCCTTCGTAGAATGGCTCGACCGCGATCACGAGGGGATCCGGACCGGCAGCGGCCGCGAGCCCGGGCGCGTCGAACGGCGCGACGCTCGCCGTGTAGAGCACGGAGACGTCCAGCCCTTCGCAGGCGGCCAGCGTCCGCGTCAGGAGCGGGCCGACGACGACCACGGTCGCGCGCGAGCCCTGCCGGACGACCTCGAGCCGCCCACGGGCGACCTCGAACGCGACGTCGTTCTGCGCGACGCTCGCCCGGAGGTAGGTGAGCCGGCCGTCCGCGTACGTCTGGCGCAGCAAGCGATCCAGTTCGGTGGCGCACCCCGGAACGAGGACGTCCGTGTTCGGCACGGTGAGCACGACGCCCACATCTCCCGGCGAGTGGTGCGTCCCGCCCTCGGTCCCGTAGTCGTACGGTGCGCCGACGCTGGCCAGCGTGCCGCCGAGACCCTGGTAGCCGAAGTCCACCTTGACCTGCTCGAAGGGACGCTCGACGAGGAACGGCGCCATCGTGTGCGCGATCGTGTGGAACCCCTCCATCGCGAAACCGGCCGCGACCCCGACGAGGGTCTGCTCCATGATCCCGATGTTGACCACTCGGTCCGGCGCGATCGCGATCGCACGCTCGAACCGATCGACGCTGATCTCGGCGAGCACGACCGCGACGTTCGGATCACGCTCGACCAGGTCGGTCGCCGTCCGCGCGAGCTGGGACCGCATGTCGATCACCATTCGCCCTCCGGGATGTCCGCGACCACGGCGTTCGGCCGGTCGGACGGTCGCTTCGAGAGCGCGGCGAAGAGCTGCTCGTGATCGTGACCGTCCACGACGACGACGTCCCACCCGAACGAGCCGACCCGCGCCTCCCACGGACCCATCGGGATCGAGGAGCTGTGGTTGTCGATCACGAGCAGTGTGAGGTTGGTCAGGTTCAGGTAGGGGGCGAGCAGGACCGACTCCCAGTTCGACCCCTCGTTCAGCTCCGCGTCACCGCAGAGCACGACGACGCGCTGCTCGGTCGAGCCCCGCGCCCGGAGCGCCAGCGCGGAACCGACCGCGAGCGCGAGGCCGTGGCCGAGCGAGCCGGTCGACGCCTCGACGCCGGGAACCTGGTTGCGATCCGGGTGCGACCCCAGCGGGTTGCCCCACTCGAGGAAGCCGGCCAGCAGGTCTTCCGGGAAGAATCCCTTGGCGGCGAGCACCGCGTAGTAGGCGCTCGGTCCGTGACCCTTGCTGAGGATGAACCGGTCGCGAGCCTCGTCCTTCGGAGCGCTCGGATCGACCCGGAGCACCCGCTCGTACAGCACCCAGAGCGCGTCGAGCGTCGACGTGCTGCTCTCGTCGTGCTTCTCGTCGCCGGTCGCGAGCGCCATGAGCTCGCGGACGTGATCCAGGCCGGCCCGCGTCGTCATCGCCGGGGACCGTACAACGCACGCTGGCGGTCAGCGCGCGTGGACAGGGCGCGGCGCCTCAGTACGTGTAGATCGCGGCGACGTTGGCCCCGCGCTGCGTGACGCGATCGATCCGCGCCCACGGGAAGAGGATGCGGACCTGATCGTCCGCTTCGCGCTGCAGCACCTCGACGCCGTGGGGCGTCATCTTCACGTCGGCGGTCTCATCGAAGTTGACGGTCTTGCCGTCGATGAACGTGATCTCGCTGTGCATCTGCCCTCCCAACCGGAGCCCTCAGCGTAGCCCCTCCGGGTGCGGATGGCCTCGGCCGATGGTCGGTACCCTGCCGGGATGCGCTTCGCCCCGCAGGACGTCGCGTTCGTCGCCGATCCGTATCCCCTGTACGAGGAGCTCCGGACCTCGGCGCCGGTCATCTACGACCCTGCGACCGATCATTGGCTGGTGACCCGTCATCGCGACGTCGACGCGCTCCTCCGTGATCGCCGGTTCGGCCGCACGTACCTCCACGCGGCATCGCACGAGGAGATGGGCCGCGATGCGCCGCCGGCCCATCTCGCGCCGTTCTGGCGGCTGATCAACGCCGGGATCCTGGACATGGAAGGGGCCGACCACCGGCGTGTCCGCCGCCTGGTCTCGAAGGCGTTCACCCCTGCCTTCGTCGAGGGCCTCCGGCCCCGGGTTGAGCGGATCGTGGGCGATCTCGCCGGCGCCGTCGACGGCGCCGGCGAGATCGACCTGCTCCCGACGATCGCCGAGCCGCTGCCGGTCACCGTGATCGCGGAGATGCTGGGCGTCCCCGACGGGGACCGACAGCTGCTGCGTCCGTGGTCCGCCGACATCTGCCGGATGTACGAGCTCAACCCCTCGGCGGAAGCGGAGGCCGCCGCGGTGCGCGCGAGCCTCGAGTTCTCGGACTACCTGCGCGCGCTCGCACGCGAGCGCGCGCAGCACCCCGGCGGCGATCTGATCTCCGAGCTGGTTCAGGTCGTGGACGAGGGTGAACGGCTCACAGTGGACGAGCTCGTCGGGACGTGCGTGCTGCTGCTCAACGCCGGGCACGAGGCCACCGTGAACGCCACGCTCCTCGGCTGGTGGACGCTCTTTCGCCACCCCGACCAGCTGCAGCTGCTCCGTGCCGAGCACGCCCTGATCCCCACCGCGGTCGAAGAGCTGCTGCGGTTCGACACCCCGCTGCAGCTGTTCGAGCGATGGGTCCTCGAGCCGTTCGATCTCCACGGCACGTCGATCCCGCGCGGCGCCGAGCTCGGACTCGTCTTCGGATCGGCCAACCGCGACCCGGAGGTCTTCGACCAGCCCGATCGCGTGGACCTCGGGCGAACACCGAACCCGCATCTGAGCTTCGGCGCCGGGATCCACTTCTGTCTCGGTGCGCCGCTCGGGCGCCTCGAGCTCCAGACCTCGTTCCGAACGCTCCTCGAACGCTTCCCCCGGATGGAGCCGGTCGAGGAGCCGCGATGGAAGCCGAGCTACATCGTCCGCGGTCTCGCCGGGCTCCGCGTCCGGCTCGGCTAAGGTGCGCGACATGAGCGAGGATCGGCGCGACGAGACCTACCGGCGCGGGCGCGAGCGGTTCCTCGAGATCCACGACGAGAAGGCGCTGCGGACGGTCGAGGGCCTCGGCGATCTGGGCCGGCACATCGTTGAGTTCGTCTACGGCGAGATGTACACGAAGCCCGCCCTCACGGACCGGGATCGCGAGCTGGGGGCGGTGGTCGCGCTGACTTCGCTCGGACGCTCGTCGCAGCTCCCACAGCATCTGCGCGCTTCCCTGAAGGCGGGGCTCACGCCCGAGCAGCTCCGCGAGGCGATCATGTTGACGGCGACGATCGCGGGCTTCCCACCGGCGATGAACGCGATGTCGACGCTCAAGAGCGTGCTCGCCGACCGGGACCGCGCTGATGCTCGCGAGGACGAGCCGCGAGATCGGGCTTGAGCGAGAACCGCCCGCGTTCGTCCTATGCTGCGCGCATGATCCGGCTCCGAGATCAACGCGGTGGCGCGCTGACGAAGTTCCTCGCCACGCTGCTGGTGCTCGCCCTGCTCGCGAGTGCGGCGCTGTTCGTCTACACCCGGTCGCAAGACCCGCTGGCGCTGGGCGTGGACGCCTTCGTCGGCTACAACACCGTGCTGGCCGATCACGGAACGCCGACGGATCCCGTGGTGAAACTCGAGCCCAACGGGCAGATCTACGTCGCGACCACGGTGCGCAACGACGGGACCCTTCCCGTGACGATCACCGGACTCGGAACGCCGCCGGACGAGGAGCAGACGCCGTACATCCCGGTCGAGCTCCACCTCGGCGACGGCAAGACGGCGGACCCCGCCGGCGCGTCCGGGTTCGAGCCACAGAAGCTGAACCCCGGGACGGGGATCGGCATCCTCGTGGTCTTCGCCGCGAACGCGAAGCTGATCTGCAGCGTCTTCACCGACACGTCGGAAGGAAGCGGCACGGAGATCCGATCGTTCACGCTCAAGTACACGACGTACGGCATCCCCGACTCACAGACGCTCGACGTCGGCCACACGCTCGTGGCCGTCGCGCGGCCGACGCGCACCGAGTGCGAACAGGCGCTCAGCGGGTGACGTAGGCGCGCAGCCTCGCATCCGGGCTTCCGAGCAGCGCGACTATGCTGCCTCCATGCCCCTCTACCGGCTCGAAGAGCCTTCGCTGGCGCTCACGGCACCCGTTGTCGTCGCCGCCTTCGACGGCTGGATCGACGCCGCGGGTGCGGCCAGCAGCGCCGCGGATCAACTCGCCGACGGGGCCGCCCTGCTCGCAACCTTCGAAGACGACGTGCTGTTCGACTATCGCTCACGACGTCCGACGCTCGATGTGGTCGACGGCACGCTGACCCGTCTCGTCTGGCCGACGCTGGAGCTGCATCGTCGCGAGGCGTCGGGCCGCGATCTCCTCGTCCTGCACGGCGCGGAGCCCGACTTCCGCTGGAAGGAGCTCGCGAACGACATCCTCGAGCTCTGCCTCCGGCTCGGCGTGGTCGAATGGATCAGCCTCGGCGCGATCCCCGCCGCCGTCCCGCACACGCGTCCCGTTCCCGTGATGGCGACGGCGTCAGCCGAGGGCACGCTGCACGAGGCCGAGACGAAAGGACCTCCGGGACTGCTGCGCGTCCCGAGCGCCGGGCTCTCCGCGATGGAGGTCGTGGTGAGCGGCAGCGGCATCCCCGCCGTCGGGTTCTACGCCCAGGTCCCTCACTACGTGGGAGGTCCGTACGCGGCCGCGACGCTCGCGCTGCTCCAGCACCTCTCCCGGCACCTGCGCATCGAGCTCCCGCTCGATGCGTTGAACGAGGACGCGATGACCCAACGCGAGCGGTTGGATGCCGCCGTCGCTGGCGACGACGACGTCCGCGCGATCCTGCTGCAGCTCGAGAGCGCGAGCGAAGAAGAGATCCCCTCGGGGGACGACCTCGCTGCGGAGATCGAGCGCTACCTGCGGAACGAAGGGCCCGGCACGATCCCGCCGTCGTGACCGGCTTCAGGCGTCGGGACGCTCGGGCGCATACGCATCGGGCGTGGCATCCGCGGGGATCCGTTCGTACTCGCGAACGTGATGCCACGGGATCCCGATGCGGCGCACCATGACGGTCCCGCTTACGGTGTCGACGATGTCCTCGAGCAGCATCGTCACCGCGAACGCGCCGGTCTCGAACCCGTCCGCCGACACCATGTGCTCCTCGGCCGCTCCGTGCACGTCGTCGATGACGAGCCGCACGCGCGCCGATACCCGATGCTCCTCGGCGAACTCCTTCGGCGGCAGATCCCACTCGTAGCGACGGACGCGGTGCCACGGGATGAACCGGCGTCCGATCGCGACCCCCCGCTCGGCGGCTTCGAAGTCGGCCGCCGGAGACTGGATCGTGGAGCTGCCCCCTCCCGGCTCGTCGACGAGCACGGTCACCACGCCGCTCGCGATCCCCGTATCCAAGGTCCGTACCGGGTCCATCGAACCACCCCCTACGTGCGGAGCGTACGTCGCTCGATCCGTCCGTGCGACGGACGTTCGGCCCGAAACCCGGTGAGCCCATCGGCCCTGCTATGGTTCGAGCGCAGACGCGTCGCGGAGGCGAAGTCCGGTCGGAAACCGGCGCTGTCCCGCAACTGTGAGCCCGGGAACGGGCGAGCCAGGCCGCCCTCGGCGACGCACCGGCTGAACGAACCCTCGCGGCAAAGGGGGACCGGCCACCGGGCGTACCGCCCGGAGACGACCCCCCCCGCTCGGGTCGTTCCGGTGGGCGCGCGGACGCCCGGAAAGGAGTTGCCCTCATGGGCACGACCCTCAGGCGGGTCGCATCGCTGTTCGTCGTCTGTTCCCTCTCGGTCGGAGTGGCGGGTCCCGCGTCGGCGGTGATCACGGACCCGCAGCGGGCGCATCGCGCGATGGCGTACATCGGAGCGCAGCAGCAGGCGAACGGTTCGTTCCCCGGCTTCTCGGCGATCGGCTCGACCGCCGACGCCGTGCTCGACATGGCGGCCACCGGATACGGTGCCGAGGCCGCCGCGATCGCGTTCCTCCGCCGGCAGGTACACGCGGGCCACGTAACGACGATCGGCCTCACCGCGAAGGTCCTGATGGCCGCGGTGGCGGCAGGCCGCGATCCGTCGACGTTCGCGGGAACGAACCTCCTCGGCCACATCATCGACGCGGAGCGTCCGAGCGGTCGGTACGGCGATGCGTCGGTCTTCGATCAGGCGCTGGCGATGCTCGCGATCAAGGCCGCCGGCCAGATCCCGGACGCGGCGGCCGTCACGTGGCTGGCGAACGCGCAATGCCCCGACGGCGGCTGGCAGTTCGATCGACCGCATCGCGCGAGCGAGAACCGGCACTGCCGCGACGTGAACGACGCGGGGGACTTCTTCCGCTCCGACACCAACACGACGGCGTACGCCGTGATGGCGCTCGAGGGGCTCGGCGCGTCTCTGGCCTCAGGCCCGTTCCCATTCTTCGCGGCGCTCCGTGACGCCACCTACGGCGGGTGGGGGTACACCTGGGGCTTCCGCCGCACCGACGCGAACTCGACCGCGCTCGTGATCCAGGCCTTCGCCGCGCACGGCCGCGCCCTGCCGAAGGGAGCGATGAGCGGCCTCCGGAAGCTCCGGTATCGGTGCGGCGCGGTCGCCTACTCGTTCACGGATGCCGGCAGACGCACCGGGAAGGACGTGGGCGCATCGATCGGTGCTGTGCTCGGATACCTCCGCGAACCGCTCCCCGTCACGCCGATCGCGCTCGGACCGCCCTGGGCGACGATGTGCGGACCGTAGCGGCGACGGTGCTCCCCCGTCCGGTCGCGGCCGCTCTCGCGCTGGTCGCCGCCCTGATCCCCGTGACGGTGCCCGCGGTCACGGGGGCGACGCCCGCGTGCGCGGCCGCGACCGGACCCCACGCCGCGCTCGTGATCGACACGGGCGCGGGCGCGCATCCCTTCTGTGTCGCCTTGGATGCGACGAGCGTGAGCGGGATCCACCTGATCGAGCTCGCCGGTGCACAGGATCACCTCGCGTACGGGTTCGGGTCCGGTGGGCAGGCCGTCTGCCGTCTGGCCGGCGTCGGCCCGCAGGGTGACGATTGCTTCGCCGACTACCCGGACTATTGGGGGTACTGGCACGGCGATGGCCGCGGCGGGTGGACCTGGTCCTCGAGCGGCGCGGCCTCCACGCGGGTCGGCGACGGCGCGCTCGACGCCTGGGTCTGGGGATCCGGTGACTCGGGAGCGACGCACCCGAAACCGCCGTCGCTCGGCATCGATGACGTGTGCGTGCCGGCGACCGCGACCCCGGCGCCCCCGCCGCCGGCGACGCGGTCGACGCCCCCGCCACCGAGCTCGGGGGTCCGGCCTTCCGCCTCACCGAGCTCCGCCGGCTCCAGCCGGCCGAGCACCGCTCGGCCGGCGACACCGTCCACCGCGGGCCCGGTGACGGCGGCCCCGTCCGAGCGCGGCAGCCCGACCGTGGCCGCGTTCGCTGCGGCCCAGGGGCCGCCGCCCAGCGGCGGCCCCGGACCCGGGCTCCTCGTGGCGCTCGTGCTCGGGATGGCGCTCGCCGGCGGCGGCTGGCTCCGGCTGCGGAGCGCACGCCGCGGACGGAGCATCGGATGAGGGATCGTCGAACCGTCCACCCGATGGCGTGGATCGTGTGGGCGACCTCTGCAGGCTTCGTCGCGTTCGTGACGACCGACCCCGTCTATCTCTTCCTGCTGTGGGCGGTGTCGTGGTTCGTCTACGCCAGCCATCGGGTGGACGCTGACCACGCGCGCTCGTTCCGTCTGTTCCTGACCGGCGCGACGGTCGCCGTCGCGCTGCGGACCGGTCTGGTCTTCTTCGGCACGGTGAGCGCCGCGAACACGACGTTCTCGTTCCTCGAGGGGCTCCGCCTCGGCACGATCCTCGTGATCTTCGGCACCTTCAACGCCGTCACGGATCCGTTCGGACTCGTCCGGATGGCTCCGCGTCACCTCCACGAGCCGGCGCTCGCCGCCGCGCTCGCGCTCTCGATAGCGCCGCGCACCGTCGCCGGCGTCGGACGCGTGCGCGAAGCCCAGCGGATGCGCGGGATCCGCGTCCATGGCGCGCGTGCGCTCCCGGCGCTCGCCGTGCCGGTCCTCGAACGCGGGATGGAGGAAGCGCACACGCTCGCGGAGTCCATGGACGCGCGTGGTCATGGCGCGGGGCCGCGGTCACGCTACCGGCCGCAGCCGTGGACCCCCGCGGCGGTCCTGATCGCCGTCGCAGCGATCGTCGCCGCAGCGACCTTCCTCGCCGCGTCGGCCGGTGGCTGGGCCGTCCTGCACCCGCAGACCTCGCCGATCACGTGGCCGGAGGCGGACCCGCTCCTGCTCGTCGCGATCGGGCTGCTGGCCGCGCCGGGCTTCGTCAGGCGAACCCGGCCGTGAGCGACGCGCTCCGCTTCGACGACGTCACCTTCACGTATCCGGAAGGATCGCGTCCGGCGATCGACTCCGTCGACCTCGCAATCGACGAGGGGTCGTTCGCGCTCGCCGTCGGCCCGACAGGGTCGGGGAAGTCGACCTTGCTCCGCGCCGCGAACGGGCTGGTCCCGCAGTTCACCGGCGGGACCTTCGCCGGGCGGGTCTCGGTGGAGGGACGCGACACGCTCGCGCACCCGCCGCGCCGGCTCGCCGACGTCGTCGCGTTCGTCCCGCAGGATCCGGGCGCCTCGTTCGTGCTCGATCGCGTCGAGGACGAACTGGCGTACGGGATGGAGAACCTGGGGGTCGATCCTGCGCACATGCGACGGCGTGTCGAGGAGACCCTCGATCTGCTGGACGTCGCCGCCCTGCGCGATCGGAGCGTCCGGACGCTCTCGGGCGGCGAACGCCAGCGCGTCGCGATCGCGGCGGCCCTGGCGGCCGGCCCCCGGATCCTGGTGCTGGACGAGCCGACCTCCCAGCTCGACCCGCAGGGGGCGGAGGACGTGATGGCCGCGCTCCAGCGGCTCGTGCACGACCACGGCATGACGGTGCTCCTCGCCGAGCACCGTCTGGAGCGCGTCGCCGGATGGGTCGACGTGGCGATCGGGTTCGATCGCGGCCGGGTCAGCTCCGGGTCCCCGGCCGACGTGATCGGTCACCTTGCCGCCGGGCCGCCGGTGGCGCGCCTCGGGCGGATGCTCGGGTGGCATCCGCTCCCGCTGACCGTGCGCGCGGCTCGCGGCGCGGCGTCGGCGGGGCCCCGGCCGACGCTGCCGACGCCCGCTCCCACCGACACCGGCGATGGAGATGGGTCGGTGGTCGCGCGGGCCCGGGGCCTCCGCGCCTCCTACGGCGAGACGACGGTGCTCCGCGACCTCGATCTCGATGTGCATGCGGGCGAGGTCCTCGCCGTGATGGGTCGCAACGGTGCAGGCAAGTCGACGCTGCTGCGCGTCCTGGCCGGGATCCACGAGGCGGCCGGCGGCCAGGTCCGGATCCTCGGTGGGGAGCCGCGTCCGGGGATCGACGTCGCCCTTTGCCCGCAGGAGGCGGACGAGCTGTTATTCAAGGACTCGGTCGAACAGGAGGTCCGGGCGACGCTCGTGGCGCGCGGGGGGGGCGGCGCCCCCCCCC
>Ga0307287_10000331_pt1 | contig 17331 bp, 27 predicted proteins | sample ER_DNA_141_FD_194485 | JGI IMG/M metagenome (GOLD analysis project Ga0307287, IMG submission 194485) | Bulk soil microbial communities from the East River watershed near Crested Butte, Colorado, United States - ER_DNA_141 | ecosystem: Environmental > Terrestrial > Soil > Floodplain | place...
GGACGCGCTGGGCAACCGGCGGAGGTTGCGCCGGCCTACGTCTTCTTCGCCTCCCAAGAGTCCAGCTACATCACCGCAGAGATGCTCGCCGTCACCGGCGGCCAGCCGGTCACCTAGGCGGAACGCCGGGTTACCGGGTGGTGAGGGGCCCGACGTTGAAGAGCGCGGAGTCCGGCCTTGTGCAGTGACCACCCGCGGACGATGAGCACAACGCCGAAGATCAGAAACCCGATGTCCCAAGAAATCGGCCCACCAAGATCGTCCCGCACATAATGGACGCCAAGTATCTGATGGTCGATCAGCCCCTCCACGATGTTGGGAATTTTGGTAGGTCGGGCATGGACCAGCCAGCCACCGGATGGCCGGAGCAAACCAACCGTGCGACCAGTGGCTGGCAAGTTAACTGGCTTGATCCTGACCGGCTTTGAGCCCGCCGGCTGTGAGTCCTTGGTCACAGAAGCGGAAAAAGGTTTGCCGCGCGGTGGGTCAGCGACGCCTCACTGGGTACACCGAGCCATCGACGAGGTCATTTCAGTGTGCCGGGAGGCGCTATGCGGGCAATGGTTTACCGCGGACCGTACAAGGTCCGCGTCGAGGAAAAAGACATTCCCGCGTTGGAGCACCCCAACGACGCGATCGTGCGGGTGAGGCTGGCAGCAATATGTGGGTCTGACCTGCATCTCTACCACGGCATGATGCCCGATACCCGGGTCGGCATGACGTTCGGTCACGAGTTCATTGGTGTGGTGCACGAGGTAGGCCCGTCCGTACAGAGCCTCAAACCCGGGGACCGGGTTATGGTGCCGGCCAACATCTACTGCGGCTCGTGCTACTTCTGCGTTCGCGGCTTGTACTCCAACTGTCACAATGTCAACCCCAACGCGACTGCGGTCGGCGGCATCTACGGGTACTCCCACACCTGCGGTGGCTACGACGGTGGGCAGGCCGAGTACGTGCGGGTGCCCTTCGCCGACGTTGGGCCCAGTTTGATTCCGGAATGGATGGACGATGAGGACGCTGTGCTCCTCACCGACGCGCTGGCCACCGGCTACTTCGGCGCTCAGCTAGGTGACATCGCCGAAGGCGAGGTGGTCGTCGTGTTTGGCGCCGGTCCTGTCGGTCTGTTTGCGGCAAAGTCGGCTTGGTTCATGGGTGCTGGACGGGTCATCGTTATCGATCACCTGGACTACCGGCTCGAGAAGGCACGCAGCTTCGCGCACGCGGAGACCTACAACTTCACCGAGTACGACGACATCGTCGTGCATATGAAAAAGATCACCGAATATCTCGGCGCCGATGTGGCAATCGATGCGGTCGGCGCGGAGGCCGACGGCAACCTGATGCAGCACATCAGCTCGGCCAAGCTGAAGTTGCAGGGCGGATCACCGATCGCGCTGAACTGGGCGATCGACTCCGTCCGCAAGGGCGGCACGGTTTCGGTGATGGGCGCGTACGGCCCCATGTTCAGCGCGGTGAAGTTCGGTGATGCGATGAACAAGGGCCTCACCTTGCGGATGAACCAATGCCACATGAAGCGGCAATGGCCGCGGTTGTTCGAGCACATTCGCAACGGGTACCTGAAGCCCAGCGAGATCGTCACTCACCGGTTTCCGCTGGATGACATCAACGAGGCGTACCACACCTTCTCGGCGAAGCTGGACAACTGCATCAAGCCGCTCATCGTGCCGAACGGTCGCTGAGTCAGGAGGAAGATCAAATGCCCTACACATCAGAAAAGCCGCCGCTCACCGACACCGCCGACCAACTGCGAGCTCGGATACCGGGCTGGGGAGTTGATCTCGACCCCAAGGACCGGCCGTCAGTGCCCAAGGAGCGGTACGACCCATCCGCGACCGGTGCCCATTGGGACTTCCCCGAGCGACAACCGGAGAAGTGGCCACGGGAGCGCTCCATCGAGCACAAGTTCCTGACCCCGGTGTTCGGCACCTCCTGCCCGCCAAAAGGGCTCTCCGGCGGAATGCGAAAGCTCGCCTATCGCCGCTACAGCGAGGGCCGGGCGGCGCATTGGCTCATCCTCATAGCGGCCGACCGGGTCGATGCGGCTGAAAGCCATCTCCGCTCTCTGGCAACTCTTCACCCAGACAATCCGATCACCCAGACCGGCGTCATGACCGAATTTCACCGCCACGGCATCGACTCACGGATCGGCAAGCACCGCGCTGATGTGGTGCATCAGATGATGGATCCGATCATTGTCGCCGGCCCATGGCTCCTAGCAGGCGGTGTGGTCTTCCTCGCCGCGAGATCCCTCATCAGATCGGGCCGGTCGAAGACTGAACCCTGATGCCGGACGGCGGCCTGCGCTCAGTCCGCCGACATGATCGTCGCCTCGACGTCTGGTAAGCCGACCGGCAATTCGTCCACTATCACCGGTCGGTTCCTGAGCAGCGCCAGCGCTGCTTCATCACCCGAACACGACCATCACCGAAGGTAAGTAGCCCAGATCGGACGGGGCCTACGTTTCAACCGCGATGACGTCGAGCCCCTCGCCTGCGAGCTGCGATGGAGCCAGCACCAGCGCGGCGCAGGCGTCGACGAATAGAGTGTGCACAACGGCATGCTGGGTGTCGTGCGCGGGCGACTGCACACGCAGGGACGGCAACTCCGTGCAGACCAGCACAGCTGGTCGGCGTTGCGCATTGTTGCTGGCCACCGCCAACCCAAGGATGGCGGCATAGCAGCCCATGTGGCCGGCCGCTAGCCGTCGCCGCGCAGGTCTCGAAAACTTCAGCAGGGACGGGGAAGATGTCGGAAACGCTGTCCGCGCCGTACGAAGTCGGCTCGTCAGTGGCTGGTTCTCCCGCAATGAGACTCGAGAATAGGCGTAATCCAGCGGTCGGCGATGATCCCGGTCACAACCGAGTACACGGCTTTGTGAAGCACATCAATCACCTGCTCCTGAACCGGCCACGACCTCGGTGGCGCACCAGCTCCGGTCACATTCTCGCCTGTCTGGTCGAAGGCTAGGCGCGTCGCGCTGTGCCAAACGTTCGCCAGCGGTCCTCGCACGCCCGTCACTGACCACACTCCTCGCAGGCCGCCCCAGGAAAGCACCGGTACTCCAGTGCATAACGTGGTTCCACACGGCCGGCTGGTCGTCGTCGGCAGGATGGCGTCCGAGCAGCGTCAGTAGCGCACGTGCCGGGACCAAGGAATCAGGCCGCTTCGTCACTGCCTGCTCAATCTTCTCGCCGGCGGTCATCACCGCTACGGCCGGCCAGCCCAGCGGCGCCGCCATTGGTGGGTTTGCCTGGTACAAGCGGACGACCGCCTCTGCCCGGGCCAGCTCGCCAGAGCCGGCTCCACGCTGAAGACAGCAGTCATCGCTCGCCGAGGGGCACCGTCTCTCCGCGGGCCGGTGCCTTGAGTAGCTGACCAGGTAAGTCACCTTTCATCGCGGAAAGGAATTCCGACAGCGGAGAGAGGAAGACTCGGTAGTCGTCGTAATGCACCGGAACCGCCAGACGGGGCCTGATCCGTCGCAGAAAATCCACGCCTTGATTGGCGTCCATCGTGACGGTCCAGAACAGTAGGCGCGTACCCCCGAGGTGGACTACCGCAGTGTCGATCTCAGGATGCCGCTCGCGGATCTCGTCGAGATGCTCACCGGTGAGTGTGTCACCGCTTAGGTAGACACGCCGGCGTACGGCGCCAGATACATGATGCGGCCCGTTTGCGGTCTCGTACTGGCGTTCGTCGAGACACACGGCTAGCTGGCCGGTGAACACAACCGTCTTCGGCTGGCCGCCATCCACCAGGGTCACCGACACTTCATCGATTTCGGGAATGGTCCTCCGGGCCAGATCCGCGATGCGCTGGAGCGTTTGGTTCAGATCTTGAACGCCCAACATGATCCTGCCCAGCTCAGCAAAGGCGGTGCGCGGGTCGAAGAGTTCAGCGTCCATGTAGGAGGACCAATAGCGATCAGGCATGCGTCCCAACCCCCAAACGGGGCTGACCGGCTTGCAGTGAGATCCCGCCCCCTCGGGGCCGAATCACTGTGCGGGCAGTTCTGTTTCACCCAGGGCCAGCACGATCGACTAGTTCGCTCCCTCATGCGGGGGAACCACAGCACCACCAGCCTACGGCACGACACTCAGCGCGGCCATGTTGGCAGATCTCGGACTCCGCATGTCTCGCCAGTCCGTTCCGACTCGATCGCTTAGCCTTCCCAGAGCACAACACACTGCGGCCCTTGGAGCGCCACACCGTCAGAGGCAAGCCAGTTGCTCCACGGTGCTCGGCCATGGCATTACAGATCGCCCGCGCCGTGAGGGTCTTCCTGCTGGACAAGAGGACCCCACTGATCGCCCGTCTCACCCAGCAGTGCTTGAGCTCAACCGGCAGCTCGGCGACGCACAGGTCGCCACCATCTTTCGGGCTCTCGGGCCCAGCACGACGCCATCATTATCACCAGGATGACCGGCACTCCAGGGCTCTCGGCGCCGAGTTCGTCGCCGGCACGGGCGGTTCGAGCGCCAGGTTCTCCGCGGCCGACCAGCTTGCCGGCTACGCCGGCTCGCGCTCTCGGCCGGCTACATGGCCGCCCAACGCCACGCGACCATTGCAGTCTCCGGCGCACGGCGCTCTAGGAACCTTCACGGAAGGCTTTGCGACAGCTGATCTTTTGGAAGCCCGCGACGTTCTGGACAGCTGCTGATGGCAGTCTGCGGCAAGGGCGGCGGGTCAATCCCATCTCAGGCGAGCACGACAGTGTCGTCGCGGCAGATGGTTCCGCCATGGACAACCGAGGCATAGACGCCGACGTTTACTGCGTTGTGTTGAGCGGCCGTGCGGAGGATTCCTGAGTCCTTGGGTAGGTCTCCCTGCGGCAGGGTGATCATCACGCAACGGGGGCATGGCTCGGTGATGGCCAGGCGAACGGTGTCGCCGATGACGACCGTGCGGCCGATCCAGTCGTTCTCCATGAAGCCGGGATCCTCGCTGCCAGTCGAGACGACGATGTTGGGGCGGAATCGGCGAGCCTCGAAGCGGCCTGGCGGATACAGCTCCCGGAGACGGTCAATGGTCGAAGTGGTCAGCAGGTGCACGACGGCAATGTCGAAAAACGTCCCGGCCGGCATCTCAAAGTCGGTCACGGTGTCTCGGTGCTCCAGACCCGCCATGTCGGGCCAATATTCCTCCGCGACGCCTGAAGCCATCTGCTCGGCCCGCGCCTCCACGAAGGCGATCGCCCGGCCGAATGCGCGAGAAAGAATCTGCTCTAGATCAGCTCGATCGTTGCTCACCACCTCCCCGTCAGGGAGCGTGATCCGAACCGGGGAAATCCGCCCTCCAAGTTTTGGAGCCTCGGCATAGCTCGCCCGAAAGTCAAAGAAGTTGCCCCACTTCCTCGGATTCTTGGCGCCCCCGACCTTGCCGGTGGCTCGGTCCACAATCGCGAACTGCCGGTCCCCGAGCAGCCCACGATCGGTCACCTCCGAGGAGTTCAACTCCTCTCCCATCATCGACTTCACCGGATACCGCCACAGCGCCACAACTGAACCAGCCTGGGTTTGCCCGGCCACAGACGTCGCCGCATCGGTCTGCATCACCTGCTCCTCTAGGCTGCTCGACTGTCCCGATTTCAGCATCGGGTCCGAGCGGCAATGGCGTCAACACGCTGCAGGCTCATCATGTGGGGCGATGAAACCGGAACCGAAGAGGAGCGCATAAGTCCTTGCAGTGTGCAGCCGTTAGCCGTTGCAGCCAGCCATACGCCACGGATTTATAACATCAGTGCGAGTCGGGACGGCGAACGTCGTGTTGATGAACCGGTCTATCGTCTCGCCAGGCGTGTATGACCGACTGCCCCAGGTGGATCAGCTCTCCAGCGATATCGCCGACGATACGAATACGTCTATCGGAGTCGATGAAAGTTTCGAGCACCACATGCGACGGTAGGGCGGCCACCTGCCGGTACGGACTTTCTGATCGGGCTGCAGCAGCACCCTGGGCGCCGACGCCATCAACCACCACGGCCACGACAAAGGAAAGCCCGGCGAGTGCGGCGGCCACCCGGAAGATGATCACCGGTACGCGGTGCGCAGTGCCTGTGGTTTCGCTACGGGCCTCGCCGCACATGCCGTGCTCATACGGCCGCTGCCTTATCTGAAGCAACCACGTCCGAGGGTTTCGGTGCCTGCCAGAGCCGATAGCCCCGCGCAGCCGAGCCCGACTGCAGGCGACTGCTTGGCCAAAACCGGGGCGAGGAAACCGAAGTTTCCGGTGACTGCGATCAGGTAAGTGCAAGTGAAAGCGGTCAGGAAGCCCGCCAATCCGAGCCTGCCCATCTGGCCACGTTGGGCCGCATAGAGTCCGGGGAGGCCCAACAGCACCAGCAATCAGGCAAGCGTGTAAACCACGTGTGCCGCGACCAGCCTCGACTCGCTGGCAACGATCGTTGTCGCGGTCTCACGACTCGGGTGCAGCAGTGTCGCGACCACCATCAACACACAGCAGCCACCAAAGCGATCCCGCACCATCTCAACGAATGTGCCGACCGGCCACCGTCTGCCATCACAGCGCCTCCCAGGGCTAGCCAACATGAATTTGGCATTCATGTACATCGGGTCTCTCGCCTCCTCACCGATCTTCAAGGCAGCCGGATCTTCCGCGTGTTCTCTGCGGTGCGTGTTGGGTTGACCGCCGGGCGCAGCCTGCTGCCAGTTCCAAAGAGCTACGCGACCACCTGCCTGACCGCTCGGTGAATCCAGCACTCTTCGAAGTTGGGAGCGATGACGTATCGGAGGCCCGCCGAGACCTGGCTTGGGGCCGAGCCTCAGCCAGCTCCGGCCAAAATATCCCAATAGCGCATCCGAGTAGCCAAAGGACGTAACGAAGTTTTTACTTAGCCCATACGTGAAATCGCTTTACGCAGCATCGCGTATGCGCGAGGCTAACGGGCACGTTGTTTGGCATCCGAACGTGTGGGACGGCAGGCCTGATGGCAACAACCGAGATTAGCGGGGTCGAAGGCTTCGCTCGAGCCGCGAGAGCGCTGTATGCGGCCCCAGACGAAACAGAGCTTCGGCAGGTCGCTGTTGATCTTGCCGTGAGGATCATCGATGGTGGTGATCATGCTGGCATCTGTGTCGTACAGGGTCGCGAGCTCTCCACACCGGTAGCGTCCGATGATGTGGCGCGGCGGGGCGACGCCCTGCAGTACCAGCTTAAGGAGGGCCCGTGCCTGGACGCCGTGCGCTGGCAAGAGACCGTGATCAGCCGGAATCTGAGCGAGGAGGCTCGGTGGCCGGAGTGGACCCCACGCGCGGTGTCCGTCTTAGGCGTCAAGGCGATGATGTCGCTCTGGCTCAACACGAGCGATAACCCTGACGGTACTAATTCATATGGAGCGCTCAATCTGTATTCGGACTCGGTCGATCCCTTCGGGGCGAATGAGTACGGGATCGCTCAGGCCTTGGCTGCGCAGATCTCGGTCGTGCTGGCCGCGCACCGGGAGATCCGTGGACGCGGCATCGCCATGACGAGCCGCACCATCATCGGGCAGGCCGAGGGAATCTTGATGGAGAAACTCGGCATCGATGCCGACCAAGCCTTCGCGTACCTGCGACGGGTCTCTCAGAGCGAGAATCGCAAGTTGATCATGATCTGCCACGAGATCGTCAACACGCGGCGGCTCCCGCAGTGATCACCTGGTGATAGCAAGCCTCCGGGCCAACCACCCCCGGGGCCGGCCCTCAGCGACTCAGGCCGACCAGTCGACTCGGCGGTGGTCCCCTCCAATCGTCCACGTCTGGCAGCGAGTGGCTGTCTAGGCGCCGGCGCGGAGATCAGCTCGTCAGTGATCCTCAGCGGCTTCTTCTGCCTGGCATGATCGTCTCCTCTTAATTGATCTTGGTTTGGCTGGGTTGCAGATACGCCGATCTGTTGTTTCGAAGAATCCGCGACAGCGCCGCAATGATGATCACGCCGCAGCGTACGCATGACTAGTCCGGTCTTAGGGCCGACTCAGATCGACAATGCATGGGCTACCGCGTCCAACGCCCAGATGGGCGACCAGTTTCGCGCTCCTGCTCCTCCCCGGCGAGGGGTGGCGGTGATAGGTAGCACGGAGTGTGCGGACTTGGAGCCTTGGCGATGACGGGCAGCTCACCGGCTGCGGGAGTGGAAGACTCTCAGGTCCGCAAAACTCAACTCCGGGTTACTTCGGTGGCTCGCCAGTTCTCTTTTGAGTATCTCCAACGCCGTCAGGCCCGGGGTGGCAGGATGCCTGGGCAATGGGTCGATGTTGGCGCGAGGAGGCTCATTGATGGAACGGCTTTGGATCCGAGAGGTCAGACGCGCCGCCCAGCGTGCAGGTGCCCCTTCGCTCGGCAGGTCGCTTTGGGTTGCGCGGCGGCAACCGTCGGAACGATCGTCGCCTCCCTGCTGCCGGCGCGGTGGGATGGCTCGGCGGCGCAGGCAGTATGGGCCGCTGTCTGGACAGTAGCTGGATACGGCGCCATCTGGACCGGACTCTTCATTTATCACCTGTGGAGGTACCGATCCAGCGGATTTTGCGACCACGACTGGCTGGCGCGACACGATGACTCCGATCCCGGCGGTGCCCTTTTCCTAGAGCTCATCCGCAGGTCAGACGGCCGTCCGAATCTCGGAGTTGACCTGGAGCTGTGCGTAAAGAGTCATGGCAACTGGGAGAGCCGCACGACGTCGTCGTGGAGTGCGATGGATTCTGCACCCATCATGCGCCGAATGCGGTGTATGACCTGATGCAAGTTGTTGAAGGCCGCCTGAGGCTCGGCGTCCGACCATAAGAATGCGGCGACGACATCGCGATGCAGCCAATGTCCTCGCGCGAGAGCTAGCAGCTTCACCAGCGTTTTGGCTTTACGCAGCCGCCAATGATCTTCGACGGGCCGTCCGCCGATTGTGACCGAAAAACCACCGAGCAACGAGATATGAACGTCCGCCGCAGGTGCGGTTTCTTCCATTACTGCATTTTCGCGCCTTCCAAAGAACTGTGTGAAGGCCTCTTTGGGCAGTGCCGAGCGTTCGCGCAATGCCTCAGATCGCCGTTCCGGCGCGAACACGCATCGGCTGGCGGTCGGGGAATCGATGACGGAGTCTCAAGGTGGCAACCACAACACTCGTAGCTGACCTACTCGACCTCGGGGACCGTCACGGTGATTGGGAAGTGATCGGAGGTCCGTTGTGATCGGCATGCCCATTCCGCCGACGGGATCGGCTCCGGGTGGACCCCTGGATTGACCATGACCGGCAGCCTGAAGATCTCCATGGTGGGTTGACCTTGATCGCGGTATTACCTATCGCCATGCTCTTGTTGACGAACAACTGGTCCAGCATGTTGGGCTGGTTGTCGAAGTAGAAGCTGCCATCGGGCGCGCCGGCGATCAGCCACATCAGATTCCACAGCAGTGGCTCCTCCCGCGCTGAGGTGACCTTGGCCCACTGCCGGGGTGCTGAGTGCATGCAGAACCAGGGAGGTGTCGAGCGGTTCGTCGTTGAAGTCCCCATCGCGAGACCGTACGCCGGCACGATGTCCTTGTGCTGCACGGCGGCGGCAACTATCACCCTGGCGACCAGGCCGTACGCCTGCGCCCACGTGTCGGCGAGCTCGGTGAGCCACGACGTGCCAACGAAGTGCTTCAGAGCGGCCAGCAGACTGGCCCCCGACGGCGTTGTAGTGCCCAGTCAGCACCGAAGCGACGGTGGTCACGACCAGCTGCTCGAGGAAGGGCACCACATTGTCGAGCTGGTCACCGTTCGAGCGGACAGCACCCAGGGCGCCCACCAACTTGTCGCGCTGCCCCGACATCTGGATCGGGAACATCGAGTTCAGCTCAGGGTTCCTCAAGAAGCAGAGAGTAGAAAGTACAGTGGGACATCGTCGCAGGCGGTCACGACCTTCCCCCACCTAGCCTTCAGGGCGGCGGTGTCCATCAGGGCGACCGAGATTCGACGATGTCGGGCTCGGTGGAGGCGACCACCGCAATTGCCCTCATGATGATGTCTTCGGGGAGTCCGGCCTCCCGCATGGCGGCCACCAGATGTCCAGCGACCGCGGCGAGGTCATCATGGCTGATTCCGAGGCCGGCGTGGGCCTGGTCAAGCGGGCGTCCGTCGTAGTTTGCCGGGCCACCGAGCACCTGCGATATCAAGAGCACCTGGTGGCGCTTAAGTCGCGCAAGGTCGACCCCCTCGAAGTACGGGGCAAGCTGCGGATCGCCCAGAACGCGCTCATAAAAATCGTTCACGACAACGCTTACGGCAGGTCCCCCGCCAACGACGTCGTAGTCACTCAGGCCCCCGCCAGTCGTCTGGTCACTCATGCGTGCTCGTCCTTCCGAGTAGCGGATGTGGCCAACAAATTTACTTTTACTTGCCAGGTATGAACACCGCAGAAAGGTGGTTGAGCCTCCATCACCCGCTCTCGAGCGCGCGACTCCGATATGTCGCCGTGGCTGCAACTAGAGGGTGGTGCGATGCTCAAGATCACTGCGTGAACTGGTCAACATCGCAGCCCTGGGGACGGCCGAGCATTCCCGCAAATCCTGCCCGCCAACACATCGGCGTGCGCGTTGTCTTCCTCGTAGCCGATCTGTTGCGGTGTCGGCCCGCGATGAATCGGTATTGCTTCACCCGCATAGCGGCCCGGAAGCACCCCCGGACCGTCATGAATCATCCGGCTCACAATCTGTGTCCTCCCCCCGAGAAACGTGTCTTGACAAGGAAAACGTAACCACCGGTGCCGACAGTTTTGATCCGTAAACCGCGGGCGGCCAGCTCCACGTAGCGCGCCGCATAGGAACCGCAGCCGTGGGGCGCCGTAAGCACCGGGTCGATGTCGCCTTCCCAGGACGTGTCTCGCAATGAAGGTGACTTACTCAGCACTCGATGGATGCACAAGACGCGACACGTGAGTAGAGCCGCACGACCTTACCCATTTCCCACTGTCGATGCACTTTTCCCACTGTCGATGCACTCATCTATCGTTGTCGACCTCGTGCTGTGTCCACGATCTGCTGAATTGCATCGATCGTCATCCGTACATATTCCCGCTTGTACAGCAGCTCGGCATGGGTCGCTCCGTCTACCACGTGATGAGCGCCGGCCGTTGAGAGTCTGGTGAGTTCTCCATTCATCTCGGTCCAGACGCGACGTGTTTCGTCGTCTGGGATCGTGGCGCTCAGCACGATCAGGGGCATTGATCCCAAGTCCGTGACATCGCGCTGCTGCAGATATGTTTGCGGCAAGACTCGATATTGGTCGCGGATGGTGCGAAAGAACCTAGTAGTCACATTGAACGCATTGTTGGCGGCCCTTTCCTGTGTTGGCAGGTCGGCGTAATCGCCCTGTGGCAACAGCAAGCGCACTACGCCAAACGGAGCCAGCCAGCGAGCAACGGCAACCGTACGTCGTTCGGTCGCGAGATCCGCCCGATTCTCTGGCGGAAAGCGCGAATCGTCATCGAGTTTGCCGGGGTCAACGAGGGCTATACCCACGACCTCGCTTGGGTACTCCTTCGCATACACGAGGGCAACGCGCCCCCCGTACGAATGACCAACCATGACGTATGGTCCTTCGATCCCAGCTCCGGAGAGCAGCGCGTGCAGTTCGCCCGCGTGCTGCTTCAGGTCACGAGGCAATGGGCCACGCTCACTCCAGCCCATGCCCGCGCGGTCGTAAGCGCAAACACGCGTCGAGCGTGCAAGGTCTGGCTGGACCAGGCCCCAGCTCGCCGACGAGTTGCCGCCGGCGGCGTCAAGAATCACAGTGGGGCTGCCCTGGCCGATGCAATTGATATGCAGCTTGTAACCACCAACATCCAGGAGCTGACCGGGTGGCGGAAAGTTGCGTTGGTCGATCCGCTCCGCCACGGCCTGATAGATCAAACCCGCGCCGGCGATCGCAACCAGGAAAACGACGAAGCCGAGCAGAATCCGCCGAAGCCATACCAGAGATCGCTTCTTTGGCCGTTGCCTTGGCGATTCCGCGACCGCAGTGGAGGTCATAGTGCGATCATGCGCCCCGGTGCCCAGAATTTCTCGACCTGGAACACGACGCTAATCAAAAGCAGCCGACAGCCGCAACGTTCCAGCGGGAACGTTGTCAGGTGGCTGAAACGTGCTCCTTGACTTATTGAGGTCTTCGCGCACCAACGGCGGCAGTTGCCAAGCGACGGACTTCAGCGAGGTGTCGACTGAGGCCGTCGCGTAACTCCCGAACGCCAACCTCCACGGCTTATCTCCAGTCGCCTCTTCTGGGAAGGCTCAGACAGCGACCATCGAGGTGGCGGGGGCGTCAAGGCCTGCCGATAGATGTCCACGTAGCCCTTGGAGACGATCTCAGGTGTGAATCGCTTGGCAACCGACTCCCGGCAGATTGCCGGATCGAGGTGGTCGAGAGCGGCGATCGCGGCTGCCATCGATTCCACGTCGTTCACCAGGTAACCATTCACCTGATCTTGGACAATCTCCGTCGCGGCCCCTCGGGCAAATGCAATGACCGGCGTACCGCACGCCAGCGCTTCCACCATCACCATGCCGAAGGGCTCGTCCCATGTGATCGGCATCAGCAGCGCCCGGGCGTTCGCGAACAGCTCCTTCTTCTCGTTCCCGCCTACCTCGCCCAAGTAGCGGACCTGCTTGTCGTCGAGGTGCGGTTCGATCTCGCGCTGAAAATACTCCTCCTGGCCAGGCTGGACTGGGCCGGCGAGAATCAGCGGAATGTCAGCCTTGTGGGCGGCGGCTATGGCGCGGTGCGCTCCCTTGAACTCGTTGAACCGGCCGGCCCAGAAGGCGTAATCCTCCTTCTCGGGCCTGAAGGGCCAATCGTCAACGTCGATCGGGTTTGGGACCACTCCAGCGACTTGTACGCCGGAAGGCGCTGAGGCTCGTTGAGCTTCGCTGATGGCGACCAACAACACGTTGTCGCCGTGCTGGCGGTAAAAAGCCCCGGTGTCTGAGGTGAACGGTCCGTGCAGAGTGTGAATCACAGGTGTCGCAATGCGGTCGGCGACTGCCACCGTGGTGAAACCACAGTGGTCGTGGAGGATGTCGAAGGGTTCGCCCTTTTCGGCCGCCTCGTCAAGCACGTCGAGCACCCGGGAGACGTGATCGCTTTCGTGGAGCGCCTGTCCAATTGCGTTCGGATAGCTACGGGGTAGCACCTCATGGACAGTGGCCAAAGAGCGTGAGCCCGGTGCCGCGAAGAGCGTCACGTGGTGACCAAGCTTCACCATGCCGTCGCAGAGCGAGGCGACGACGTGCTCGATGCCTCCGTAACCGGGTGGCGGTGTCGGAATCCAGGGTGGAGCCAGCATCGCGATGTTGAAAGGCTTATCCCGATCCAGGCGGCTAGCGGAAACACGGCTTGCGACTATCACCGCTCAGTCCTCTCACAGAGGCACCACGTCGTTCTTCTTACGACGCGTAGCTGATCTACCCTTGCGAGGTCTTGATCAATCAGGGCTCTTCTGAGTTCCTTTGGGGGTGAGCGGCGCGCCGGTCGGCGTGCGACGGCGGGTGAGAGGCGTCCGAGGTGACCTCCGATTGAGGGTTTCCGACGCAGCTGAGTGGAGGATTAGCCGCAGGGTCTCCACCGAGCGTTCAAGGATACGATTCAGGGACATGGCACAGAGCACGCACACCGTGTCCGGAGACTTCGACCTGACGATGGACGAGCTGCGCGTCGTGGCGCATTACGTGGTTCGGCACGCAGCGGACGTCCTGTCGGTCTTTGAGCAGGCTGTTCCCGATGATCCGCGCCCCCGTGCAGCGATCGACGCGGCCTGGGCGTTCATCAACGGTGCCAACAGGACGAAATTGCAACGCGTCACTTCCCTCGACGCTCATCGAGCCGCCCGGTGCGCACCATCCGAAGCTGCGCGACTGGCCGCGCGATCCGCCGGTGACGCCGCATCGGCCGCATACCTGCACCCCATTGCCCAGGCCGGCCAGGTCGGCCACATCCTGCGAGCCTCCGCGAGCGCTGCGCGCATCGGCGAGATAGAGGCGGGCGGTGACCCAGCGATCGGGGATGCCCTGCTGGAACGGTCGCGGCAGCGTGCGACACCGGTGCTCATCGACGTGCTCCGCCGCTACCCGCCCACGACAAGCGGCAGCAATCGTGTCGCCCGGCTGATGAGCACTCTGGACCATTCCCTGCGCCAGGCGGCTGACCGGTCGCCAGGGCACACCGTAGTGAGTCGCGCCGATGCGCGCAGGCCGGAGTGCAAGTCATGATCCTCTCGAAGGTCCGGGACCCTCGCTTCGTGACGATCCGCCGTGGTGGGACTCTCACTGATGCGGATCACCATCTCCTCGCTCTTTGGGCCGCCGCGTGTGCAGCGCACGTCCTTGGCCTCTTCGAGTCGGCCCAGCCTGGGGACCCGCGACCGCGCCAGGCGATCGAGTATGCCAGGGCCTGGGTGCGTGGCGAGGTCAAGATGATGCAGGCTCGCGCGGCGGGCGGCCGTGCGATGGGGGCAGCCAGAGACCTGCGTGGGGCAGCACGGCATGCCGCGTACGCCGCCGGCCAGGCCGGGGCTGTCGCCCACGTCGCCGCGCACGAGCTCGGCGCGGCCGCCTACGCGATCAAGGCTGCACGTGCAGCGGCAGCGGAAGGTCTGAGCGAGGCCGCAGGGCGACTCGAGTGCCAGTGGCAGCGCGCTCAGCTCCCGGAGGCGATCCGCGAGCTCGTACTTGATGACCAGAGGTTGCGCAACGACATCTGCTGGTCGGTGTTCGACTGTTGAAGCCGAACCTTCCACGGCTTCTCGGCGCGAGGCGAGCAGCCATGATGTTGACGTGACGACTTCTCCGACCCGCACACCGGGTCAGATCCGACGCTGGCGGCAATATCTTGCCGATGAGCGCTCCGAGGCCGCCGGCTACCGCAGGCTGGCCGGGCGTCGCACCGGTGAGGAGCGCGAGATCCTGCTGGCGCTGGCCGACGCCGAGAAGCGGCACGAGTCGCACTGGCTGGACCTCCTCAGCGACGACCTGGGACAGCCACGCCGCAGCAGCGTGCGTACCCGACTGCTGGTCTTTCTGGCCGCTCATTTCGGCGGCGTCTTCGTCCTCGCCCTGATGCAACGTGCCGAGGGACGCTCGCCCTACAAGAGCGACCCGCACGCCACTGATCAGATGGCGGCCGACGAGCGGATTCACGGCGAGGTGCTGCGTGGTCTTGCCGCCCGCGGCCGGGAACGGCTCTCGGGGACCTTCCGCGCGGCGGTCTTCGGCGCCAACGACGGCTTGGTCAGCAACCTGGCCCTGGTCCTCGGTATCGGGGCTACCGGGGTCGATGCTCAAACGATCTTGTTCACCGGCCTGGCGGGGCTGTTGGCCGGGGCGCTGTCGATGGCTGCCGGAGAGTACGTGTCGGTGCGGTCGCAGCGCGAGCTACTGCAATCGACACAACCCGATCCGGAATCGCAGTCGGCACTGCCGTATCTGGATGTGGACGCGAACGAGCTTGCGCTGGTCTATCGGGCTCGTGGCATGCAGCCGCCAGAGGCTGAGGAACACGCGCGTACAGTGCTGGCCACGCTGCGCCTTGACGCGGTCGCACCGGAAACGGCTGGGGTGGACCCACACGAGGCGGTTGGCTCCGCGTGGAACGCGGCTATCTCCAGCTTCTGCTTCTTCGCTTCGGGTGCCCTGGTGCCGGTACTGCCGTACCTGTTCGGCGCGTCCGGCTTGGCCGCAGTGAGCATCGCCGCAGCGCTGGTGGGCATCGCGCTGCTCGGCACCGGCGCGATCGTCGGCATTCTGTCCGGCGCGTCGCCGCTGAAGCGAGCGGTACGTCAGCTCGGCATCGGATACGGCGCCGCCGCCGCCACCTATCTACTGGGCCGCGTGTTCGGTGCCGCCCTTGGCTGAGACCCTGTCGGCCGCGATAGCGGCGCACCTCCGGCAAGGACGCGGCGATCAAGATCGGCATCGACTGCCGCGGCGCTGAAGATCTTTTCCCGGACTGCCAACGCCGCGCCGGCAATGCCAGCATGATCCCGGAGCCGGCTGGGCGCGACGGTGAGATGGGCGGTAGCAAGAGGTTGGGTCAATGGCAGCAGGGTCTCCCGAATTCCGCCCAGCAGCTGCTCGTGAGCGTGGGCGATGTCGCCGCCGATCACCACCACCTCGGGATTCAGCAGACTGACGGCGGTCGACAGCACCGATCCGAGGGCCCGGCCGGCGTCGGTGATGATGCGCACCGCCTCGGGATCTCCTCGCCGTACCAGCGCGACGACATCCCGGCTGGTGCGCAACTCGTGACCAAGCCGGTTCAAGTCGCGCACCATGGCGCGGCCGCTGGCGGCGGCCGCGAGGCAGCCGACCGCACCGCAGCTGCATACCTCGTGTACGCCGACGATCTTGGCGTGGCCGATGTCCCCCTCGGCGGCGTCCCGGCCGCGGAGCAGCTGACCGTCCAGCACGATGGAGGCTCCTATGCCGGTCCCCACCTTGACGAACAGCAGTAAATGCGCGTCCGGATAGATCACCGACTGCTCCCCCAGGCCGAGCAGGTTCGCGTCATTATCAACGGCAACGGGGACGCCGTAGAGCTCAGCCATGTGGTCGGCGACCGGATAGTCGTCCCAGCCAGGCATGCTGATCGACCGGGCGATCCGGCCGGTCTCTTGATCAACTGGCCCTGGCACGCCGATCCCGATACCTCGCAAGTCGCCGCGCTCACGACTTGTTCGCCGGAGCAGACTTTCGAACAGCTTGTGCACCCTGTCCAGTACGACTTTCGGTCCCGACCTGATGGCGCTCTCGATCATCCGTTCGACAAGGACCTCACCGGCGGCCGTGCACACCGCCACCCGCCCATGGGTCGCTCCGAGGTCAGCGGCCAGCATGGTGGTCTGGGCGTCGTTGACGCGCAGCCGAATCGATGGGCGTCCGCGGCCGGGCTCGCTGGTGACACCGTCCTCGAGCAGATAGCCGGCTCTGAGCAGCGGATCGACCCGGAATGCCACGGTCGACCTGGCCATGCCCGTCACCGACTGTAGGTCGCTGCGGGTCTGCACCTCGCCCGAGCGGAACAGCTGAAACAGCTGTCCCGAACTGGTGGCGACAGCCGTCGCCATGGCCTACCCCTTCTCCGCTCCCGCAGTGAGACCTTCCACCAGCGCCTTCTCCGCAATGAAGAACAAGATGATCACGGGAATGGTGATCACGATCGACCCGGCCATCAAAATCGTCGTCGGCACCTCGATGCTCCCCGACAGCTGGCTCAGGCCCAAGGACACGGTCCAGCGGTCGCGGCGCTCGACCAAGAAGAGCAGGGCGAACAGGAACTCGTTCCAGGCGATCATGA